>MKWU01006470.1_pt1 | contig 11900 bp, 8 predicted proteins | sample 809101 | NCBI WGS metagenome assembly MKWU01 (sample SAMN05860141, study PRJNA318959) | sponge metagenome | host: Aplysina aerophoba | place: Slovenia: Piran, Adriatic Sea, Gulf of Piran | collected 2013-05-07
CCTGCTTGTTTGCCAAGGATGACGAGACCTACACCTACAACCACAGGATCAACCGGCTCTCCACCATCCAGGAGCACTACATGATCCGCCGCGCGATCGACCGCGGCGTTAGTAAAGACCGCCTGGCACGGGCCTTTAATGTCAACCTGAACGCTATCAACCGGCGTATCAACCTGCTGGAAGGCATTTGCCCTGAGGCGATCAAGCTTTTACAGGATCACCAATTTACCCCCGATGTCACACGAATACTGCGCAACATGAAAGCCGCCCGACAGGTTGAAGCGGTAGAACTGATGATCGCCAGTAACACCATCACCGTAGCGCACGCCAATGCGCTGCTCAAAGCGACACCACCCGAACAACGCACCGATGTAAAACCACCGGCAAAGGAGAAAAAGACCGCACCGATCGAGCAGATCGTCAAACTGGAAAAGGAGATGAACCAGGTCCAGGAAAGCTACAAAGACGCCGAAGAAAATTATGGCTCAGAGCTTTTGAACCTAGTGGTCGCCAAAGGCTACATCACCAAGCTACTGGCGAACGAGGCAGTGAACCGCTACATCGCCCGACACCAGCCCGAGATTTTGGGCCATTTGGAACTGGTGGCGAACACCGACAGCATGGAGGAAGCCATCCAGACAGAAAATGAGGCCACACAGGAGCCAAAAGCGCCAGCCGGGGACTAAACCCGGCTGGCAGCCACAGCGAAATAGAGCGAATTGTTGATAACCCCTTCAAAAGGGAAGGTGTTTCGGTGTATACTTTGCGGCGTCCAAAGGCGGTGGTTTGAATTTGTATATCGATACCATCGCTTAACCTGCTGATTTCCCAATGCTTTACGGGTTTCCTTGGTTTGCAGTCCTCTGCACGCCATGGCGGTAGCATGCCTGAATGCGCCTAAAACCCTTCACCCAGATATCGAATTCATCCCCTCAAGGCGCCCATCGCCGAGCGACATCTTTGCAAAAATAACAAAATCATGAAAATAGCCATTGCAGGAACCGGATACGTCGGACTGTCAAATGCGGTGTTGCTTGCCCAAAAACATGAAGTTGTGGCACTGGATATAGATCCTGAAAAAGTCGCACTCATTAACAACAAGCGATCCCCAATTGTAGATGCAGAAATAGAAGATTTTCTGCTAAACAAGCAACTCAACCTGCGTGCCACACTGGATAAAAACCAAGCCTACAGTGACGCTGATTTTGTCATCATCGCCACACCGACCGACTACGATCCGGAAACAAATCATTTCAATACCCGCTCCGTAGAATCAATTATCAAAGATGTCAAAGCCACAAATCCCTCTGCGGTGATGGTGATAAAGTCAACAATTCCCGTCGGTTACACCGAAAAAGCGCGCAAACAACTTGGCACTGAGAACCTGATCTTCTCACCGGAATTTCTTCGCGAAGGCAAAGCGCTTTACGACAACTTACACCCTTCCCGAATCGTGGTAGGCGAACGCTCTGATCGGGCCAAGGTTTTTGCTGAACTACTGTTGGAGGGCGCTGACAAAAAGGATGCTCCGGTACTGTTTACAGACAGCACTGAAGCAGAAGCCATCAAACTATTCGCCAATACCTACCTGGCCATGCGCGTAGCTTACTTCAATGAGCTTGATACCTATGCACAGGTACACGGTTTAGATAGCAGGCCAATCATCGAGGGCGTAGGACTGGATCCACGCATCGGCAACCACTACAACAACCCAAGTTTTGGATATGGTGGCTACTGTCTACCCAAAGACACTAAACAACTTCGGGCAAACTACGACCAGGTACCTCAAAATCTGATACATGCCATTGTTGAGTCCAACACAACTCGTAAAGACTTTATTGCCGACCAGATACTGAAAAAACATCCAAAGGTTGTCGGCATCTACCGCTTGGTCATGAAAGCCGACTCCGATAATTTCCGTGCCTCCGCGATACAAGGCGTGATGAAGCGCATCAAGGCCAAGGGAATTGACGTAATCGTTTACGAGCCCGCTTTAGGCGAAGCAGAGTTTTTCCACTCGCCTGTTGTAAAAAATCTCACTTACTTCAAGCAACAGGCTCACGTCATTATTGCCAATCGCATGTGCACGGAACTGGAAGATGTGAAAGATAAGGTATACACACGCGATCTATTTGGGAGAGATTCATGAAAATTTTGGTAACAGGCGCGGCCGGTTTTATCGGCTCAACTTTAATTATTCGCCTCCTGGAGCGTGGTGATACGGTCATCGGTATTGATAATCACAATGACTACTACGACCCTGCAATCAAAGAGGCGCGCTTGGCAAGATATGCCGAGCATCCAAACTACACCCACCTGCGCATCGACCTTGCCGATCGTGCTGCGATGGAGGATTGCTTTGCAACTCACAAACCGAACCGGGTGGTGAATCTAGCTGCACAGGCCGGTGTTCGATACTCCATTGAAAATCCACTGGCCTATGTTGATAGCAACATCGTCGGCTTTGCGCACCTTCTCGAAGGTTGCCGACACAATGGAGTGGAGCATCTCGTCTATGCCAGTAGCTCCAGTGTCTATGGCGCCAACACAAGCATGCCCTTCTCCGTGCACGATAATGTAGACCACCCCTTAAGTCTGTATGCAGCCAGCAAAAAATCCAACGAATTAATGGCCCACACCTATAGTCATTTGTACGACCTTCCCACAACCGGCTTGCGCTTCTTTACCGTGTATGGGCCTTGGGGAAGACCCGATATGGCGCTTTTTAAATTTACCAAGGCCATCCTTGCGGGTGAGCCGATCGATGTCTTTAACTACGGCAAGCATCGCCGGGATTTCACCTACATTGACGACATCGTCGAAGGTATTATCCGCGTGCTGGATCGTCCTGCCCCCACTAATCCAGATTGGGATAGCAATCAACCCGACCCTGGCACCAGCATCGCACCCTGGCGAGTGTACAACATCGGCAACAATCAGCCGGTGGAGCTGATGGACTACATCGGTGCGCTGGAAAAAGCGCTGGGCAAAAAGGCAGAGATGAACCTTTTGCCGTTACAACCGGGTGATGTACCAGATACCTACGCCAATGTTGATGACCTGGTTGAACAGTTCGATTACAAACCTGCGACCCCGGTCGAACAGGGTGTGGCTAACTTCATCAACTGGTATCGGGAGTATTTCAACGTATGACGAATAATACCCCTCAATCTACGCAAGAACTAAAACTTGCCATCATTGGCCTCGGGTATGTTGGATTACCTCTCGCGGTTGAATTTGGAAAAAGTCGAGCTGTAATTGGCTTTGATATCAACCAAAAACGCATTAACGAACTCAAGGCAGGTACCGATGGCACGTTGGAGACAACGGAAGAAGAGCTGTGTGATGCAAAGTGGTTAACATACACCACGAATCCAGACGATCTGAAAGCAGCAAATTGTTTTATTGTTACTGTGCCCACCCCCATTGATGACTATAAGCGCCCGGACCTTACACCACTCATCAAAGCCAGCGAAACTGTTGGAAAAGCATTAAAGAAAGGTGACATCGTTATTTACGAATCAACTGTATACCCTGGTGCAACTGAAGAGGATTGCGTCCCAATACTCGAGCAACAATCGAGCCTAAAGTACAATCAGGACTTTTATTGTGGCTACAGTCCTGAACGCATCAATCCGGGTGATAAAGAGCATCGCGTTACCACCATAAAGAAGGTCACCTCCGGATCAACACCCGAAATTGCAGAGATCGTTGATACACTTTACAACGAAATCATTACCGCTGGAACGCACAAGGCGGAGACTATCAAAGTCGCTGAGGCAGCCAAGGTGATCGAAAATACCCAGCGCGACCTGAATGTTGCCTTGATCAACGAACTGGCAATCATCTTCAACAAAATGGGGATTGATACTCAAGCAGTGCTCGAAGCAGCTGGAAGCAAGTGGAATTTTCTACCCTTTCGTCCCGGGTTGGTCGGCGGCCACTGTATCGGGGTAGACCCTTACTACCTAACACACAAGGCCCAAGCGATTGGCTACAACCCGGAAATCATCCTTGCGGGCCGGCGTATGAATGATGGAATGGGGGCCTATGTTGTTTCACAGCTTATCAAGGCCATGATGAAGAAACGGATCCAGGTTGAAGGATCAAGAATCTTGGTGATGGGGCTTACCTTTAAGGAAAATTGCCCTGACCTACGCAATACTCGTGTAATAGATATCATCACTGAGCTCCATGATTACAACTGCGAAGTTGATGTCTACGATCCATGGGTAGATGCACAAGAAGCTCAGCACGAATACGGGATCAAACCGATTCAGGAACCAAAACCCAATACCTACGACGGCATTATCCTTGCTGTTGCTCATAAACAATTTAAGGATATGAGCGCCACAGCCATTCGCGAGTTGGGCAAACCCGCTCAGGTGCTTTACGACCTCAAGCATGTACTAACAGCGGAAAGTTCAGACCTGCGACTATGAAGTTATGAACAAACTGCGTCAACTTGCCGAAGCAACATTTGGCAACGCTACTACCATGAAAATATATATTGGTAAGTTTTCAATATGTGTGGCATAGGGGGGTACCAGCTCAATTTGCCGCCTGACTTTGATGCCAAGCACCTATTGGGAACAATTCAACAGGTACAGCATCATCGCGGCCCCGATGACCGAGGATATTGGGTCGATGAACGACGAATCACCGGTCTTTGTCACAATCGTTTGGCTATCGTGGATTTGTCCGAGCTGGGTAAACAGCCGATGCAAACCCCTGATGGGCGCCACACAATCTCTTTCAATGGCGAGATTTACAATTGGCGCGATATCCGTTCAGAGCTGGAGGCATCTGGAATAGTCTTTCGCAGCCATACAGACACCGAAGTCTTGCTGCATGGCTATAGGAAATGGGGAGTGGATGTTCTACAGAAGCTGAGAGGGATGTTCGCCTTCGCAATCTGGGACAACGCTGAACAAACCCTGTTTTGCGCAAGAGACCGCATAGGAAAAAAACCCTTTGTCTACGGAGAAACCAAAACAAGTTTTTTCTTTGCCTCTGATATTCCTGCACTGATCGCAATCAATAGGTTTGCAAAGTTTGATTTACAACAAGACGATTCTGCCCTTGCCGCCATGTTGCTACATAACCTCCGACACATTCCGGAGCCCGCCACTGCCTATAAAGGGCTGCGAAAGCTTAGACCAGGACATGCCCTTATTGTCAAGAATGGTCGAATCAAACGTGAGTGGAGGTATTGGTCTCCCGAACAGAAGCAAATAACACACACCATTGAACTTCGAGGAATCCTTGAAGAATCTGTGGCCATACGCTCAGTTGCCGACGTACCCGTAGGTGCCCTGCTATCAGGTGGCGTTGACAGCACCGCGATAGTCAACCTGATGCAACAGAACGCCACCACGCCTGTACAAACCTATGCCTTCGGTGCAAAAAGAGATGATGAAGACCTACAACGGGCTCGTTTGGTCTCCAAACAACTAGGCACCAATCACAAAGAGTTTTATTTCGACCCTGACAGGCAATACGAAATCCTGAAACAAATCATAGGCACCTATGGTGAGCCCATCATGCTGCTCCCACTCATTCACGCCTATGAATTATCTAAGGCCATTCGTGACGACGGCATCAAAGTGGTGCTAAACGGCAATGGTGCAGATGAACTCTTCTATGGCTACACAGGGCATATCCGGACAGCCCGTGTAACACGTCTTATAAGCGCCATGCGTTGGATGAAGCCAGCACTATCAAAACTGCATCATCCTATGCTCTCGGTATTGATGGCAGAACCAGGAAGACGCAAGGCAGTCCTGTACCGGCAGAAGGCTGAGCAATGCTGGCCATCTGTGTGCCGAAACGAGAAAGTCGATGAGCTGGAAAATTTGGTGAGCCGTGAGATGGAGTACTGGGGCGATGTGTTGCCGTGCAGACATTTCATCGATGAATCCAACTACCTCTCCTTGTTGATTGAAAACACCCACTCCCTGACAATTGCCTCGGATCTACCGGCAATGATGGCCTCGGTAGAGATGCGAGCACCGTTTCTCGATCAAGAGGTTATTTCGGCCGCTATGGGTATCCACTTCTCTCGCAAGGTGAAAGGCCCGAAGGATGGCAGCGGTCTGAAACACATACTGCGGAAGGCTGTCTCGGATCTCGTACCGAAGAGCGTATTGAAAGCCCCCAAGCGAGGATTTGGCATGGGCATTCAGGAACGGGATGTACTTCTTGGCCCATGGCGGCAGCATGTTGACGAAGTTTTGAATGATTTCCCGGAAACGGAAATGTTCGATAGTGAAAAAGTCAGATCATTGTGGCGGGATGCCAAGAAAAGTGAAGCTGGTAATTGGAGCCTGCTAGCAAAATTGTTTTCTATAGGCTTGTGGCAAAGTGAGGTCGAGAAATGAGAGAAGGTAACTTGGTCCGACTTGATGTCGGGCTGCAGAAAATGCGGGATCCGTTTGAGTTTATTGAGCAGCGGGCCAAAGGAAAACGGGTACTGAATGTTGGTGCTGGCGGTGGTGTGCACGGTTATCTGCCATCAAATAAAGATGTCTGGCTGCACGAGAGGCTTCGTCGACTCGCTGATGAACTAGTCGGCGTGGACATTGACGAGGGTTGCATCGAGCATGCTGCACAGCACGGCTATGAAATTCTCAACGAGAATTGTGAAACAATGGCGCTGGAGAAGGAGTTTGACTTGATCGTGATGTCTGACGTCATCGAACATGTCAACGCTCCTGTGGCCGCCATCGATAATCTTCTTGCCCACTTGGCAGACGACGGTCTGTTCATCATTACCACGCCCAATGCGACTTCTGGCAATGTTTGTCTGCGAAGCTTATTGCGTAAGAATGTGAATGTGCTGGCAGATCATGTCACCACTTTCTATCCGGAACATATTCAGGCCATCTGCGACAGAATCGGCTGCCGACTTGAATCTATCTATCTGTTCGACCACATAGACCGAAGAAACAGGATGATGCGTTTTAAATCCGCTCTATTTCAGGCAATGACTTCTATTTCTCTCAGGCTTGCCAGCTCCATGCTGGTAGTGATCCGCAAATAATGGCAAGCAATCAAATGATTTCCACAACCGCGCTGGCAGCTTGGCAACAATGGGTCGATTTGACCCAATCCAGGTGTCACCTTCATTTCAAACTGGAAGGTGGCTCAATTGAGAGTCATATCGAAACATGCCAGCTAAGCTCTCGCGCCACGATAAGCAGAGTCTCGGGCGAACTACCGAGTGATTTCAAACCGAAGCGAATTTTGGAAATCGGTGCCTCAGTGGGATTCAACTCCCTGGCACTGGCTAAACACTTCAAGGATGCTGAGGTTCATAGCGTCGAGCCCGATGCTGAGGCCGTCGAAGTCGCATCGGCAATGGCCACAGACTTCTCTCTTACCTACACGCCTACCAGTGGTTTCGGGGAGGAATTGGATTACCCCGATAACTATTTCGACCTGATTTTATGCCACACGGTCATTGAACATGTAGACAATGTACCGGCAGTCGTGGCTGAGATGGCCCGAGTCATCTCTCCCAAGGGTTTGATCCATCTCGAAGCCCCCAACTATTTCTGGCCGTACGAACCACATCTTGGGGTCTGGTGCATCCCACTTCTGGGCAAGCCGTTACTGAGAGCCATGTCCTGGCTACAAGGCAAGAGCAAGAACAATTGGTATGTGGGTCATCTTAAATTCGTCACGCCATTCAGCTTGGAGCGGGAATTCAGGAAAAATGGACTGCTGTGGGAAAACCGAGTTGAGAAAAAGCTTAGAGGCGTGGTCGACGGCAGTTCCGATATAAAGCGACATCATCTTGCCTCCAGCCTAGTGAATATTCTCAGCAAGATCGGACTAATTCGCATAGTCGTTTTTCTCGTTATTCGAATGGGACTATATCCGAGCGTGATGTATATCTTGCGCCAGCAGTATTTGTAGCACGCAATGATATCAGCATTATGTAGTCGTATTGCAGCATTAAAAAGTTCTAGTCCTGGTTATTTACCGGCACTAACTAGCGGTTATCTGCTGATGGGGGTGAATATACTGGTGCAATTCGCTCTGACACCTTTTTACTTGGAACACCTCGGTCCCCATCAGTTCGGGATATTGATGCTGCTGCTGAACCTGATTAATTTTGCAGCAATAGGCATCACCTGGATGTCAGGTGGCTTGGTCAGGATTATCGGTGAATTCTGGGCACGAGAAGACCTAGTGGGGTTCCGCAATGCATTCTCCGTAGGGAAATATGTATTCACTCTCTATGCACTCTTGGTTGTGACATTTGGTATCACTAGCTGGTGGCTATTGGAGGGCCGATCACCAGGCAATGAGCAGCTATTTCACTTTGTATTGTTGGCGGGGCTCTATCTGCTTCTGAACTACGAGGCACTGCCGGAACGGCAGGCTTTTGTCGGGACAAACCACCAGGCAACGGGCAACTATATCGAGTTCTCACGAGTCATCTCTTTTGCGATGACGGTTTACCTGCTAGTCCCCACTTTGGGCGACATGTCCGCCGTCTGGATCGCGCTCATGGCAGGCGTCGTAATGCAACGCCTTGTGACCGGAATCTATTGGCAGAAACAGGTCGGACACACAGGCTGGAGACGCTATCAACCAGAGATGACACCTCTACTTAAACGCTTGGTTGGCAAGCAGGGCGCGGGCTATGTAAGCTACGGCGTGCTGTTATTGATGCTACAAGCCGACACCATGATAGTGGGCTTTCTTGGTGGCGCAGAGATGGCGGGACAATTCGTATTGTTGTGGAAAATTCCCGAAGCAATCATTTTGTTGTTGTGGAAAATTCCATCTGCCATTGAGCCCCGGGTAATCCAATTGGATGCCAAGGGCGAAAAGGAACAAATGCATTCGCTCTTCAAACAAGGCAGACTCTGGTTTCTATTAATCGTTGGCATGGTGTCGCTACTGTATATGCTGACCGGCCAGTGGTTAGCTGAACTCTGGGTTGGCGAACATGCCCCAGACGAAGGCTGGATGTACGTTGCTGGTGGTGTTGCGCTTTTCTTCAATAGTTTCTCCCGCTGGCCCATCTCATTCGCATATGCATTGATTAAACTTGCGGCCCTGACCAGAGTCGCGGTTATCGAAGTTGCCGGGAAACTGCTTTTGACCGTACTGCTCTTCCCTTACTTCAACATCGCATCACCCATCATCGCTTCCATCGCCATCCATGTCGGTTATGTGGCCTATGGATATCAAAGAATAATGAGACTAGGAGTTCCATCAGCATGAAAGTTGTATCGGTTCACTTGGGGCACAATGCCACGGCAGCCTTGGCCGAGGACGGCGCGATCATCGGCGTACTGAGTCAGGAGAAGTGTGACAACGTCAAAAACTCCGCTGCCTTCCCCTTGGATGCCATCAATAGTCTGCTGTCTGAACACGAATGGACAACCGATGATATCGAAGAAGTGGTGATCTCAGGTAACGATGTCTACCCCTCCCGTGCCTATGATTACCTGTTCGAAGCGAAAAATCGCATCGTCGACAGCTCTCCTCTGGTCAGCGCAGTCAAAGGCTTGCGTGACGGTGTGGCTGGGCGGATCTTTCCCTGGCCTTTCGATGTATTGCGAGAATTCCGAGGTAAAAAGCTCACCGCAGAGGGACACGCTCAGCTGAAAACGAGTCTGGAAGCTTTGGGACTGGGTGATCGCCCCCGCTCCCATGTCGAACATCATCGCTGCCATGCGAGGGCTGCTTTCCATGCCCTACAGCCTATTGACAACCGTGAACCGGCACTGATTTTCACCATGGATGGCTCGGGCGACGGTCTCTGCGCCACCGTTACGAAAGTAGATGAAAACGGCTATTTGGAACGATTGGCCGAGACCCCGGCCTCTGCCTCCCTGGGTGGAGTCTATTCCAATACCACCCGTTTTCTCGGTATGAAGATTCTTGAACACGAGTACAAGGTAATGGGGCTCGCCCCCTACGCCAAGGAACAATATATGCTCGAAACCTACGAACGGGTTTTCAAGCCGGCCATCTGGCTCAGCAAGAGTAATCCGCTGATATTCGAATCTCAGGGCAATGCCGCGAATTTCTATGACTATCTGGCTGAGACCGCAGTCGGTGAGAGATTCGACAACATGGCGGCGGCCCTGCAACACCTGACGGAAGAATTGGTCACACAGTGGATTCGCAACGCCATCAATGCGACGGGCATTCGTCGTGTCTTCACTGGTGGTGGCGTATTCATGAACGTAAAGCTCAATCGCCGGATCCAGGAGATGGAGGAGGTAGAGCAGGCATTTTTCATGCCGTCATGCGGTGACGAATCGAACCCAATAGGCGCCTGCTACGACCATGCCATCTCAAAGGGCATCACCACTACCCCCCTGAGTAATCTCTATCTCGGTGTCAGCTATTCAAATGAGAAAATCGAAGCGTTTATCGCAGCACATGGACTAAGGGATAAATACACCATAGAAAAGCACGATGATATCGAGGCCACGATTGCGGGTCTGTTGGCTGAGCGCCAGATCGTCGCCCGCTTCGCCGGTCGTTGTGAATGGGGTGCGCGATCACTCGGAAATCGCGCCATACTGGCCCATCCCAGCCATATGGAAAGCTTCTACACTGTCAACGACTACATCAAATCTCGTGATTTCTGGATGCCCTTTGCCCCGTCGATGCTTGACACGGCAGCACCGAAATATCTACGGGACTATCGTCCGGAAGAGACAAAGGCGCCCTACATGATTACCGCTTACGCGGCGACCGAGTTGGGCGTGGAGCACTTGAGAGCAGCTTTGCACCAAGGAGACCATACTCTTCGACCGCAAGTGGTGGAGGCTGCCGCTTCACCCGATTACTACCGACTAATTAGTCTGTTCAAAGAAAAAACTGGCGTCGGTGCCGTACTCAACACTAGTTTCAACCTGCATGGTTACCCTCTGGTTGCAACGCCTGAACAGGCCTTGATGACGCTGGAAAAATCAGAGCTGAAATACTTGGCCTTGGAAAATTACTTATTAGTAAAAAGGTAGGCGTCCGTGTTTGGAGAACTCTCTATAGCAATAATCTTCTTCTTTTTTATTCTTGATGGAGTGAGGTATGGCTGGGGAAAAAATCTAGCTACAAGCTTTTGGGTTTTTACGTTGTTTTTTACCTTATCTTACCCAGTCAAGTACATATTGATAAGTAACGGTGTGGATTACCAAGCGCCTAAGAAACCGGGAGAGTTTAGCTTGGCGATTGCTCTTGCATTCGCCATGGGTATATGGTTATTAATTTATTTTTTGAAAGGAAGACCGTTTAAAGTTGACCCTAAACTCCTTCACCAGACAGCTCCGGCACATGCAAAAGGAAGTAAATGGGGCATCGCGCCAAAGATGTTTTTTACATTGATTATATGTGTCAGCTCAGCTGCGTATTACAATCTATATACAAGCGTTGGGCACTTTTCTCTCGCATTCCAAGGAAACACGCAAAACGAAATGCGTGTGGGGCAAGGAGGCTATTTTGCATTATTCACTCTGTATTTCTATGTATTTTTAATTGCCCTCTTTTCTCGCCATACACTTGGATATCGTTTCGGTGCCGTTCTTATTGTCTCTATTTTAGTGCTTGGTATGTCACAAATGGTGCAATTAGGAACAAGAAGACCCTTATACCTTATTGGGTATGCAATTCTTCTCTATTGGGCCACACAGAAATCCAGCAGTAAAAGATTATTAATTTTAGGCATTTATCCTGTTGTAATGGCTTTATTAGCCCCTGTAGGACAGGTGCTTCGTTACTCGTTTGCATCTATATTTCAAAATCAGTGGATTACGCCCAATGATACTCTAGATTTTGTCCTCGTCAGTATCGGCTCTACCTTTGAAGGCGTAGAGCATCTTGCAAATTATTTTGAAATAGCAGCCGCCGATAAATTGATTTTAGGAGTT
>MKWU01006471.1_pt1 | contig 11899 bp, 10 predicted proteins | sample 809101 | NCBI WGS metagenome assembly MKWU01 (sample SAMN05860141, study PRJNA318959) | sponge metagenome | host: Aplysina aerophoba | place: Slovenia: Piran, Adriatic Sea, Gulf of Piran | collected 2013-05-07
CGAAGGCGTCGCGCACGGCTTCCCCGATGAAGATGAGCAGGCTCAGCATGAGCGCGAGCACCACGAAGCTCACGATGCCGAGCCACGGCGCCTGCAGGTTGGCCTTGCCCTGGCGCAAGAGCTCGCCCAGCGAAGGCTCGCCCGGCGGCAGGCCGAAGCCCAGGAAGTCGAGGGAGGTGAGCGACGTGATCGAGCCTACCAGGATGAAGGGCAGGAAAGTGACGGCGCTGACCATCGCGTTGGGCAGCCCATGGCGGAAGATGATCGCCGTGTTGCCGACGCCGAGCGCGCGGGCTGCGCGGATATAGTCGAAGTTGCGCACCCGCAGGAACTCGGCGCGCACCACGCCCACCAGCGCCATCCAGCTGAAGAGCAGCAGGATCACCAGAAGGACCCAGAAGTTGGGCTCGATGATGCTGGACAGGATGATCAGGACGAAGAGCTGCGGCAGCCCCGACCAGACCTCGATGAAGCGTTGGAAGGTGAGGTCGACCCAGCCGCCGAAGAAGCCCTGCACTGCGGCCGCGGCGATGCCGATGACCGAGGCGGCAGCCGTGAGAATCAGGCCGAACAGGACCGATAATCGGAAGCCGTAGATCACGCGGGCGAGCACGTCCCGCCCTTGGTCGTCGGTGCCGAGCCAATTGTCTCCTGAGGGCGGCGCCGGGGCCGGTACCGGCAGGTCGTAGTTGATGGTCCGGTAGCTGTAGGGGATGAGCGGCCATACCATCCAGCCCTTCTCTTCGATCAGCTCGGCGACGAAGGGATCGCGATAATCCGCCTCGGTTTCGAAATCGCCGCCGAACTCGGTCTCCGCGTAACTGAAGAAGATCGGGAAATGGAGCGTGCCGTCGTAGCTGAGGACGATGGGCTTGTCGTTGGCGATGAACTCCGCGAAGAGCGTGACCAACAGCAGCGCGAGGAAGATCCAGAACGAGATGTAGCCGCGCCGGTTGGCCCGGAAATTGTAGAAGCGCCGCCGGGTGATGGGGGAGAGCGCCACCGCTCACACCTCCCGCGTCTCGAAATCGATGCGGGGGTCGATGATGACGTACATGAGATCGCCGATCAGGTTCACGACGAGGCCGAGCAGGGTGAAGAAGAAGAGGGTGCCGAAGATGATCGGATAGTCCCGCTTGAGCAGCGATTCGAAGCCGAGCAGCCCCAGCCCGTCGAGCGAGAAGATGACCTCGATCAGCAGCACGCCGGTGAAGAGGATGCCGATGAAGGCGCCCGGCAGGCCTGCGATGATGATCAGCATCGCGTTGCGGAACACGTGGCCGTAGAGCACGCGGCGCTCGGTCAAGCCCTTGGCGCGCGCGGTGATGACGTAGTGCTGGCTGATCTGATCGAGGAAGGAGTTCTTGGTCAGCATCGTGGTGGTGGCGAAGCCGCTCACCGCCATCGCCAGGATCGGCAGCGCGAGGTGCCAGAAATAGTCCTCGATCTGGCCGAGCAGCGAGAGCTCCCCGAAGTCGTTGGAGACAAGTCCACGTAAGGGGAACCAGTCCACATAGCTGCCGCCGGCGAAGAGCACGATCAAGAGGATCGCAAAGATGAAGTTGGGGATGGCGTAGCCGACGATGATGACCCCGCTGGTCCAGACGTCGAAGCGCTGGCCGTCGCGCACCGCCTTGGCGATGCCGAGCGGGATCGAGATCAGGTAGGCCAGCAGCGTGGTCCAGAGCCCGAGCGAGATCGAGACCGGCAGCTTGTCGAGGACCAGATCGACCACGCGGTCGTCGCGGAAGAAGCTCGACCCGAAGTCGAAGCGCACGTACTGGCCCATCATGTGGAGGAAGCGCTCGAGCGGCGGCTTGTCGAAGCCGTACTCCTTCTCCAGCCGCTCGATCAGCTCGGGGTCGAGGCCGCGGGCGCCGCGGTACTTGCTCGTGTCGGCGCGTTGCGAGATGTCGAACTGGCTCTCCGTTCCCACCTCGCCGGGGCCTGCGCCGGAAATGCGCGCCGTCGCGCCAACCGCGCTGCCGGTAAGCTCCGCGATCGCCTGCTCCACCGGCCCGCCCGGCGCAATCTGGATGATCGCGAAGTTGATCACCATGATCGCGAACAGCGTCGGGATGATCAGAAGCAGGCGGCGGACGATGTAGGCGAACATGGCTGTCGCGTCGCGCGCGGTGCTAAGCGGTGCGCTCCTTCTGCCTTGGCCTCAGCACCCGCCCTCTCTCGGGACCGACCGGCCGGGTGGCGAGCAGGCCGGGGCCCAAGCCCGGCGGCGTCGCCAGTGGCCCTCTCCGGCCCTCACGCCGTGCCTTCGCGGTAGGCTCTCAAGGCGTCGTCCTTCTCCTGATCGACCCACCAGGTGTCGATGACGCCCCGCGCGTAGCGTGGCTTGAGCGCGGGCCGGTTGAACTTGTTCCAGTATACAAGATGATGTGCCCCTTTGTACCACTGCGGTATCATGTAGTGGCCCCAGAGCAGCACGCGATCGAGCGCGCGGGTCGCGGCGATAAGGCTCGGCCGGTCGGTCGCGGCGGCGACCTCGGCGATCAGCGCGTCGACCACCGGGTCGTCGATGCCGGCGATGTTGAACGAGCCGACCTGATCCACCGTGCTGGACGCGAAGTAGGAGTTGAGCTCGGCACCGGGCGAGAGGCTGAACACGAAGCGGATCGTGGTGATCTCGAAATCGTGGGTCTTCAGGCGCTCTTCGTATTGCGCGCCGTCGACGAGGCGAAGGTTTACGCCGACGCCGAGGCGCTCCAGGCTGCGGGCGAAGGCCGCATAGATGCGCTCGAAGGTGGGTTCGAAGTAGAGAAACTCGACGGTCATCGGCTCGCCGGTCTCGCCGTTGACAAGCGCCCTGTCCTTCGTGACCCAGCCGGCCTCCTCGAGCAGGGCGCGTGCGGCGCGCAGGTTGCGCCGGTTGTTGCCCGAGCCGTCGGTTGCGGGCGGCACGAAGGCCTTGGTGAAGACCTCCTCCGGCACGGCGCCCCGGTGGGGTTCGAGGAGGGCGAGCTCGGCCTCGGACGGCAGGTCGCGGGCCGCCAGCTCCGAGTTCTCGAAGTAGCTCGCCATGCGGTCGTAGAGTCCATAGAACTGGTTCTTGTTGAGCCAGTCGAAGTCGAAGGCGTAGGCAAACGCCTCGCGCACGCGGCGGTCCTGGAATTTCGGGAGCCGCGTGTTGAAGAAGAAGGCCTGCACGCCCGACGGCGTGTTGTCCTTCAGTACGTCCTTGACGAGCCAGCCCTCCTCGACCGCGGGGATGTCGTATTGCGTCGCCCAGACCTTGGACGTGAACTCCTCGTGGACGTCGAACTCTCCCGCCTTCAGCGCCTCCACCAGCACCGTGCGATCACGGTAGTAGTCGTAGACGATGGTCTCGAAATTGTAGCGGCCGATGTTGAGGGGGAGCTGAGCGCCCCAATAGTCCGGCACGCGCTCGTAGGTGACGGAGCGGCCTGGATCGACCTTGGCAACGCGATAGGCGCCGCTGCCGAGCGGCGGCTCCATCGTCGTCTCGCCAAACGCGTGGTCCCGGTAATAGGCCTCAGAGACGATGGAGAGCCCACCCACGATCAACGGCAGCTTGCGGTTGTCGGGATCGGCGAGATGGAAGGTCACGTCGTGATCGCCAGCGGTCTCGACCCGGTCGACGCCAGCGAGATTATTGGCGTAGGCGGGATGGCCCTCGGTGGTGAGGATCTCGTACGAGAACGCCACATCGCGGGCCGTGATCGGGGTGCCGTCGTGCCAGCGCGCCTCGGGCCGCAGGAGAAAGCGGACGCTGCGCCGGTCGGGCGCGAGCGCGACGCTCTGGGCGACCAGCCCGTAGGCGGCGTCGGCTTCGTCCGCCGAGCCTTCGAGCAGGCCCTCGAAGGGCAGTCCCGCGCCGGCCGCGCTCGTGCCCTTCAGCGTGAAGGGATTGAGCGTGCTGTAAGTATCGACCGTGGCGAGATGCAGCACGCCGCCCTTGGGCGCGTTGGGGGCCGCGTACTCGAAGTGCGCGAAATCGGGACCGTATTTCAGGTCGCCGAAGAGCGAGAGCCCGTGGGCGGTCTCCTCGGCCGTAGCGCTCCCGATAACGTGCGACAAGGGCGCCATCGACGACGCGGCGGCAACGGCAGAGGCCTGAACGAAGCGTCTTCTGCTGAGTTTCACCGGTCCATCTCCTCCTGACGTTTGCGCGGGGTCCCTGCGCCTCGCGCACACAGCGGGCCGGCATCACTTTGCCAAGCTAGTAGGGCATAACATGAGTCGCGCAATTCGGTATCGCCAATCACGACATCGTGTCGTTCGTCCGGCGGGGCGGATGCGGCTTTCGCTCCCCCGGCCGGCGGCCGGGCGGCTGGACACGCGGCGAGCGCGCGCCTCATACTCCAGCTCATGGGGAGCTATCCGAACAGCGGCGGCCCGATCGTGCGCAGGGTGCCCGAGGGCGACGACCGTCCTCGCCTGGTCTGCGATGCGTGCGGTTTCATCCGCTACGAGAACCCGAAGATCGTCGTCGGCTCGGTCGCAACCTGGGACGGGCGCATTCTCCTCTGCCGCCGGTCCATCGAGCCTCAGGCCGGCTTCTGGACCCTGCCGGCGGGTTTCCTGGAGCTGCACGAGGAACCGACGCAAGGTGCTCGGCGGGAGGCCGAGGAGGAAGCCTGCGCGGAGATCGTGATCGACGCGCTGCTCGCGGTCTATACGATCCCCCGCATCAGCCTGGTGCAGCTCTTCTATCGCGCGCACCTCGCGCGGCCCGAAATCGCGCCGGGATTCGAGAGCCTGGAGGTCGAGCTCTTCGAGCGGGACGAGATTCCGTGGGATGCCCTTGCGTTCCCCTCGGTGACCTGGGCACTCCGCCACCATACCGAGGCCCCTGAACGCGGCGATTTCGCGCCGTTCACCAATCCCGTGGGCGACGTCGGCGACTACCGGCCGGGCGTCCCCGCAAGGCGCTAAAGCTACTCATCGAGCCCCATCAGGGCGGCGGCGAAGGCGCGGGCCCGGAAGGGGCGGAGGTCGTCGATCCCTTCGCCGATGCCGATTGCGACTACCGGCACGCCGAAGCGCCGGGCCAGCGCCACCAGGACGCCGCCCTTCGCCGTGCCGTCGAGCTTGGTCATCACCAGGCCGTCGACGGCGATGGCCTCGCGAAAGACATCGACCTGATTGAGCGCGTTCTGGCCGGTGGTGGCATCGAGCACCAGAAGGCGGCTGTGCGGCGCGCGCTCATCGAGCTTCTTGAGCACGCGGTCGATCTTCTGCAGCTCGGCCATCAGATGCGTCTTGTTCTGGAGCCGGCCGGCGGTGTCGATCAGGAGCACGTCGATGCCGTCCGCCCGCGCGCGCTCGAGCGCGTCGAAGGCGAGGCCGGCGGGATCGCCGCCGTCCTGACGCGCGACCACCGGTGCGCCGGCACGCTCGCCCCAGATCGTGAGCTGCTCCACGGCGGCGGCGCGAAAGGTATCGCCCGCGACCAACATGACACGCTTCCCGTCGCGGCTGAGCCGCTGGGCGAGCTTGCCGATGGTGGTGGTCTTGCCGGTGCCGTTGACGCCGGCCACCAGGATCACGTGGGGCTTGGCGTCGGCGTCGATGGTCAGCGTGCCCTCGACCGGCGCCAGCAGGTCGGCGATCTGGTCGGCGAGCGCGCGACGCACCTCGGCGGCGGTCACTTCCTTGCCAAAGCGCTGCTTGGCGAGCTCTGCCGTGAGCTCGGCCGCGGTCGCCGCGCCGAGGTCGCCGGCGATGAGCAGCTCTTCGAGCTCTTCCAGCGCTTCGTCGTCGAGCCGGCGGCCGGTGAAGATGGCCCCGATGCCGCCGGTGAGGCTGTTGGAGGTTCGCCTGAGGCCTGCCTTGAGGCGCGCGAACAGGCCGCGCCCGCCGCCCTCTTCCCGCGCCATCAGGCTGCGGTCCCGATCAGGTGGTCGCCTGCCACTCCGGTAATGCGCGCCTTGACCACGGCGCCGGGCTCGCCTGCCGGACGGTTGAACGCGACCTCGGCAAAGCACTCGTCCCGCCCGCTCTCGGCCTGCTCCAGCAGGACCCGGCTCTCACGACCGATGCGCCCTTCCAGGAAGCGGCGGCGCGGGCTCTCTGCAGCGCTGCGCAGCGCAGCGGCGCGGGCGCGGCGCTGGGGCCCCGGCACCTGGGGCATGCGTGCTGCCGGCGTGCCGGGGCGGGGCGAATAGGGAAAGACGTGGAGCCAGACCAGCCCCGCGTCTTCGATCAGGCGCCGCGTATTCTCGAACATCGCCGGCGTCTCGGTCGAGAAGCCCGCGATCAGGTCGGCGCCGAAGGCGATCTCCGGCCGGAGCGCGCGCAGCCGCTCGCAGAGCGCCAACACGTCGGCCCGGCTGTGGCGGCGCTTCATGCGCTTGAGCACCATGTCATCGCCCGCCTGGACGCTGAGGTGCAGGTGCGGCATCAGGCGCGGCTCCTCGGCGAAGAGGCGCTCCAGTACCGGGTCGACCTCGACCGGATCGATGGAGGAAAGCCTGAGCCGCGGCAGCTCCGGCACCGCCTGGAGCAGGCGGCGCACCGCCTCGCCGAGGCGCGGCCGGCCCGGCAGGTCGGCGCCGTAGTGACCCAAATCGACGCCGCTCAGCACCACCTCGCGGTGGCCGGCCGCGACCAGCGCCCGCACCTCGGCCGCGATGGCGCCGAGCGGCACGCTCCGGCTGGGTCCGCGCGCGAAGGGGATGATGCAGAAAGTGCAACGATGGTCGCAGCCGTTCTGCACTTGAACGAAGGCCCGCGAACGTGCCTCGTATCCCGCGATCAGATGACCCGCGGTCTCGCGCACCGCCATGATATCGCCGACCGCGATGGGCGCGTCTGCCTCCGGCGCCAAGCCCTCGAGGGTGAGCTTCTCACGGTTGCCGACGACCCGGTCGACCTCGGGCATCGCGGCGTAGCCTGCGGGGTCGAGCTGGGCGGCGCAGCCGGTGGCGATGATGGTCGCCTCGGGGTTGTGCCGCCTGGCCCGGCGGATCGCCTGGCGCGCCTGGCGCTCCGCCTCGCCCGTGACCGCACAGGTATTGACGATGATGCCCTCGGTCAGGCCGGCAGCGCGCGCCCGGGTGCGCATGACCTCCGACTCGTAGGCGTTGAGCCGGCAGCCCATGGTGATGACTTCGAGCCCGCTCATGCCGGCAGCACGCCCGTGAAGCTCGCGGCGGTGGGGCCGGTCATCTCGACGTGGCCGTCCTCGCGCCAGACGATCCCCAACTCGCCGCCGTCGAGGGCGACCGTAACGCTGCGCCCTGTGAGCCCGCGCCGCGCACCGGCGACCGCCGCGGCACAGGCGCCGGTGCCGCAGGCATGAGTGAGGCCGGCGCCGCGCTCCCACACGCGGAGCCGCAGGCGGTCATCGGCAATACGCTGGGCGACACCGATATTGGCGCGCTCGGGGAAGAGCGGATCGGTTTCCAAACCGGGGCCGATCTCGGCCAACGGCACGGCGTCTGCATCGTCGACGAAGAACACCGCGTGCGGATTGCCCATGTTGACCGCCACGGCGTCCGAGAGCGGCCCGGCGCCGACCGCGACGTGAAGCGTGTCCATCGCGCGGGCCAGCGGGATCTCACGCCAGTGGAGACGCGCCGGCCCCATATCGACGCGCACCTGCCCGCCGCCGCCCTCGCTGGCCGCGAGCGGCCCGGCATCGGTCCCCAGGATCACACGGTCCGCACCGGTCTCGTCCAGCAGCAGCCGGGCGGCGCAGCGGGTGCCGTTGCCGCAGGCCGCCACCTCGCCGCCGTCCTGGTTCCAGAAGCGCAGGTAGGCGTCGGTGCCGCCGTTGCGCGGCGCCTCCAGGACGACCAGCTGATCGCAGCCGACGCCGGTGCGCCGGTCGGCGATGGCGCGCGCTTGCGCGGCGTCGAGCGCCAGCGGCGCACGGCGTGCGTCGAACACGACGAAGTCGTTGCCGAGCCCGTGCATCTTGGTGAAGGGAAGCCCCGTCATGGGCCGGGTTATAGGGGCCGACGGCGAACGGCGCCACCGATTCCAGTGCAGGCCGGGCGGGAGCGGGGTCGCGTCAGCGGTCGGCGAGGAAGGCCAGAATCTCCCGCGCCGTCTCCTCCGGCGCCTCCTCGGGCAGAAAGTGGCCGCAGTCGAGCGCCCTGCCCTGCACGTCCTCGGCCCGCTCGCGCCAGCTCTCCAACACGTCGAGCGCACCGCCGGTCTGCCAACCGGGACGGCGTGACATGTCGCCGGCCCACAGCATCAACATGGGGCAGGCGATCTTGCGGCCCCGGTCCGCCTCGTCATGGACGAGGTCGAGCTCGATGGACCTGTAATCCAGGCACATGCAGCGCAGCGTCTCGGGATCGCTGAAGCAGCGGAGATACTCGGCGTATGCCTCGGGCGTGATGGCGTCGTCCACCGCAGTCCACTGCTCCAGCAGGAAGTCGAGGAAGAGCTTCGCGCTGCTGCCGATCAGCGTCTCGGGGAAGGGAGACGGCTGGCGCATGAGATGCCAGTGGAAGAACGAGAAGGCGAGGTCCCGGTCCATGTTCTCGAAGACTGCCTGCGAGGCCACCACGTCGAGCGAGGTAAAGGTGCGCACCTGCGCGGGATGATCCAGCGCCATGCGGTGGCCCACGCGGGCGCCGCGGTCGTGGCCGACCACGTGGAAGCGATCGAAGCCCAGTGCCGCCATCACCTCGACCTGGTCCTGCGCCGAGGCGCGCTTGCAGTGGTCGTTGAAATCGTCGGAGGCCGGCTTGGTGCTGTCGCCGTAGCCGCGCAGATCGGGCACCACCACCGTGTAGTGCGGGGCCAGCAACGGTGCCACCTTGTGCCACATCACGTGGGTTTGCGGGTAGCCGTGGAGCAGCAGGAGCGGCGGGCCGTCGCCGCCCTTCACCAGATTGATCGTGATGGACGAGGTCTCGACCCGTGTCTTGGTGAAGCCGTCGAACATGGCTGGCTCTTGCGTCGTGGGTTGGCGTGCGCCGCAGTCTGCCAACGCAGCATAGCAGTTATGCCGTTCGCTAGGCTTCGCCCACGCCGCTGCCGGACACATATCGGAGAAAGGAAGGGTGTGCGGCCGGCCCGGTATGGGCAGCCGGAACACCGACGACACTCCGGAAGCAGGAGATGAGGACATGGACTTCACACCCATCACCCGAGCGGTCCGGAAATGGCGGGAGCGCGGCCGCGCGCGGCAGGAGCTCCAGCGCCTGACCGATCTAGAGCTTGCCGATATAGGGCTGAGCCGAGGCGACATCGACTCAGTGGTGCGCGGCGATATCGTGCGCGCGCGGCCGTCCGGCTTCTATGAGGCTCGGTAACGAGGGAATCGGGGCCGGCCTTCGGGCCGGCCCCGGCACCCCGCCAGACACCGGGCCAAGCTCGACGTAATCGCGCCGCTTCGCGATACTCACCGGCCGGGTTGACCCGGTCCGGGACGGTCCTCATGCCAACGGTTCTTCAAGTCTTGCCGCGGCTTGACGGTGGCGGCGGTGTGGAGCGCGGCACGCTCGACATCTCGCGCGCGCTCAACGCCGCCGGCTGGCGCTCGATCATTGCGAGCGCGGGAGAGGCCGATCGGGCTGCCGCGGCTGAGACGGGCGCGAAGCACGCCGCGCTGCCGGTCGCGCGCCGCAATCCCTTGCGGGCACCGGGCGCGATCCGGCGCCTCGCGCGCCTGATTGCCGAGGAGAAGGTCGATCTCGTCCACGCCCGCTCGCGCTGGCCGGCCTGGCTCGCCTACTACGCGGCGAAGCGGGCGGGACAGCCGTTCGTTACGACCTTCCACGGCGCCTATTCCACTGGCTGGTCGGGCAAGCGCCGCTACAACGCGATCATGACGCGGGGCGCCCGGGTCATCGCGATCTCGAAGTTCATCGCCCGACACATCGCCGAGACCTATGGCGTGGAGCCCGGCAGGATCAGGACCATTCCGCGCGGCGTGGACCTTGCCCACTTCGACCCGGCGCGCGTGGATGCCGGGCGCATCGCCGCGCTGCGCGACGCGTGGCAGGTGCCGGACGGGCGGCCGGTGATCGTGCTGCCGGGGCGGCTCACCACGCTGAAGGGGCATCTCACCCTGCTCGATGCGCTGACGCGGGTCGAGGAGAGCGTCTGCTGCCTGCTCGTCGGGCCCTCGGACCCGAGGCATGGGGGCCGGGCCCGGATCGAGCAGCGGATCAAGGCGCTGGGCGCGGATCATACCGTCCTGCTCACCGGGCCCTGCCGGGACATGGCGGCCGCCTACATGCTGGCCGATCTCGTGATCTCGCCCTCGCTCCGGCCCGAGGCGTTCGGCCGCGTCCCCGCCGAGGCGCAGGCCATGGGAAGTCCGGTGATCGCCGCGGCCCATGGCGGCGCCCTGGAGACCGTGAGCGACGGGGAGACCGGCTGGCTGGTGCCGCCGGGCGATGCGGACGCACTGGCGGACGCAATACGCGAGGCGCTGCACTTGAGCCCTGCCGAGCGAGCACAGATGGCTGCGGCAGGCCAGGCCCACGTGCGCCGCAACTTCACGCTCGAGGGGATGTGCAACGCGACCCTCGACGTCTACCGGGAGGTGCTGCCCGCCTCGTCGTGATCCTGGCCGGCGCCGGCTGGACAAGCATACGCCGACGCCCGACACTCCTGCGTGCAAGGGAACCTGAACGGACGCAGGATCGAGGACATGGACCTCAAGCTCGACGGCAAGAAGGCCATCGTAACGGGCGGCACGCGGGGGATCGGGCATGCAATCGCGCACAGGCTCGCGCTGGAGGGCTGCGGGGTCGGCATCTGCGCCCGCGGCAGCGCCAAGCTCGAGGCCGTGCTGGCGGCGTTCGCGGCTGAGGGCCTCAATGTAATCGGCACCGCCTGCGACGTCGCGGACGGCGACGCGGTGCGGCAATGGACCGCAGCGATGGCGGAGCAACTTGGCGGCATCGATGTCGTGGTCGCCAATGTAAGCGCGCTCGCCGGCGCGCCGGGCGAGGACTCCTGGCGGGCCGCGCTCGAGGTCGACATGCTCGGCACGGTGCGCACGATCGAGGCGGCAATGCCGCACCTGGAAGAGTCGGAGGCCGCGGCGATCGTGACCGTATCGAGCACGGCAGGCGTCGAGAGCTTCGGCGGGGTCCGGCCCTACAACTCGATCAAGGCCGCCCTGATCAACTACACCTCCAATCTGGCCACCGCGCTTGCCGAACGCGGCATCCGCGTGAACTGCGTCTCGCCGGGCACGATCTACTTCGAGGACGGCGTCTGGGGTGCGCGCCGGCGGGAAGATCCGGAGCGCTACGAGGCTGCGCTCGCGCTCAACCCCACCGGCCGGATGGGCACGCCCGAGGAGGTCGCCGATGCCGTGGCGTTCCTCGCAAGCCCGGTTTCGGGCTTCACCACGGGCGCCAACCTGATCGTCGACGGCGGCCTCACCCGGCGCGTGCAGTTCTAGCCCGGCTCATATCAGGTTCGGGGGCTCGGTAGACTCGCGCCGCACATTCCGCCTAGAGTTGCGTTCGGATGCCGTAATGCCGTCGCCTGACGGCACTGCAGAAGACCAACATCAGGCCATCCAGGGAGGGAACCACGATGCGGAAATTGACGTTGCTGGCAGGCGCGGCCGCGCTTGCCCTATCGTTTGGCGTCGCCACGCCGAGCCAGGCTGCTGACGACGATATCGTCATCGGCTTCGCCATCGCGCTCAGCGGCTGGATGAACCAGTACGACGGCCCGCCGTCGCGGTCGGCGAAGATGGCGATCAACGATATCAACGAAGCCGGCGGCGTGCTCGGCGGCCGCAACTTCAGCTTCACCCAGTCCGACACCAAGTCGGAGGCGGCTGAGGGCGCGCGGGCCGGACAGGAAGTGATCGCCGACGGCGCCAACTTCATGATCGTCTCGTGCGACTACGACATGGGCGCGGCTGCTGCGACGGTCGCGAACAGCAACGAGATGGTGGTCATCTCGCTCTGCGCCTCCGACGCCAAGATGG
>MKWU01006472.1_pt1 | contig 11897 bp, 11 predicted proteins | sample 809101 | NCBI WGS metagenome assembly MKWU01 (sample SAMN05860141, study PRJNA318959) | sponge metagenome | host: Aplysina aerophoba | place: Slovenia: Piran, Adriatic Sea, Gulf of Piran | collected 2013-05-07
GCCCTTCGAGCCGGGAGATGCGCGACCGGGTCATGCGCGCCCTCGAACTCGTGCATCTTGACGGGCTCGAGGACCGCCCTTCGCCGTATCTGAGCGGCGGCCAGCAGCAGCGGCTGGCGCTGGCCCGGGCGCTGGTGCGCGAGCCCGAGGTGCTGCTGCTAGACGAGCCGCTGTCAAACCTCGACGCCAAGCTGCGCGAGGAGATGCGGTCCGAGGTCCGCGATCTCGTCACCGCCCTCGGCGTCACGACCCTTTTCGTCACCCACGAGCAGATCGAAGCGCTTACCATGTCGGACCGGATCGGGGTCATGCACGACGGCCTCATTGTCCAGGAAGGAACGCCGGGAGAGATCTACGACCGGCCCGGCAGTGCGTTCGTCGCCGACTTCATCGGCAAGACCAACTTCATTAACGGCAAGGTGGTCGAGGTGAGCGAGGGGGGCGCCGGCGATCTCGCGGTGGACACCCCGCTCGGCGTGCTTCGGGCGCGTGGGGGCGCCGGCCTTGCCAAGGGTGCCTCCGCGCGGGTCGCCATCCGGCCGGAGAACGTGATATTCGCCGAGAAGGATGCCGACGCTCCCAATACCGTTGACGGAACGATTCGCCACAAGGCGTTCCTCGGTAACATGACGTACTGTGCCGTCGCCGCGGAAGACCAGGTGATCCAGGTGCAACTCCATCCCGGTGCCGCCGGCGAGGAGGGCCAGGGCGTCCGGCTTCGTCTGCCGCCGGAATGTTGCGTGGTTATCCGCGACTGACAACCAACCGAGATGCACTGGAGAGATTGATGCCGCATGTTGTCGCTGTAGATATCGGAGGCACCTTCACCGACCTTGTCGCGTTCGATCACGATACCGGTAACGCGGTCTATACCAAGAGCCCGACAACCTACGGGAATTTTGTCGAGGGGATCCTCGACTGCTTCAGGAAGGGAGACCTCAAGCCCGCCGAGGCCAACTTCCTCAATCACGGGACCACGCTGGTCATCAACTCCCTGATCCAGCGGCGAGGGGCCAAGTGCGCCCTGGTCACCACGGAAGGCTTCCGCGATGTGTTGGAGATCGCCCGCGCCAACCGGCCCGACCCGTTCGACCTGCATTACCAGCGGGACGAGCCGTTGATCCCGCGCGAGCTGCGCTTCGAGGTGCCCGAGCGTATCGACGCCAAGGGTGAAGTGCTGGTGCCGCTCGATACCGGTGCGCTCGAAATCCTGGCGGATGAGCTGAAGCGCCTGGAGATCGAGGCGGTGGCGGTCTTTTTCATGAGCTCTTTCCTCGATCCCGCCCACGAAGAACAGGCCGCCGAAATCCTGAAACGCCGGCTCCCCGGCGTCTACGTGACCTACAGCACCGAGCTGACCCGCCAGTGGTACGAGTACGAGCGTACCTCCACCGTAGCGGCCAACGCGTTTGTCGGGCCGCAGGTGAACACCTATGTGCGCCGCCTGGAGAGCGATTTCCGTTCCCAGGGCTATGACGGCACGCTGTTCATGATGGGCTCGAACGGCGGACTGTTGTCGGTGGAGCGCACCTGCCGCCAGCCGGTGGGCCTTGTCGAATCGGGACCCATCGGCGGCTGCATCGGCGCCGGCGCCTATGCCGAAGCCCTCGGCATCGCCAATGTCGTCGCCTTCGACATGGGCGGCACCACCGCGAAATGCGCGCTGGTGGAAAACGGCCGGTTCACCGTCGAGTCCATCTATTACGTGAACGGCTACGTTCAGGGCTTTCCCATCAAATGGCCGGTCATCGATATCGTCGAGGTGGGTTCGGGCGGCGGCTCCATCGCGTGGCTGGACGATCAGAACCGCCTGCATGTCGGACCGCACAGCGCCGGGTCGACGCCGGGGCCAGTGTGCTACGACCGCGGCGGGACCGAACCCACCGTCACCGACGCCAATCTCGTGCTTGGCCGGCTCAACCCCCATCGTTTCCTCGGCGGCGAGCTCAGCCTGGGGCTCGAATCGACGCGACGCGCCATCGCCGAGAAGATCGCCGGGCCGCTCGACTACCGGGGTGAGGAGGGGCTGATCCGGACAGCCGACGGCATCGTCTCGATTGCGACGGTGCTGATGGCCGGCGCCATCCGCCAGGTCTCGGTGGAGCACGGGCTCGACCCCCGCGATTTCGTCCTGTTCGCCTATGGCGGGGGCGGCCCGCTGCACGCCTCCGCACTGGCACGCGAGCTGTCCATCCCCACCGTCCTCATTCCGCCGGAACCCGGCAACTTCTCGGCCATCGGCATGCTGCTTGCCGACGCCGAGATCGACGCGTCGGCGACGTTCACCGGACTGCTCGATGACGCGGTGGTGGGCAGGATGGATTCCGTTTTCTGCGGGATGGAGGCCGAGGCCGCGGCAGCCCTTCGGCGGGATTTCGCCACCGACGACGTGTTCTTCGAGCGCAAGGCGGAGATGCGCTATCGGGGCCAGCGGAACAACATCCACGTGCCGCTCACGGGTCTGCGCAGCGTGGCCGAAATCAGGCAGGCCTTCGAGCGCGACTACAAACGCCGTTACGGGCACGCCGACTCGAAAGCCCCGTCCGAGCTTCAGGCCCTGCATCTGTCGGCCTTCGCCCGGTTGCGGCACCCGGACATTGCCAATCTCCGCCGTAAGGCGTCGTCGGCCCAGGCACCGGGACCACAGACCCGCCAGGTCTATTTCGGGAGTGCCGGGGGAACGGTCGCTACGGCGATCCATGACCGCAACGTGCTGGAGCCGGGATTCGCGGCGGAGGGTCCGGCGGTCATCGAGGAGTACGGCTCCACCACGCTGATCTGGCCGGGCGACCGCTTCGAAATCGGCAGCATGGGCGAGATCCGCGTCGAGTGCGGCGGCGGATTTGGAGAACATGATGAATAGAGCCATACAAGCCCTGGACGGCTCCGCAAAGATCGATCCGATCACGCTCGAGGTCCTTCGGTTCGGCGTCGTCTCGATCACCAACCAGATTGACGCCAATATCACGCGCACGGCGTTCAGCCCCTATGTCTACGAATACAAGGACTTCGCGGTGGGGTTGGTGGACGTGGACGGACAACTCGTCGCCCAGTCCACGGGCGGCATGCCGCCCTTCGTCGCCGATGCCGTCGGGACCGCGGTCCGTGACGGGCTGAAGACCTACGGCCGGTTCCACGACGGCGACGTGGTGGTCTGCAATCATGCCGCCGTCCAGGGACAGCACCTGAACAACACCGTCATGTACACGCCGATCTACGGCGGGCCCGACCGTGTGACCCTGCTCGGCTTCTTCGCCATCAACGTCCACTGGATCGACATCGGCGGCGTGATGCACGGCTCCACCGACATCTTCATGGAGGGGCTGCAGCTTCGTTCGATCAAGTTGTGGTCGAAAGGCGAGCCCATCGAGGAGGTTTACCGCATCATCGAGAACAACACGCGGATGCCGGTGGACCTGATGGGCGACATCTCGGCGCAGCTTGCGGGATGCTTCCTGGGCCGCGACCTTACGCTCGCGCTGGCCGACAAATATGGCACCGACACCTTCTTCGCTGCTGTCGCGACGATCCTGGAGCAGGGTGAGGCGTCGTCGCGCGCGCGCATTCGCGCCATCCCCGACGGCGTCTACGAGAGCGAGGCGTTCCTCGACGACGATTCGCACGGCACCGAGCCCGTGCCCATCGGCGTCAAGGTCATCGTCGAGGGCGAGGAGCTGACCGTCGATTTTTCCGGACTCGCCGATCAGGTGCCGGGTCCGCTGAATTCAGGCTATTTCGGCGGCGGCGTCACCGCGGCGCGGGTCGCCTTCAAGTACCTGATCGCGCCGAGGGAGCCCGCCAACGAAGGCGTTTACCGCCCGCTCAAGCTGGTCCTGCCGGAGGGCAAGATCCTGAGCGCCCGGCTCGGCGCGCCCATGGCCGGCTATCCGTTCCCGTTGCCCACCGTCATCGATTCGGTGATCCGCTGTCTCGGCGACGCCCTGCCGCACCTTGCCACCGGCGCCCATTTCGGGACCCATTCGGGCTTCCAGGTCTACGGCAACTGGGCCGATGGAAGGCGCTTCCACGGCCATGATAGCGGTCACGGCGGCTGGGGCGCGGGCGACGGTCACGACGGCGCGGGGCCGTTCCGGACCATGGCCCACGGCGACACGCGGCTGATCCCCATGGAGTTGCAGGAATCGCTCCTGCCGTTCCGCGTGCGCTCGCTTTCGCTGCGGGAGGATTCGGGCGGCCCGGGCAAGTTTCGGGGCGGGCTCGGCTTTCGCAAGGAGTACGATATCCTCTATCCCTGCACGCTCAACACCAACGTCGACCGCCGGAAATGTCCGCCCTGGGGCGTACGCGGCGGCAAGGCCGCCCAGCCCGGTTGCATCACGATCATCAAGCCATCGGGTGAGACGGAGACCATGGGCAAGGCCCGGAACTATCGCCTCCAGCCCGGCGACCGTGCGATCCTCGAAACCGGCGGCGGCGGCGGGTGGGGCGACCCCCGCGAGCGTGCCATCGAGCTGATCCAGCGGGATCTGGACCGGGGCTACATCACCGCCGAGAGCGCCGCCAGTGATTTCGGCGTGCGTATCGAAGCCGGGCGGGTGGTCAGGGACTAGGACGGCAAAGAAGAGCGACGCTCCCGTTCTGGCGTTACAGAGCGAGTTCAAGGAGGCGGCGCATACCTGTCGCAAAGGAGGTGTCCAATGGCTATCGAATTGAACCACACGATCGTGCCTGCCCATAACAAGGAGGAGTCGGCCCGTTTCTGGGAGAAGATATTCGGGTTCGAGCACCAGGAACCCTTGGGGCACTTCCAGCCGGTTCGTGTCAGCGCCCAGTCTCTGACGCTGGACTTCGACGACCGCAAGGAGGTGGAGCACCACCACTACGCCTTCAAGGTGAGCGAGCAGGAGTTCGACGAGATCTTCGACCGGATCAAGGAAGCCGGTGTGGAATACGGTAGCGGACCGAGGACTTCCGCCGACATGCAGACCAACACCTGGAACGGCGGCCGCGGCGTCTACTTCCGGGACCCCAACGGCCACCTGCTGGAGTTGCTCACACAGGACTACGGCTGACGCCCGATTCCTTTCGTCATCCCGGACTCGACCCATGTCACCCCGCCCTGTGGTTTTTGGTTGTGGTCCTCACGGGACCGGGTAGCGAACTCCATGGGCTTCCCTCCGGACCTGGGCGTTAGAAGTTTTTTCCCAGCATCTCCTTGAGCGTCGACACGTCCAGCATGGCGTCGGCCAGAAGCCGCTTCAGCTTGGCGTTCTCCGCTTCCAGGCTCCTCAGCCGTTGCGCCTCCGATACCTCAAGCCCGCCGGACTTCGAGCGCCACTTGTAGAACGTCGCGTCGCTGATACCGTACCTCCGACAAAGCTCCGCCACCGCCAGCCCCGCGGAACACGCCCTGAGGGGGGATGGCGTCCCTCGACTTCGCTTCGCTCAGGACGAACGGTGTGATGGCTTACGTCACGCCCCCGCGGGCGCCGGGAGCGGGGCGTCGGGCGAACGGATGGCGATGTAGATCATCACGGCCGACGAGAGCAGGATCAGGCTCATGATCTGCATGAAGCCGTCGTAGGTGCCGTAGACGTCGAAGTAGACGCCCGCCAGGAAGGGTCCTCCGGCGGAGCCCACTTGGTGGACGATGAAGCTCAGGCCCATGATCAGGCCCGCCAGCCTTGGTCCCACCATCTCGAAGAACATCACGTTCTGGATCGCAATGGTGCCGAAGGTCGGGCCCATGGCCAGCGCCACCACGATGTAGAAGGCCAACGGGTTCGAGAAGTCGAAGGACATGGCCAGGGTGCCGAAGCCGCGGAAAAGGTAGGAGAGGGCCAGCATCTGGGAGCGGCCGTAGCGATCGGACAGCCAGCCGAAGCTGAGGGCGGAGACGGCGGCGGCGATGCCGAAGACGGACACGGCGATGGCTCCGATGGCCGGGTCGAAGTCCTTGCTCAGTGCGATGCCCACCAGATGCACGCTCTGGAACAGCGCCACGCCGCAGGAGAACCGCGCCGCGAACAGCAGCAGCATCGTCCGGTCCCGCAGGTAGGGGAGGCAGCTTCCCCAGGTCGCGGCCTCGCGCCGGCTGGCGGAGGAAGGGGCGGGGTCGCGGGCGCCGATCCACCCGAACGGAAACGCCACCACCAGGAGCAGCACCCCGCACGCGAAGGCGGCCACCCGCCAGTTGTAGCTGCCGATGAGGAAGTACAGCAGCGGCGCCAGGAAGAACGGGCTCAGGGGCGACGCCGTCTGGACGATGCTCACCACGAAGCCGCGGCGGTTGGCCTCGTAGTGCTTTGCCACCAGCAGCGAGATGATCACCAGCCCGCACGCGCCCTTGGCCATGCCGGTCATGATTCCGAAGGTCAGGCATAGCTGCCACAGGTTCTGCGACAACCCCATGCCGAAAAAACCGGCGGCCATGAGGAGAATCCCGCCGAGGATCACCGGACGGGTGCCGAGGTCGTCCGCCTTCTTGCCGAACAGCACCCCGCCGATGCCCCAGCCCAGCATGGCGAAGACGTAGGGAATCGTCGCCGTGGCGCGGGACCAGCCGAAGGTGTCCTCGATGGGTGTCAGGAACAGGCTGAACGCGTTCATGCTGATGGACGTGATGACCACGACCGCGGCGGAGAAGAGCACGATGAGGCTACGCGGGAGGTGCATTGCTATCTCAGGAGATGACGCCCGCCCCCGGGCGGGGTGCGGGGCGCGCGGTTTCCGGCGGCACGAGCACGGGGGTCCGCCCGTCACTCATGCGAGGTACCCGCGTTCCCGGTAGAAGCGTCTGGCGCCGGGATGAAGGGGCACGTCGTAGGGCGCTTCTTCGTCGTTGGCGCAGAGTTGCGCGATGTCGAGAGGCTTGAAGTTGTCGGTGGGGATGGCCTTCCTGCGGAGCTCGAGCGCTTCGCAGAGGGCATAGGCCACGTCCTTGTGCATGTCCGCACGCACCACCATGGGCCAGCCGCTGAAGTCGACCGTAGGGACGTCCTCGGTCATGCCCTTGAAGTGCGTCCTGGGCAACAACGCGCCACGGTACCCCATGGCCTTGAGCCGGCGCAGCACCGGGCCGTCGATGGGCAGGTAGCGGAAGCCCTTGTCCACCGCGGTCTGGCCCCAGCTCTTGATCCCCTCGTCGAAGACCGCGTTGACCGTTCCCTTCTCGATGGCCTCCCGCCGGGCCGGATGGCTCGGCCGCGTCACGGACTGGATGGTGCCGCCCCACTTGCGGATGTCGGCGATTGTCATGCCAGCCGCCCTGAGGATGGAGGCCACGGTAAACGCCACCGGAGTATCCACCAGGCTGCGCTTGCCGGTGGGGCCGGTGGACAGGTGCAGCGGGATGCGGTCCCTGGCGATCTGTTGCAGCGAAGTGATGCCAGTGGACTCGTGGACCGCGAAGCCCATGACGTCCCAGGACGGGAACACCGCGAGGGTGCGCAACGGCATGCGCCCCTCCAGCGGCCCCTTCCCCTTGTAGGCGAGCGTGACCGATGCGGACGGGTTGATCCAGGCCATGGAAAGCTTGCCGTCGGCGAGTTGCTTGAGCTCGCGGAAGCTGTCGGCGCCGAAGGAAAGGGAAACGCAGTCGTCCTGACTGCCGCGCGGCAGCAGGGACAACTGGAGGTAGTAGCCCAGCCGGGCGTCGGTCTGCAGCACGCCTTCCGCCGCCCGGCGGGTCTGGTGGGAGAGGGAGGTCTCGTACAGGCCCGAGGCCAACTCAAGCATGCCCTTCACCCGTTGAACTGCCGCGTTGTACCGGCGCTTGGTGGCCATGAGCGGAACGTCTAAAGGCCGTAGAGGGCCTTGGGGTTGTGGTACAGGATGTTGTCCTTTCGCTCCTGGCTGACCTCGTCCATCTTCTTGAAGTCGAGGATGGCGTCCATCTCGCTGGACGGATCCGTGTGGCCGTAGTCGGTGCCGATGACCAGACCGCCCTCGCCCGAGTACTTGAGGACGTAGGGGATGTCGTCGTTGGTCTGGCAGGTGACGTAGATGCCGTACTCGGCGAAAAGGTCCTTGGGGAACTCGCGTCCGGCAGCCTGGTAGCGGTTCTCGCTCTCCAGGTAGATCCACGGCACCCACTGGGAGGAGGCTTCGATGAAGCCCCACCGCAGGTTCGGGAAGACCTGGGGAATCTCGCTCATGATGAGGCCCAGGCACGAGGTCACCGTGGGCGCCCGGAACATGGCGAAGCGGCCCGCCGCCGTCGGGCGGTAGGTGTCGCAGTTGACCGGGTTGCCGTTGGCGATGTGCACGGCGATGGCCATGTCCAGATCGCTGGCCGCCTGGTAGACAGGGTAGAAGTACGGGTCGGTCATGTCCCGGTCGCCCTCCAGCGGGCGCATGCACACGGCTACCGCGCCGTCTTCCTTGGCCTGCTTCATCTGCGCGGCGGCCTCGTCCAGCGCCAGCACGGGCACGACACAGGACCAGCGCAGCCGGCCCTCGCTCTGCCGGTAGATGTCCCCGAGCCACCGGTTCCAGCTCCGGCACAGGGCGGCCTCCGTGTCCGGATCGGTGGTGATCTGCTCGATCCAGAAAGTGTTGTGCAGCACCTGGACGTCGACCCCCAGCTTGTCCATGTGATCGAGTCTGAGCTGGACGTCGTCCAGCTCCCGGGCCGCCTTGGGCGACTCCACGTTCCGTCCGAACTGGTCCGACAGGTCGCGCAACTGTTGCTCGCTGTAGGTGGGGAAGCGGAACCCGCGGATCTTGTCGTCGATGATCCAGTATTGCTTGACCGGGTTGTCAGGCGAAGCGAAAAGCTGCGGGCGGAGCTTTTGCTCGGACGGCTCCAGAAAGTCCCACGTGCGTTCCGTCTCGATCACATGGGCATCCGCATCGATGACCGGGAGCGTTTCTTGAGTGGACATGGCGCGACTCCTTGATACGTGGCCGGGGCACCCCGGACCTCTACGGCAATGGTAATTCCCGACGCCCGGTGGAAGATCGGTGAGTGACAATTGTTAATTCGACCAACACACGCCGTTTGTCAACCGTTTGGAACGGCGGATCGGCGCACGAATCGGGTCCGCGGACGCGATCTCAGTGCAGGTTGGCGCCGCCGTTGACCAGGATGGACTGCCCGGTCACGAAAGCGCTCAGCTCCGAAAGCAGGTACAGCGCGGTTCCCACCACGTCGTCCGGTTTTTCAATGCGTTGCAGCAGCCGCTTGGCGGCGGACCGCTCGTAGTCCTCGAGGGCGGCCTCGGTGGGCTCGGACTCGCTGGCGGTGGAGCCCGGCGCCAGGGTGTTCACGCGGATGTTGAAGGGGCCCAGCTCGCGGGCGAGCACCCGGCTGAAGCCCACTACCGCCGCCTTGGACACGACGTAGTGCATCATGCCGGCGCCGCCGTTGTAGGCCATGTTGGAGGCGATGTTGACGATGCTGCCCTGCCGGCGCTCCTGCATGGCCGGCGCCACGGCCCGGCTGCATAGCCACAGCCCCTTGACGTTCACGGCCATCACCCGGTCCCATTCCTCTTCACCGATGTCCTGGAAACCCGACCGGGTCACCGGCACGCTCATAAACACCGCGGCGTTGTTCACGAGCCCGTCGATCCTGCCGAAGGATTGCAGGGCGGCCTGGGCCATGGTCTGGCAGCTCGACAGGTCCGCGACATCGGTCTTGACGCCGAGGGCCCGGCCGCCGCTTGCGGCAATCTCCGCGGCCACGGACTCGGCCGCCGCGCCGTCGATATCCGCGGCCACGGGGATGCCGCCCTCCCGGGCGATGCCCAGGCAATAGGCCCGGCCGATGCCGTTCCCCCCTCCGGTCACGATGACCACCTTCTCATCCAGCAGGCCCATGATGCGTCCTTTCTCCCGGCTATTTCCGCCCCAGAAGCTCCTTGTACCCGGCGAGGAGATCCGGGGGAGCGTCATAGAGGCCGGCAATGGTTTTCTCGATAGTCTCGTGGGAGGCCGGAGAGACAATGACCTTCTGCCGTTTGGCCTGTTCCAGGAGCTTCGGACTGCTGAGGGTGTCCGCGAACGCCTTGCGCAGGGTCGCTACGCGGTCGGGCGGCGTCCCCGGGGGGATGGCGAAGAGGCGCAGCAGCTTCCACGTCCCCACGAGAAAGTCCGCCATCCGCTGCTGCTCCGGATTGAGGTTCATATCCTTGAACGTGGCGACGCCGGGGATGGGCTTCACCCGAGGGTCCTCTCCCAGGGCCAGCACCGGCCGCACGAGGCCGCTCTCGAGATGGCGTCTGTAGATGGTCTGCATGTTCGACTGAGACATGATGCGCACGTCCACTTCCTTCCGCTCCATCGCGGCCATGACGTTCGCGGTGCCCCTATAGCCGTGGACCGCCTTCAAGGGATAGCCGAGACTGGCCAGAAACTGGTTGGCGCCGGTGGCCGGCGACCCCCTGCCGGTCAGTCCGGAAGCCAGAGGCGTCTTGTAGTTCCTGAAATCCTCCAGGGATTTTATCGGCAGATCGCTACGGACCCAGACGACCTCCGGAACGGCTCCCAGGGTCGGGTCGCCGAGCCAGATGAACTTGCGCACGTCGAACTGGGCGGCTTCAGGTCTGGTCACGATATCCGTGATCACGCCGAAGCTGAATACGACGATCGTGAGGCCGTCGCCCGGCTGCATGGCATAGACTCGATTGGCCGCGACCATGCTTGCCGCCCCGGGCATGTTGACCACGATCACCGACGGGTTTCCGGGAAGGTGTGCGCCGAGATTTCTGCCCACAAGGCGGGAGAACGTGTCGAATCCGCCTCCCGGACTGTAGCCGACGACGATGCGTATCGTCTTGCCTTTGTAGAACGGCGCGTCCGCCGCCCAGGTGCTGCCGGCCAGGATCAGCAGCGCCGCGATACAAACGATCATGGAGCGCAAGTTCTTCATCGGAGTCCCTCCCGTGGGTTGGAGCAGTCAGCCCTCTGAAGCACGGATAGCCCTCTGAAGCACGAATTCGCGGCCAGCCTTATCAAGCCCCGGTTCCGCTGTCAACGGAACGCGCCGCCTTCTACAACCCTTCGCGGATTGCTACGGTGTGGGCATGCACCATCACGCGAACCTGTTGGAACGGACCGACGACATCCAGGAGCTGATCGCCGGGGTCCGGCGGATCGCCGTCCTCGGGATCAAGACGGAGCAGCAGAGCTCCCAGCCGTCGTTCTACGTGCCGCTCTATCTGCAACGCGCGGGGTTCGACGTGATTCCCGTGCCCGTGTACTACCCGGAGACGACCGAGATTCTGGGGCAGCCGGTCTATCGCCGGCTGGCGGACATTCCCGGCACGGTGGACCTGGTGGACGTGTTCCGGCGCCCGGAGGACATCGAGGCCCACCTCGACGACATGCTGGCCGCCAAACCCGGAGCGGTCTGGCTGCAATCCGGCATCCGCCACCAGGCCGTGGCCGAGGCGCTCGCGCGGGCCGGCATCAAGGTGGTCCAGGACCGGTGCCTGATGGTGGAGCACCGGGCGCTGGGATCTCCTGGGTAGCGCCCTTCGACTTCGCTCCGCTGGCGCTCCGCTACGCTCAGGACGAACGGCTAAGTCAAGGAATTCCGATGAAGAGTCCGTTCGCTCTGAGACCTTCGATGATCTCGGGACAGGTTTCGCTGAGCGAAGTTGAAGGGCGCTACACGGAGTTTCCGACAACCTGTTTCAGGACCGTTCGTCTTGCGCCCTTCGACAAGCTCAGGACAGGCGAAGCGAAGTCGAACGGCGCTACACGGAGTTTTTCAACTACCTGTTTTAAGACCGTTCGTCCTAAGCGTAGCGGAGCGCCAGCGTAGCGAAGTCGAAGGGCGCAAGTTATCGGCCAAGCCCCTCTAGGTGAGCGCCGCCACCCAGCACAACACCACCGCCGCCGCGGCCACCACCCCGATCCTGACCTGGACCGTGGCAGTTTCCGGCCGCTCCCCACAGAGCCGCATGCACCTCCCCCCGCCGGCCCCGCAG
>MKWU01006475.1_pt1 | contig 11890 bp, 4 predicted proteins | sample 809101 | NCBI WGS metagenome assembly MKWU01 (sample SAMN05860141, study PRJNA318959) | sponge metagenome | host: Aplysina aerophoba | place: Slovenia: Piran, Adriatic Sea, Gulf of Piran | collected 2013-05-07
TCACCTAATGCGTAAGGCTTATCAAACAGGTAAGACGCTTTATCAAGTCAAACATGGGGTACTTTCTGAATACCTCTGTCAACAACTCAAATCTCCTATGATAAAAATCGCTGATGCGTAAGTCCTAACCCAAGTTGCTGCTTACAAGATTTTAGACATGCGGCCACCGTTTTAAATTCAAAACCCCAGAGGGGTGGTATGTCTATAGAAAATGGCGTATTTACACGAGCGCACTCCAGCGGAGTGCTATGTCTACCATAGGTAGCAACTTGTGTTTTTATAGTAAAAGGGTCCAATAGGCGTTTTCACTCTCAACAGATACTCCTACAAGAACGTTTTTGGGGGGGATTAGTCAGTTGACTCTTCACTGTCCTGGGGATTTTCATAGTAAAATAAAACCGCTTTCAGATCATGCAAATGAGTCTCTACAAACCTGATACTTGTTTCCAATTCTCCGAGACACACAGGAACTTCCAAACCGTCTAAATTCATTAATTGAGTTCTCAATTTCTTCATCAGTTCTACACTCCCTTGTGCTGTTCTCGCGAAGTAATCATATCTCGCTGCACATTCAGGACAGAGGGCTAAGTACTGGGCTTCATACTCTTTGGGAAAATGATTTTCTGGAAGTTCATCGTTCTTGAACCTGATTGTAAGAGCCTCTATTGCTTCAAAATAATACTCACTGTCAGTCTTTTTGAATGGCATTTCTTCTTTACATATTTGGCAAATCATTTCATCAGCGTCATTCGTATACCACTCTCGCAGCAACGTTCTATGATCCTCCATTTCGTCTTTGCTAACTCGCTTCCTTTGATCACGGCTCTCATATACTTTCTCAGGAGCATTTCTGACCTGTTCCAAAACCCGTTTTTTTCGTCGTCCAGGATTGTTCACAGATGCTGTCGGAAAATCAGGCTTAGTCTCACTACTTTGGGAACCATATTGTGAGATCACATCATCTACAGTTATTTTTTTATTTTTCAACAACTGATGTAATTTGGCATATTTCTCAGCCTCATTACCGGATTCAAAACCGAGGTTCTTAGCCTGCTGATTTCGATGGGAGTATTCCTCTCTTTGTTCCTTGCCAGTCTTACCAAATTCAACTGCGTTGAGCCACTCATTACCTGCATCATGTGGGTAACCTTTAGGCCATGGAAAACCATCTTTTTCAGAAAGGTGTTCACGTGATGCATCACGAGGACGCACAAAGGATATAGAGTCACCGTCTTTCTGGGGAACCCATAGACCTTCTTTTACAGCATGGACAAGACTGGATGCCCCAACACGATCAGGATAAGATGAATTTTTACGAAATCTGGCCTCCAGACAATTGTGAGGTTGGGAACACATCGTTTGCCATATTAATTTCGCTGCATTTAGTGGTAGTGCTGCTAGTGCCTTATCAACAGGACCATTTTTCATACACACTGAAGGGAACAAAAGAAAAGTATCAAACTTAGGAATATTGTAATCTTCATCCTTTGATGTAGAAGTCACGCGTCCACCTGGAGCCTCAGTGACCAGATAACTATATTCTGGATGCCCGCTCGGAATCCTTTGTTTGATAGCACATAGTTTTGTTTGAACCCCTATCGCCTCAGCAAACGCTACCAGTTTTTCTAAGTCTATGCCGAATTTTTCATACTTCGGTGAAATAGCCAATCTCCGAATTTCTGAATCTTCATCAAGGATCGCGTTAAGGATCGCGTGGTAAACTCTCAAGCCTGTATTGCAATAAGGAGTATCCAAGAAGACCTTGCGTGGGGCCCCCCAAGACCTTGATCTTCCCTCGTTTAATTCAAAAATATGATAATCCTTGAATAAAATTGCTTTATCAGGTTCGCTTTCAACAAGCGTGATAAACCTATCTAGATCCTGTTTATGATGAGGCTCGCGAAGTTTAATTGTTCCTTTTACGTATCGCAGTTTCAAAATTGCCTCAACTTCTATGGCTTCGTCAACTGAACGAACATTGATAGCTTTAAGGAAGTCTCGGGCTTTCGATTTTTGGTCGTCGTTCTGTCCAGATGAATAAACACCTTTAAGGACACGAGGGAAACGTTCGTCGTGTTCCACATCATCGCTTGGAAAGAAGCATTTACCTCCAGTTCTGTACATACCATCACTACAACGGATGATGGGAAGATCGGATAACTTATTTTTTAGGTTGCTATCAGATGAATACCAGTAGGAGCCGGTTTGTCTGAGTCGTAGAAAATCATAAAGCAAGGTATAGAGTGTCTGATGCCACTCATCTGTCTTTTTCTCTAACCAACCCACTATCATCTCAGGTTGAGCAAGTAGCATACTTACAAATTCGGTCATGTTCCAGTCAGGAATTTGCAATGTATTTAGGAAATTATCGATAAGCTGGGTATTGGGATCTTGGACGAATCTTCCTCTGGCATCCCGCCGCTGTGAAATTTCGTCAACCTTGAATGGTAGGGAGCAATCTTTTCCAAGAAGTATTGCAAGGTCTTCATCGCTAATCAAATCTGATAATTCCGTGTTTATTCGATAGAGGTCTGAAGCGGGGGCGTGGTCGCCTCGTTTTGTCGGTGTTAGTTTCTCATTCTGAAATTCATTAACGACAATATCACGGAGGGGAACATAGAAACTCGATAGGAGGTCCTCTTCATTTGGAAGAATCGACAAAAATTGAAGCGTTAGCAGTTTTCTGTCTCTGAGTTTTGGGAGCAATTCCTTCATTAACCTACGAGTCACCATCAGAAGATAAATATTGAAAGGGTCAGTCGATGAGATCGTTTCGCGGGCGGGGTTTGTTCGGTAAGGTCCATTAAGTATAAAACGCAAACCTGTTCTCTCTCGTGTCGGAAAAAGGACGTGGAGAGTATCATCAGTTATTGGTGAAAGTTGATGTTCGGTATCTACCGCAAAAGCGATCTCTACTGGCTTATGCTCCTCATTTTCCCAAGTTGGAATCTTTGAGAAAACCAGATACGTATTTTCATGTTTACCGTCTTTAATTGTTGTTAACCGGGCATTATCATCCACCTCATCTTCACGCGAGTAGCACTCAGATTGATTATCTATCTCCCAACGAATCTCTCGAATGTTTCGCGTGAATAGCAGTGTATTCAGGTCTAAGTCAATTAGACATTCTGATATTTGTTGATAGGCATCTTCCTGAAACATAAGTTCTTCCACGAAGTCGGGTTGCTCGGAGTCATGGTTGAATGGAAGAATAATACGAGTTCGGGAACGGGAAAAACCTTCTGGATACGGATATTCTCTAACGCGATATAACCCATGTATCTGAAAATGCTCGGAACCCGAAATGATAATTGGTGTTGCTGTGAAAGCAAAGACAGATTTGAAACCTATACCGAAACGTCCCGTTTTCACAAGTACCTCACGACTTGTACTCTTGCCAAAATAGGTAATTGCCTTGACATTTTCTTCCTTAAAGGGTTCCCCATTGTGTTCAATTGCTATAGCATCTTTTGAGAGTTTGAAAAGCACCTCTGTTGCGCCATAGTCATCCGCGTTTTGTAGGATCTCGTATACAAAGTGTGTAGGGTCTGAGTACATAGAGACTTGTGTCTTACGAGACGACGTATCTTTACCCAGCTGGTCTTCGTTGTACTCTGTTATTGCTTTGTAATTGTTTGGCATGTAATTTCCTCCCTTTTATCTCCAAAGTCTAATAGACCACAAATTCACCTATAGGTTCTGAATTCAATGACAAATTACCCTCGGTTGGTTCTAAGTAGCTCCCATTTCGTAAAAACGCAAAATTGTCTGCATATCGTGCCAATGCCTCTTGCTAAACCGAATACTTGTCTGTAATTTATCGAGTTGCAAAGGAACTTCCAAACCATCAGCATTCATCAATTGATTTTTCAGATTCTCCATTGCTTCCGGGACTCGTTTCACAAATTCTTTGTACCTTGCGGCACACTCTGGACATAATGCAAGGAATTGTGCTTCATGTTCCCGGGTGAAGTGCTCAAGTGTGAGAGCCTCTACCGCCTCAAAATAAGGCATTGCCCCACGATCTTTAAAAGGCATTGCCTTCTTACACAATTGGCACTGCATCTCGCCCGAATCGCTTGTATATTCCTCTCTGAGCTGAGTTCTGGGGTCAATTGTTCCCCCTGTCGTCCGAACGCTCCGAGAGCGCGACTCATAGTCCTTTTTAGGAGCATCACGAAGTTGTTTTTGAAGTTGACGTGTTCTGTGCTCGGGGTTTCTCACTCGATTGAGTCTTTCACTATCCTCGACTGGTTTGGATGAAAGCGGAGATTCACGCACAAAGAATTTTATTCCGGGTGAGTCATCAGTTTGTACATTACCAGCACCATCAACTGCTAAGGCGTGGAAAGTGTACAACCCGTTTTTGAGGGAACTAATATCAAACTTTACTGTAGTAGCTGAATAACCGGAGTCTGCCTTGGGAGCAGATTCTGTCCTAACCGTAGACCTAACTACCATTCCTTTGCATTCACTTTGAGTTCCATCAGAGTCCGTTCGCATCAATTTTACCGAAGAATACGTCCTTGCCTCGGCTGTGGGTTGGATGACGAAAATAGCTGAAGACGCGTTAGTTTTCCCGGTTCCATAGGTTATGGTTTCATCAACTGGAATCATTCCGTCAGGCATGGTTACTTCAATAATTTCTGTTGGACCGAGTGGGGCGACATCATCAACATTATCAACCGAGAATTTTCCTATAACCTTGTCGGATGATATAATTTCCCTATCGTCTGTAATTGCAACAGCTCGAAGTATATAAGGGGATGGATCTAAAGAAGCATCGCGCGATGCCGGACTATCAGCAGTAATTGTATCTTCCAAAACGGTAGTGTCCACCTTCATAGTCCACTTCCACTGCTCTTGATCTGGAACAAGAACAGCACTCTCCTTACTGATTTCTCCAACACTTTGCCATTGCGTGCCTTCTTGATTCCGTTTGACTTCAAATCTTACCCGAGTGACAACAGGAATGGCGCGTTGGGACGTATATGCATTAACGATGATGTTACCCTGCGGAGCACCACTGTCTGGATTGACTTTTTGCGATTCATCAATAGTAATAACCGACACATTGGGGGCATCGTTTTTAATATTCACCTTGATTTTTGGAGACTCATTGGTTTGCAAATTACCAAATTCGTCTACTGTCAAGGCATGGAACCAGTATAGCCCGTTTTCCAAGGTGCCAACATCAACCGTTATTTCCGAAAGCCCAGCATCGGCGACAAACTCGATTTCTGTGCCATCAGGTGCAGTTTGCACTAATTTCACGGATGAATAGGCATCAGGTGCTGCCGTCGGTTCAATTTTAAAAGTAGCAGCGGTCCCACCAAGCGTATAGGTACCGGTCTCCTCATCCAGTTTAACTTCCCCATCCGCAGTAGCAACATTGGTAACCAACGTAGGGGCCATGTTGCCCCAAATTTATCTTTGAGTGCCTTAACCAGTGGAAAAGCCTCTGAATAGGTCATACTTCTAATTTCATCAATCATTTTTTTTATGTTAACCATTATTCGCTTGACCTCTTTCTTGAAAAATTTAAACATCCTCAAATTCCTGTGATAATATCCTTATTACCCTGATATTAACACTTCTAAAACCCCATAAGCCACGGGTTCTGCTGTAATATCCGCTTTTGCGATTGCCTCGCTGAACTCTCGCATACGCCGCTGGTAATTAATCTCAGCGTTGGCAAGTTCGCTGTGTCGCATGCGTTGAATGTTCGGATCAGTTGTTTGTGCGATTCTATTTTCAAGCAGTGCTACCCGTTTCCGATGACTGGTTGACAAACTCTCTTTACGATGATCTGCTAACGCCTGCGTCCGTTCCAGATGTTTGCCACGCGCTTCAGTCCACAAGTGCTGGTGCGTTTTTTCTAATGCGTCCTTCTGAATTGGTGCTTGGTTTTTCTGTGTATCACCGTTTTCTGTCCTTTCAAGGAGGCCGTTAAGATGCGGTGCTAATACTTCCGATGAAGCGATAGGCTTAAGTACTAAATGTTCCCGAATCCCAAGAAACCGCCATTGGTAAATGGCGAATTCATAGCGTCCCGAGGGAATTTTGTTGGTTCTCACCCTCAGTGTTGTAACGACTTCTTGGTCTGTGTTTAATACCACTGCTGCCTGTTTCACCAACGGATGTGTCGGCATAATAAAAACAGCCTCAGGATGCTGCGTTGCGCAATCGGCTTCAAAGGTTATAGCTAAATGTGGGTCCGATCCCTTTAACCATTTTTCCCACTCCCGATAGACGCGTGTCTTTTCCCGAGGGAACTGCTGAAAATCATCCAGTACGGTATTCCGCGCTCCTTCAGAAAGCCGAAGGGTTTTGAGGGGTTTTTCACCGAGGATGAATTCTTGCGCCGTCCCGATTTTCTGGTGAAGATAACGCGTGACCAGTCTTTGTATTGAGGCTGGAGATAACCAGAAACTGGAAGCTTCTTCGACCTCTTTCTCCATTCTATCATCAGGAAAACGGAGTCCAAACAGGTCCAATTGCTGTGCTTCAAGGGTTTCCTGTTCCTGTATTAATCGAATTTGGTTATCTGCCAACTGTTGTAATTTGGTTCTTCGCTCTTCTTGGGTCAAGGCGTAGTTTTCGGCGATGTCTCGCAACTCAGTTGTGATCTCACCAAGGATTTCTTCACTACCGCCCAACGCGCTCTCAAAGACCCCGATACGACGGAGGCACCGCTCATAGATGTCCGCGTCAACGGTTCCGGGTGTAATGAGATTAACGATGGTGACACTCTCGCTTTGTTGTCCCTTGCGGTCAATTCGTCCGATGCGTTGTTCAATCTTCATCGGGTTCCACGGCAGATCGTAGTTAACAATGCAATCGCAGAACTGGTAATCCAATCCCTCACACCCGACTTCCGAAAAAAGCATGAGATCCAGGCTATCGCGCTCGGATTTCGGTTTCTCGAACCGACTACGGAGTTCCAAACGTTCTTCGTCCGGTACATCGCCATGTATGAGCCCTACTCGAAAGCCTTCCGCTGCGAGATGTTTGTAAAGATAGGAAAGCGTATGGCGAAAACTGCTAAAAATCATAATTTTGTTGTTGCGTCGGTGTTGCCTATTGTGGACAACCTTTCGGAGTGCCGCCAACTTCAAATCCTCTGGGTCCAGAGTTTTCGCTTTTTCAAGGAGTTCTTGAACCTGCTCGTGAATTCGCGGGGTAAGTTCCTTCAAAGGCATTGCATCAATGGCACCAGCCTCCGTCCATTCAAGTTCGTCAAGGCGGCGGGTTAATATATCCTCAAGAAGAGGTCCGAGTCCATGCAGACAACTTGCCAATTGTCGACGGAGTGTTGTCATCATGAAATTAACGCTCCGATCTCCATGCAACCTGCGGAATATCTCCTTTTGCGTTTCAAGGAGTGCTTCATGAAGTTCATCCTGATCTGTTGTCAACGCAACCTCTACAGTCTGTGATTTACGAATAGTAAACTCACCTATATCGCGACGGCGGGTCCTATTAATAATCCCTGAAAACGTATGGAGTGCCTCCATATCGGTGATGAGTTGGACACGATCTTCAGGGGTAATACGCCTCCCAGCAAGCTGATTTCTAATTCGCTTGAAATCAGGATTATCCTTGAGAATTGATTGCCCCCAAGCGGTTTCACCTGCTTGGTCAAAAACTTCCTTTGCGGTCTGTTTCCAATCGCTCTCTTGTGCCCGCGCAGCGTTAACCGCTTGATTAATGAAGGGGTTAGGCTCCGCCATGTGATTAAAACTTTCTTCATCCAGAATCAGATCTGGACGCAACACGTTAAGCAGAACAAACAAGTCATGACTATCCAGTTGGATAGGGGTAGCTGTGAGAAATACCGCTGCTTCCGCATTTTCGCATAAAAACCGGACTGCTTCGTGATTGGCTGTCCCCTGATTTCGGATATGGTGTGCTTCGTCAACAATCACCAGATCAAAGTGCGGTGGCGGATCCAAGTCTAAAAGCCCTTTACCATGCTTCCGTTTGCGTTTCCCTTCAGGACCAAAAAGGAGTATGTTGTTCAATAACGAATACGGGAGAATCACCTTCTGGTATTGTTCGGGCCATTCGCCCTCCAGATGCATCTCGTTGATACAATATCGCAATTTAGCCCCGTCCAAATGCTCAAAATTTTCGTCAAATCGTTTCATCTCCCGTTGCCACTTTTGCTCAGCCACCAACGGACGCGGGCATATAATGAGAACAGATTCGACATCGCTACGCGCTTGTAACTCGCGCAAAATCAATCCCGCTTCAATCGTTTTACCTACCCCGACACTATCAGCAATAAGTAATCTCGGTAAATCTGCTTTGATGAATTTAAGAACGGGTCGGTATTGATATGGGATAAAGTCAACTCGCGCTGCGTTGAGCGAATATAAGGTTGATAATCCGGGGTATCGAATTTGGAGTGCTGTTAGATAGGCGTGAAAGTCATCACATGAAAAGACGCGAGAACTATCTTGAACCTCAAGTTGTAACTGAGAAGGATAAAAAGTATGAACATTTCCATCAACAAAAACGTTAATTCGGTTCTCAGGAGTACCTGGTAACACTGCCACAACAGCTCCCCTGGTAGAAGGATCAGCTTTCAAGAAAACAATTTGACCGGGAGCAAATTCTTGCGAAGGATTTAGAGGGTTATTCATACTGTCCTTTCCTTTTTCTTTTCAATTACTTCCGAATAAGCATCTTGCGGGTGTCAGTGAATTCCCCCGCAGTGAGTGTATAAAAATAAACACCACTTGCGACAGGTTCACTGAGTTCATTTCTACTGTCCCAATATGCCGCACGGCTCCGCGACTTATAAATACCTATAGGTTGATGTCCTAAATTCAAGTTCCGAACTAATTGTCCATCGGCAGTATAAATCGATATACTAACGTTTGCAGGCTTCGCCAGTTGATATGGTATCCATGTCTCAGGATTGAACGGATTCGGATAGTTGGGTAACAATTGTGTAATTTGTGGTAATTCGATGGTTAGGTCCGGTGCAGCAGGGACATCACCTATTTCAAATCTAACGATCTCTGTGAAGTCGTATATGGAGACATTTCTTGCTTTGTCATCAACCCTCATCTTAGCAAGCCCCCATCTGCCAGGGATACTCCCGACTGGTAAAGTGATGTGTTGATGATACTGTTTATAGGCGGTAGGATCACCAGTAAAATAGATTTCTCCGCGTCCAGGCGGCAAATGCCAAAAGTGGTGCAGGGTGCCGTGTGGATCTCTTAAATACATGACACTGCCATCGTAGCCACTGATATTATCCTTTACAAAAAAAGTAATATCAACAGTCGTTTCACCATTCGGTGCTTCCGGTATAGTCGGTTCCGCTTTGATAGTTATTCTGTTGAGATCAAGAACTGGGGGTTTTAAATCGGGATTTTCGGTTTTGATAGCAATTGACTTAGGCGTTTCATCTAAATACCTATACTTATCTGACGGGTTGGGATCAGGTTCATGGGTAAAAAAACTATTGATACCATTATAGGCAATGTCTCTCATGCAGATACGATTTAATTCATACCTACCCCTTGGCATGTAATCCGGCATGATAAAATCGATGCTTACTTTTTCTGTTTCAGGATTATAATTGCCGTAGTTGAAATGACCATAGCGCGAATATGTTTCAACAAACTCGTCATTCAAGTTTGCACAAACATGTGCTATACCCGACTTTTCAATGATAGCCCATGTCGCTGTAATAATTTGGTACCGCCTGCCGTCATCTGTAAACGCCTCTGATAGTGAGAGTCTCATAGAATTCTTTACATATTTGGGAGGATCTAAATCCTCAAGTGGATTATCAATATAGAGTTGCCAACCGAAAGTCTGTTTGTTTTGATGTCTTTCTTGGTTATTGAAATCATGAAGTCTAATGTTTTCGGGTGCCCAATAGCCTTGCTTAGCGTGTTTTGAGATGGTTTCCTGACCGCGAAAGATGTGTCCTTCAGGTAAACGATTACCGTGTTCATCTATTGCGAAAAGTCCAATATCAAAATAAGTGTTTTCCATACCGCTGAAAATTCTACCTTGTAGGCTCTGTGCTGTGTCAAAATTGCTTTCTCCATATATTTCAATCTCGACAGTGACCAATTTGTCCTCTTCGGGTTCGCCGTCTATGCGAATATCAACGCGTATAATTTGCCCGGGATAGATGTAATCTGGATAGAGATTATAGACCTCAAACGTTAAATCTTCGCGGATACGCGAGATATAGCGCGTACCGTGCATGATCCGGTTTTGGATAAACTCATATTTGGCAGGCGAACGAGAACGGAGTTTATCGGGCCTGGCGATGTAATGACTGATGCTCTCTGCCATATCTTCATTTGGGTTATGATCGTGAGCGTAGGCGGAGACGAATTCGGTTTGTTTAGTGGTATACCATCCATCCTTATTTTTCTGCCAGCCGCCCAGTTTGATCCAATCCTGTTTGAGTTGTTCATCAAAGAGATGATCCCATAGGAAATGTGCTTTTTCGTGAAGGATTAATCTGTGGATATAGTCAGAGTCCCCTCCTTTAAATGCACTTTCCATAAACTCGATATAGCCTGCCCCAGTCCAAGCAACAGCGGCAGCATTTGGATCAATAGGATGTGGGAGTCCATCTAAGCGCCGGACAATATATTTTAGCCCCGGTGTTTTAAGCATCCCTGTAGGATATTCTTCAAGCATTGAAACGATTTCTATGAGTTCATCATCTTTAAACTGGGTAAATCGTCCCGCATGTTCACCTGTCGTGTGTCTGGTAAGTTCGTCATAATTTGCGATATTTGCACTGACGGTGTATCGTTCGTTGAGTATGCGTTCAATCGCATATCTGTTAGATCCATTGTCGGTGGTATAGCGAATAAGCGCGCGATGTAGCCTCCTTGAGAAGAATCTGCCTCTTATACCGTCAATTTCAGCTAACCGTTGTTCTGAATAATTGAAAGCCTGCGAAGATATGACGACGAATCTGCTATCATTCAAAGTGCTAAATCTTATGTCATTATGGACATGAAGGTCTGTTAGACTCCAGAAACTCTTTTTATGTCCTTCCCGCCGATAGTGGGGTATGGATTCAAGTGTTTGCAGCAGCAATTGAGCGAGGTCGCTATTCCACTGTTTTGAAAGGTAAATCGAATATTGGCGCGCGAGTTGTAGGGAAGCAGTACTATTGCTGATTTGTATCGGTGTGTCAAGGATTTTAACCTCTATAGGTTTGATAACAGACACCATCTCGACCCCTGATGGAGTTTCGTCTATTTCCCAATGGTAAGTAAAAGGTTCAGCGTGTGTGTATGCGATGATAATGAGCAAAAAGCCTACAATCAAAAGAAATATAAGGTTTCTCATCTTTATCCTCAGATGCCAAAAATCCGCGAAATCTGTAAAATCCGTGTCAATCTGCGATTCAGACAATTAACGGAACATCCGCCAACTCCAGACCAAGGCGTATTAATTTTTTTATAGTAAAATCCACAATTAAGTGTGCACATTGCGATCAGTACGGTTAGGAATGCAGATCGCATTTGGGCGAGTACGCCGCAAAACCGCACCTTACCGGTTTGGGTATATTCGGTGCGGTTAGAAACCGCATCTACCGCTAAGGCATTTGCAACTTAATTCGCTATATTTAGGATAAGGGTTATACCACTGATAAGGATGTAACCCAACGTGCTGACGAGACTCCAATTCACCTGAAACTTCTCTTGTACCTCTAAAACATCACCCGGATAGAGTAAAACTTGTTGCGTCGTGTCATCAGCAGGAGTGGACGTGAAAGGCACCTTTAGAGTCATGCCATCCCGACGGTGGATGAGAACCTCTTCACGGTCCGCTGATGCTTCAAATCCGCCGCTGAGCGCGACGGCTTGCGAAAGATTCAGCGGTCCACGAACCC
>MKWU01006476.1_pt1 | contig 11890 bp, 7 predicted proteins | sample 809101 | NCBI WGS metagenome assembly MKWU01 (sample SAMN05860141, study PRJNA318959) | sponge metagenome | host: Aplysina aerophoba | place: Slovenia: Piran, Adriatic Sea, Gulf of Piran | collected 2013-05-07
TATCAGAGTGATTGACCGTCGTCGTATGTGCCTCCCGCGGCTTGGGCTCAGGGTGCGACCGAAACTGAAACTGACCCTATGCAGGATGTTACTATAAACTGCCAAAGACAGATTAATCCATATCAGAAATTTAAATGAAAATCCAGCGCGTTGCATGGCGCGCAAACTTCAGGTCGCCTGCTTCGCAGGCTAGGGTTCAGATGGGGTCAGAACAGCCGAATTGCGGTTGATGTTCAGTCTTTTCCCGGGATTCCGTCTAGTTTTAGCTATCGAAGTCGGTCATTCCGACGGCATTATAACCCGCATCGACGTAGGTGATTTCCCCGGTCATGCGGGAAGTCTTCGGGCTGGATGCGGGCGCCTGACCCGTTGTCGTTTCCTACAACTGGAAGAATAGAGACTGCGGATCTAAGCATTCTATCTATTCCAAGCGGCAAACGCCGCAAAGTCTCATGGGCACACCGGCGGTGCTGTGTAGTCCAGATTCAGCAGTCGGAAATAGTTCTGCCCCAGAGCGATGTTTCGGAAGGCCACGTCGTTCAGGCTACGAAGAATTCTGCTGGTGACCTGCAGTTCCGTGCGGTAGACATCGAAGTCCTTGTCCCGCGAGGCCAGAAAGTCCGTTCCCGGGAGAATGCGCTCCGGATAGTCATTCAGAAACGACACATAACGTGCCCGGTGCTCCGGAACAGAAAAGTAGGCATCGTCGATCACCCGCCAGGAAATGTCCATCATCAGCTTCGGGTAGCGGTCCAACAGCGAACTCACGATTTGGATATGCTGGGCAACGTCCATCTTCACCAGTTCCCGTGACAGCCCCATGTGCATCCAGACGATCGCGTTGTCTGGATACAGGCGCAGCACTTCCTCCAGTAGGGGCAGGTATTTGGTCGGCTCCTCGTCGTTGCCTAGGTCGGCGTGAAGCGCGAGCGGGATATCCCGTTCCCGCAGAATCGTCATGAAGGTGGCCCATTCGGCCAGCGTGGCTATGGGAACCGGCTCCCGTCCATTGGCAAGCAAGGCCTGTTTCACCAGGTTGACCTCGCCCATCCAGGTGAATGCGCCGGGGTATTCTTCCTCCAGCAGTTGCATCCCCGGCAGAATCGTTTCTGGATGCGACAAGTCCGGGAAGCTCATCGAGAGTGTCAGATGGACCGCAGAGGACGCGAGCGTGAGCGCATTGGCGGCATTGATGAAGTCGTTCTTCAGCGTCGGCGTCACCGGCGTGCCAGGACAATCCAGGTAATAGGTGCAGGAGGACGTCACGGGCAACATCTGGCCAATGCCATAGACGTTGGCGAACAGGACGCCGGTCTCCTCGAGGTACGAGACCACTTCCTCGAACGGGATCGCAGGACCGCCAAACGGCCGGAAGTGGATGTGGCTGTCCACCACGGTAGTTTGGGCTTGGACGGACCGGTCGTAACACGGCGGGTTGCCGGATCGAAACATCTCCAACGTGGGCTTCGGATCGCAACCCGAAATCCCCGTCGCAACCAACGTCAACAGCAGAAGTGACGAGACCCGGCGCATGTTTCCCTGCTTTTCTGATTCCAGCCGTCTCGGTGGCCGATGATGATGGACCCGGGACAGGATACACCACATCTACCGCCTATCGATGCCCTGCAGACCACTTCATTGGTCAACCTCGATTGGGACTGCGAACGATTTGCCGCCCTTACGACATTTTCGAAAACAAGTCTTGGCGGTCTGCCGGAGGCTTGTCGCCTGCGCTTTTACGTATCGGGTGATCTTATGCGTCGAAGCCGGTCATGCCGACGGTGCTGTAGCCGGCGTCGACATAGGTGATCTCGCCGGTGATGCCGCCGGCCAAATCCGAGCACAGGAAGGCGCCTGCATGGCCGACATCCCGCGGTGTGACGTTGCGGCGCAGCGGCGCGTTTTTCTCGACGTGATCCAGCATCATTCGGAAATTCCCGATGCCGGCGGCGGCCAGGGTCCTGATCGGTCCGGCGGAAATCCCGTTGACCCGGATCTGCTCCGGGCCTAGGGAATAGGCCAGATAACGCACGTTCGCCTCCAGGCTGGCCTTGGCGAGCCCCATCACGTTGTAGTTCGGCATGCTGCGCATTGAGCCGAGATAAGTCAGTGCCAGTACAGCGGACGGGTGCCCGCGCATCATCGGCCGTGCCGCCCGGGCTAGGGAAGTCAGGCTATAGCTGCTGATGTCGTGAGCTGTGGTGAAGGCCTCGCGCGACGTGTTCTCGCAGAAGTCCCCGTCCAGGGCCTCACGCGGTGCGTAGGCGATGCAGTGCACCAGGATGTCGAGTTCGGACCAGTGTTCCCCCAGTCGCGCGAAAGCCGCTTCCACCTGGGCCTCCTCGGCCACGTCGCAGGGCAGGGTCAGCGCACCGCCACAGGCTTCGGCCAACCGGTCGATCCGGGACTTCAGTTTTTCGTTCTGGTAGGTGAGGGCCAACTCGGCTCCCTGTTCGTGCATGCATTCGGCGATGCCCCACGCGATGGAGCGGTTGCTGGCGACGCCCGTGATGAACGCTTTCTTGCCGTCGAGGAATCCCATGGGTTCGAATGACTGCCGGATCGGCGGGTAGATTAAAATGAACTCAAACCATTTTATAACGAACCCGATTCCCGTGCGCTTTCTTCACCGCTGCGGCCCGCCCTGCCGATGGGGGAGCGTGGTCGCGCTCGTTTTGCTGGCGGGCTGCGATGATTCGTGGAACAACCCGCACGGAGAGGACCCGGGAGCGGGGGCGGTGCTGTATGCCTCGTTCAGCGACCGGCCCCAGTTCATGGACCCCGCACGGTCCTACACCTCGACCGCGTACGGCTTCATCCAGCAGGTCTACGAGCCGCCGCTGGCCTACCACTACCTGAAGCGTCCCTACGAACTGGTGCCCCTGTCCGCGGCCCGCATGCCGGAGGTCCGCTTCCTGGACGAGCGGGGCGACGAGCTGCCGCCCGGGGTTCCGGCGGAAGAGGCGGCCTACACCGAGTACCTGATCGACATCCAGCCCGGCATCCTCTACCAGCCGCACTCGGCGCTGGCGCGGCGCGAGGACGGAGGCTACCGCTATCATGACCTGACCGAAGCGGATCTCGAATCGGTCAATGTTCTCCTGGACTTCCCGCATACCGGGAGCCGCGAGTTGGTGGCGGAGGATTTCGTCTACCAGATCAAGCGGCTGGCGGATCCCCGCCGGCACTGTCCCATCGCCGGCATCATCGCCGAGTACATTGAAGGCTTCGCCGAATTCCAGGCGCACATCCAGAACACGGAGGGTGTCCCGATGGACCTGCGCGGCCTGTCGATGTCCGGCGTGGAGTCCCTGTCGCGCTATCGCTACCGCGTCCGGCTGAAAGGAACCTACCCCCAGTTCATCTACTGGCTGGCCATGCCGTTCTTCGCGCCGATGCCGTGGGAGGCGGACGTGTTCCACGAGCAGCCGGGCATGGCGCAGCGCAACCTGACGCTGCACTGGTACCCGATCGGCACCGGCCCCTACATGCTGACCGAGAACAACCCGAACCTGCGGATGGTACTGGAGCGCAACCCGAATTTCCGAGGCGAACCGTACCCGAGCGAAGGGGAGCCGGGAGACGCCGGGGAGGGGTTCCTGGACGATCAGGGGCGCATCATGCCGTTCGTCGACCGGGCGGTCTTCAGCCTGGAGAAGGAAAACATTCCGCGCTGGAGCAAGTTCCTGCAGGGCTACTACGACCTGTCCGGGATCGGTTCGGACAGCTTCGACCAGGCCATCGAATACGGCGGCGGCGGAGAAGTGGGGCTGACCGACGAGATGGAGGAGAAGGGAATCGCGCTGCGCACGGCGGTCGACCTGACTGTGTACTACATGGGCTTCAACATGCTGGATCCGGTCGTGGGCGGATACGGCGAGCGCAGCCGGCTGCTGCGCCGCGCGATCTCCATTGCGGTGGACTACGAGGAGAACATCTCGATCTTCACGAATGGCCGCGGCATCCCGGCCCAGGGGCCACTGCCGCCGCAGATCTTCGGCGTCCACGAGGGAGAAGCGGGCATCAACCCGTACGTGTACCGCTGGGAGGACGGCCGGGCGGTCCGGCGCGGCATCGAGGAGGCGCGCGAGCTGATGCGCCGGGCGGGCTACCAGAACGGCATCGACCAGGAGACGGGCAAGCCGCTGGTGCTGTACTACGAGGCGGTCGGCGCCGGTCCGGACGCCAAGGCCTCGCTGAACTGGCTGCGCAAGCAGTTCGCCAAGCTCGACATCCAGCTGGTGATCCGGGCCACGGACTACAACCGTTTCCGGGCGAAGATGCGCAAGGGCACCGGGCAGATCTTCCAGTGGGGCTGGCACGCGGACTACCCGGACCCGGAGAACTTCCTGTTTCTGCTGTACGGCCCCAACGCGCAGGTGGACACCAACGGGCCGAATTCCGCCAACTACAAGAACCCCGAGTACGACGCACTATTTTCGCAGATGAAGAACATCCCGAACGGGGAGCGGCGCCAGCAGATCATCGATGAAATGCTGGACATCCTGCGCCGCGACGCCCCCTGGGCCTGGGGCTTCCACCCGGTCAGCTACATCCTGTCCCACCAATGGGTGCACAACAACAAGCCGACCACCATGTCCTACAACACGCTCAAGTACCGGCGCATCGACACCGAGTCGCGGGCCGCGGAAATCCGGGAATGGAACCGGCCAACGGTCTGGCCGGTCTGGGCAGGCCTGGGGGCGTTGGCGCTGCTGATCCTGCCGGCACTGGTCGGGTTCCTCCGCCGCGAGCGGGAGCGCGGGCGATGATTGCCTACATCATCCGCCGGGCGCTGTATGCGATCCCGATCTTGATCGGGGTCAACCTGTTGACGTTCATGCTGTTCTTCGTGGTCAACTCCCCGGAGGAAGTGGCGCGGCTGCACCTGGGCGACAAGTACACCACGCAGGAGCAGGTGGAGGCGTGGAAGCAGGAGCACGGCTACGACAAGCCGCTTCTATACAACCCTGAAGCGGGCGGCTTGGAACAACTGACCGACACGATCTTCTACACGAAATCGGTGCGCCTGTTCGTGTTCGACTTCGGCAATTCCGACAGTGGCCGCAACATCGGCCACGACATTCGGCAGCGCATGTGGCCGAGCCTTGCGATCGCGGTGCCGAGCCTGCTGCTCGGGCTGCTGCTGAATGCCACGCTGGCGCTGATGCTGGCGTTCTTCCGCGCGACCTACCTGGACGTGGGCGGCGTCGTGCTGTGCGTGGTCCTGATGTCGATTTCCAGCCTGTTCTACATCATCGGCGGGCAGTACCTGGTCGGCAAGCTGCTGCAACTGGTCCCGATCTCCGGCTACGACACCGGGTTCGAGGCCGTGAAGTTCCTGATCCTTCCGGTCGTCATTGGCGTCATCTACGGCATCGGCTCCGGCACCCGCTGGTACCGGACCCTGTTCCTGGAAGAGATCTCCAAGGACTACGTGCGCACCGCGCGCGCCAAGGGGCTGTCGGAGCAATGGGTCCTGTTCCGGCACGTGCTGCGCAACGCCCTGATCCCGATCCTGACCGGCGTGGTCGTGATCCTGCCGCTGCTGTTCATGGGCAGCCTCATCACGGAGTCCTTCTTCGGCATCCCGGGGCTCGGCAGCTACACCATCGACGCGATCCAGCGCCAGGACTTCTCGATCGTGCGGGCCATGGTGTTCCTCGGCACGGTGCTGTACATCCTAGGCTTGTTGCTGACCGACATTTCCTACACTCTCGCGGACCCCCGGATCCGGTTGCGCTGACCATGTGGGTCGTCCTGCTGACTGACTTCTTCCTCTACCTGCTTTTGGCAGGCGTGGGGCTGTACGTGGGCTTTGTCCTGCGCACGCCGCACCTGCGGCATGCCTGGCGATCCGTGATGACTCGACGCGGCGGCGCGGTATCGGTGGTGGCGCTGGGCTTCTTCGCGGCCATCGCGATCCTGGACTCGGTGCACTTCCATCCGCGCCTGGAGCAGCCGGGCGCCCAAGTGGAGTATTCGAACGAGATCCTGAGCGTGTTCGACGTGCTGGTCGGGCCGTTGCGCACCCATGTCGAACGGACCTATTCCGCGCCGTTCGCCTATCACGCGCACAGCAAGGAGACCCGGGAGACGCCGCAAGGGCGCGTCCGGGTCTACCCCCGACTGGAATATGGGGGCGCCCATCTCGAGAATCCGGAGCAGGAGCGCGGCTGGGACATCACGGTCCGGGTCCTGCGCGGGGCTCTTCTCGGGGCGGGGGTGTGGGGCTTTCTGTGGCTGAGTGCCTGGCAGATCCGCCGGTTACGGGGCAGGAAGCCCCGAGACCCCGGAGAGGCCGCGATCCCGTGGTGGTCCGTGGGGGTCACCGCGCTGCTGATCCTGATGCTGATCGGGAGCGTCACGCAACTGGCCGGGGCCTACCACGTGTTCGGTACCGACAAGGTCGGCGAGGACGTGCTTTACCAGACCCTGAAGAGCATTCGCACCGGCGTGCTGATCGGCACCCTGACGACCCTGATCATGCTGCCGTTCGCGATCGCGCTCGGCATCACGGCAGGCTATTACCGGGGCTGGGTGGATGATGTCATCCAGTACATCTACATCACGCTGAACTCGATTCCCGGCGTGCTGCTGATCGCCGCCTCGATCCTGTCCCTGCATGTCTACCTGAATGCTCACGCCGAAGAGTACACGAGCCTGGCGGAGCGCGCGGACCTGCGGTTGCTGTTCCTGTGCATGATCCTGGGCCTGACCAGTTGGACCGGGCTGTGCCGGCTGCTGCGCGGCGAGTCGCTCAAGCTGCGGGAGCACGAGTACATCCAGGCCGCGGTGGCGTTCGGGGTGTCGGGACCGCGCATCCTGCTGCGGCACATCCTTCCGAACGTCATGCACATCGTGCTGATCACGGTGGTGCTGGATTTCAGCGGCCTGGTGCTGGCCGAGGCGGTGCTGTCGTACGTCGACATCGGGGTCGATCCGTCCATGAACAGCTGGGGCAACATGATCAACAGCGCGCGCCTCGAGATGTCGCGCGAGCCTCCGGTTTGGTGGTCGCTGACGGCCTCGTTCGTGTTCATGTTTGGCCTGGTGCTGTTCGCGAACCTGTTGTCGGACGCGGTGCGCGACGCATTCGACCCGAGGGTGAAGCGATGAGCGCCCTGCTTGAGGTCAAGCACCTGCGGGTCGCGTTCGGCACCGGCCCGGACCGGGAGGTGGCCGTCGAAGACATCAGTTTCTCCATTCCAAAGCAGGGCACCTTCGCGCTGCTCGGAGAGTCCGGCAGCGGCAAGTCGGTGACGGCGCTGAGCGTCATGCGGCTGCTTCCGGAGGTGGCCCGTATTGAATCCGGCGAAATCCGGCTGAATGGGCAGGACCTGCTGGAGCTACCGGAAGTGCAGATGCGGGGGATACGCGGCGCCACGATCGGCATGATCTTCCAGGAGCCGATGATGTCGCTGAACCCGGTGATGACGGTGGGCCAGCAAATATGCGAGCCGTTACGGCGGCACCGGAGGCTGTCGCGGAGGGCCAGCATGGCCCGGGCACTGGAGTTGCTCGACGCGGTGCGGGTTCCCGATCCCCGGCGGCGCCTGTACGAGTATCCGCACCAGCTGTCGGGAGGAATGAAGCAGCGCGTGATGATCGCAGGCGCGCTGGCGGCGGAACCCGAACTGCTGATCGCGGACGAGCCGACCACCGCGCTGGACGTCACGATCCAGGCGCAGGTGCTGGAACTTCTGCATGAACTGCAGCGCGACCTGGGTATGGCCATGCTGTTCATCACGCACGACCTGGCGGTGGCGAAAAGCATGGCGGATGCGGTCGCCATCATGCAGCATGGGAGAATCGTAGAGGCGGATTCTGCGAAAGAGTTCTTCGAAAATCCCCGACATGAATACAGCCGCAACCTGTTCGCGGCGCTGCCGGATATCTCCAAGCGGGGACTGCGGCTGCACGGCAACGGATCCAGCCCTGATGAACAGGCGGCGCAACCGGAGTCGAAGGCGAGTTCCAAACCGCTGCTGGAGGTCGAGGACCTGCGCGTCCACTTCCCGATCCGCCGCGGCGTGTTCCGCCGCGTCGTGGGCCAGGTCCGGGCAGTAGACGGTTTGTCGTTTACGCTGCACGAGGGAGAGACGTTTGCCCTGGTGGGGGAATCCGGCTGCGGCAAGACGACGACCGGCAAGGGCCTGATTCGCCTATTGCCCGTCACGCAGGGGAAGATCCGCTACCGGGGGCATGACCTGGGCCATTGCTCGGCCCACGAGATGGCGCCGTTTCGGTCGGAACTTCAGATCGTCTTCCAGGATCCGTTCTCGTCCCTCAATCCCCGCATGGTGATCGGCGACATCATCGCCGAGGGAATGCAGGTTCTGGGCTCGGCGCAGGAGTCGGGAGAACGGCGCGAGCGGATTGAGGAGTTGCTTCGGCAGGTCGGGCTGGAGCCCAAGCACCAGAACCGCTATCCGCATGAATTCTCGGGCGGGCAGCGCCAGCGCATCGCGATTGCCCGGGCCCTGGCGGTCAACCCCCGGCTGATCGTCTGCGACGAGCCGACCAGCGCACTCGACGTCACCATCCAGGCCCAGATCCTGAACCTGCTGCAGGACTTGCAGGACCAGCACGGCCTGACCTACCTGTTCATTACGCACAACATCGCGGTGGTGTCCTGGATGGCGCACCGCATGGCGGTCATGCACGAGGGACGGATCGTGGAGCAGGGCGACACGGTCGAAATCCTGCAGAACCCGCAGCACGAATACACGCGCACGCTGCTGTCGGCGGTGCCCCGGTTGTAGTCGCCATTGCGGCGATGTCTTGCCCGTCAATGATTACCGACGGGAGGTATTTGAGGAAGGAGGTTGCCGGTCTGCAATCGCCGACCGGGTTTTGTGGCTAAAGGTGCAGGAAGCCCTGCATGCCCAGAGAGTGTTTCTTACCGATGATGCCTTTCAGGCAGAACTGGATTCATCGCCGACCTCAAGCCGCGTGCCGAGGCACTATCACGTGTCGAGTCGCTGCGCTAGTATTCGGCGTAGAGGGTAAGCCGCGTCCACCGGGACCACTGAGGCCATAGCCCAGTTCCGCCTCGAGGCGTCCGGCGGACGCGACCGACTGTTTCGGCGCCAACCCTGCAAAGGGTGCGCCGGTTCCATGATTCATTCGTTTTGCTGCGGGTCGCCCCGAACGACGACCTCGGCTTCAGTGACAGCCCGCGGTCCGCTGCATCCGGCTCCAGCACCACGGTAGCGGAACACAGGGTTAGAAAATCGAAAGCGAGGTTGACCAACCTGCGACAGGCCGGGTGCCCCGCCGCCATGGCGGCAGCGGGGTGATGAACGGATCCTGAAAAAGCCCCGAGCCCGGACGGGCGCGGAGGCTGCGGGTCTGGAGCCGGGCGAAGAAACCCGGACCAGCCGGTGCTGGAGGATCTGTCGCCGCGGAACGGCGAAAAGTCAGTTAGACGGGGGGGCGGGGCGGAGCGGCTGGCGGCGGGGGACGAGGAAAAGGTGGTGGGGGGGGGGGGGGGGGGGGCAATGGCATTGATTTAATCAAAGCCTGGCCCCGGCCAAGGCGCAGACTTGCGCAAGTCTTTGAATGATGGTCAGTTGTTCTGCTCTGTTTTCGGCTTCGATCCCGGGCTTGACTTTTTCCCCTGCCCGTGCGAGCATAGACCTGCCGAACTGTATCCGGGGGATTCCGATGGACGAGGCCATTCGCAAGCTGAAGTCGACCACCTTCTTCGGGCGGCGCCTGACGCGTCGCCAGATTGCCGCCATCCAGCAGACGGTGCACGACTGTCCGGGGCTGAGCCGCAACGAACTGGGGCGCACCCTGTGCGAGCATCTCGACTGGCGCACGGAAAAAGGCGAGGACCGCATCCAGGCGGCGCTGCGCCTGCTGGAGCGGCTGCAGGAGTGGGGGGTGCTGACGCTGCCGGAGAAGCAGGGGCGCCGCCGCGGGCCGAACCGCCGCCCGGCGTGGGGCGCCCGCTCCGAGCCGGAGACGCCGGTCGAGGGGGCGTTGTCCGAACGGACGCCGTTGCAGCTGGAAGTCGTCCGCGACCCGGCGGCGGTGGCGGAATGGAACGAGCTGGTGGACCGGCATCATTACCTGGGCTACCGGCATCCGGTCGGGCCGGCGCTGCGCTACCTGGTCCGCGACCGCCACGGACGCCGGCTGGCTTGCCTGCTGTTCCAGTTCGCGGCGCCGAAGCTGGCTTGCCGGGAGGCCTTCATCGGTTGGGATGCGAAGGCCCGGGCCCGGCGCCTGTCGTGGGTGCTGGGGCAGAGCCGCTTTCTGATCCTGCCTTGGGTTCGGGTGCCGAACCTGGCGTCGAAGGCGCTGGCGCAGGTGACCGGGCGGCTGGCGGAGGACTGGAAGGAGGCGCACGGCTACCGTCCGGTGCTGGTCGAGACCTTCGTCGACCCGGGCCGGTTCGACGGGGCGTGCTACCGGGCGGCGAACTGGCAGTGTCTGGGCGAGACCCGGGGCCGGGGCGCGGCGCGGGCGCGCAAGAAGGTGTTCGTGTGTCCGCTGGATCCGGAGTTCCGGGCCTTGCTGGTCGAGGGCCGGCGTCCGCGGCGCAGGGTCGCGCCGTCGCCGAAGGCGGACTTCGTGGCCGGATGGCCGCCGCTGATCGAGGCCCTGGAGGCGCGGGCGCGTGAATGCGACCGCCGCTGGCAGAAGCGGCAGCGTACGCTGAACACCCTGCTGGTCGCGCTGTTCGTGTTCCGTCTGGTGCGCGCCCCCGCGCGCACGGGGTACGGGCCGGTGCTGTCGGAACTGTGGGCGCAGTGCCGCAGCCTGGGCATTCCCCTGCCGCAGGATCGTCCGGTGACGCCGGCGGCCGCCTGCCGCGCGCGCGCCAAGCTGCCCGAAGACCTGTTCCGGCAGCTGCACGCCGAGGTGCTGCAGCGCGGCGAGGCCGACGAGCCGGCGCATCTCTGGAAGGGGCATCGGCTGTTCGCGGTGGACGGCTCGAAGCTGAACCTGCCGCGCCAGCTGGCCGACCACGGGTATCCGGTGCCGGCGCCGAATGCGCACTATCCGCAGGGCCTGCTCAGCTGCCTGTACCGCCTGCGCACGCGCATTCCGGTCGACTTCGACCTGCACCGCCATGCCGACGAGCGCCGGGCGGCGCGCGCGCACCTGACGCATCTGGCGGCCGGGGACGTGGTGGTGTACGACCGCGGCTACTTCTCGCTCGCCCTGCTGCGCGAACATCTGGAACGGGACCTGAACGCGGTGTTCCGCCTGAGGGTCAACGCCGCGCGCGAGGTGGCCGCGTTCGTCCAGTCCGAGGCGACCGACCGCGAGGTCCGGCTGGGCGGGGATCGCCTGCCGTTGCGCCTGGTGAAGTATCGGATCGGGGGCGCCGACTACCTGTTGGGCACCACGCTGCACTCGCGCCGGAAGTATCCGATCGCGGAGCTGGCCGACCTGTATCACGAGCGCTGGGGCATCGAGGAGCTGTTCAAGAGTTCCAAGCAGACGGTCGGGATCGAGGGCTTCCACAGCCACAGCGAGCGGGGCGTGAAGCAGGAGCTGTTCGCGCACTATGTGCTGCTGACGCTGGCTCGGCAGTTCGCGAATCATGGCGAGGACCGGCTGAATGCGTCGCCAACGCCGCAGACGCCGCCGCGCCAGGCCCACTTCGGGCAGGCGCTGGCGGTGGTCGCCCGGAACCTGGAAGCGCTGTGCCTGCGGCAGGCCGAGCGGGTCGGCGAGACCGTCCGGCAGATGTTCACGGAGATCGCCGGCCCGTGGCAGGGGCCCCCCCCGCCGCGCCCTCCCCCCCCCCCGCCGCCCGCGCAAGCCGGTGGGCAAGTGGAAGCCCGAGAAAACGGCCCGGGCCACGGGCTCGGCCGGTTGATCCAATGCCCGGCGTGATCTCCGCGCAAAACGTGGAAAAACCCTTTGG
>MKWU01006477.1_pt1 | contig 11889 bp, 12 predicted proteins | sample 809101 | NCBI WGS metagenome assembly MKWU01 (sample SAMN05860141, study PRJNA318959) | sponge metagenome | host: Aplysina aerophoba | place: Slovenia: Piran, Adriatic Sea, Gulf of Piran | collected 2013-05-07
GTAGCGGGGCTGGCCCAAGGCGATTGGCAGCGGATTCTCTTGTCGCAGTACGGGCCCCGTCCCGAACTGGCCGGACAGAGTCTGGCCGATATTGGCCGGGATATGGGGCTGGAGCCCATCGACCTTATCTGCGAGTTGTTGCTGACGGCGCAGGACCGGGTCCACGAGCCGATGATCCTCGCCTTTTGCTACCGAGAAGACGAGGTGCGCCGGGTGTTCGCCCACCCGCGCTGCATGGTCGGCTCGGACGCCACGGCCCTGTGCCCCGACGGTCCGCTGCAGGGGGCTGTCTTCCACGGGGCTTATACTTGGGCGGGCTGGTTTTTCCGGCATTTTGTGCGCGATACGGGTCTTTTGTCCCCAGAGGCAGCCGTCCACCGTCTCACCGGGCTACCGGCCAGCCGTCTGGGTCTGAAAAACCGGGGGACGATCCGCCCAGGTGCCTGGGCTGACCTAGCCGTGTTCGACGGCCAGACCTTCCGCGAACGGGGCACGATCGCCGCGCCTAATCTCACTGCCCAAGGCATGGTCCACGTGCTAGTCAACGGCGTGCCCACATTCGAAGATGGGGTGTGGACCGGGGCGCGGGGCGGGCAGGTGCTGCGCCGGGGCGGGTGAGGGCGTTGGCACTTATTTCACGGAACCTCCATACCGTGAAGCCAACCACCAATCAGCGTGTGGCATTCCACACTCGTGCGTTTTTTCACCAACAAATCGATATCAATCGGCACGCTCTTGGCCTTACACGGACCTGTTCGGATCCACGCGCTACTCTGTCCCCTCCCTTAGTATCTCCAAATACCGCTCCCCATATCCCTCATAATCCAATCCCTCACTAAACGCCTCCCCCGTCTCGCTGCCATCCAACCGAGTCACTTCCCCCTTTGCAACCGGCTCAATCTGCGTATCCTCGTGCCACTCATTCCACGAAGTAACCATCAGCATTCGCCCCGTTGATTCATCCGCATACTTTATAGCCTGCGCCAGCATCGCCCGAAATAACGAGCCAAATTCGGCCTCCTCACTCAACTTCCGCGAGACAGCCTCATGTCCATTGCGCACACCTTTGTCGTTAAATCCCGGCGTTGTAGCGGGTATAAACGCGGCCCCTTCAGCATGAGCCAGGTCTCGCCAACTTGCCTGCGCCGCATAATACCGATCCACTGCCGCCTGTCCCGCATAACCCTTCGCTCCCATACTGCCGTACACGTCGTAGTTCGTCACGGCATCCAGTAGCCCAATCGCCTCAGAAGACGTCGGCGGTTGTCCAAAAACCTCATCGCCGACGATGTATATATCGTATCCCGCCTCTCTCGCTGTCGTGCGCATCGCCTCCACCACCTCGGCCAGCGTCCCATTGCGCGATAGTACCCGCGTCAAATAGACAAAGAGCACTGGCCGTCCATCGATCCGCAGATAATTGGGATGGTCGAAATAGCGTTCGGCAATATGGGCAATGTCCGGTGCGACACTGTTGAACGCTGAAAACTCCTTTGTGCGCCCTGTAGTCTCATAAAACAGCGCAATCTGCATCTCGCCTAATTCATCGTGTGGCAGAATGTGCTGCAGCAGAGTCCGATCTTCGCGAGAATCGGGGCCCCACCAACTCGCCACCCACAGCGATATATTGGCCTGTCGGCTCCACTTGAGATGCTGTGCGATCACCGTGGGATCGCGATCATCGTACTCGCCCAGCATCGGCAACTGCGGCGGTATCAACTCTTTGCGCATATAGCGACCACCGTGAAAATCGCCGCTGTACCAAGGGTAATAATAGACGCCTACGGTATAGGGTGAATCCACTTGGTCTTTATCTGGACTACTCATAGGATCCCCGCCGTTACATGCGCTGGGAAACACGAGGAAGATGCTGCATAAAACAGCCAAAAGAAATGGCTTACTAGAAAACATGGGTATGCTCAATCCATTTGTCCCGATCCAAGAGAAATACACACCGCTCGGGCAATATGTGGTCCGCAAATTCGCCTCTATCCGGTCCAGGCGGTATGCGCTCCGTCCCCTCGAAACCTAGCCGATGGAGAAGCCGCACAGACCGTTTGTTTGCAACAACGCATCTGGCTTCAATCTCGTCTAGATCCAAATCTTCAAAACCTACCTGCAGAATGACCCGGACCGCCTCTGACGCAAAGCCCTGCCCCCAATAAACGGGCGACAACTCGTAGCCGATGTCGCCCCGCCGGCTCTCAATGCTTTCTGTGCGTATTCCGCAGTCTCCGAGTAAGACCCCATTTGAGCGGTCCGTGATGGCCAGTTGGAACTTGCATCTCGGACTTTCCTTGGACCATGCGATGCACTTATCTACAAAGCGGACGCACTCCTCTCTCGTGTAGGGAAGCCGGTAGTAGTATTCCAGATACCTTGGGTCTCTCCTAAACTCGGCGACGGCGTCCACGTCTTGTTCGGTGAACTCCCTCAGAAGCAGGCGTTCAGTCAGCTTCTCCATCTACGGTTTTCGCCAATGCTTCAAGGTCAGGGCTGAGGATCAGGATGGTTCGCGTGGGCTAGTTCCCGCAGCACATCGACCGCCATAAGCACGTCCTCCCTTCTACAGTCGAACTGCCCGACCTGGAAGCGGATGACGAACTGGCCCTCGTGGATTGTCTGCGTCAAGTAGATCCGGCCGTCGTCGTTGACCGCGCGAAGCAGGCGCTCGGTGGCGTCGTTGGCATTCTCGCCGTCGGGGGCATACTGGAACGTGAAGAGCGAAAGATGGCAGTCCGTCGTCAGGCGAAAACCGTCCAGCAATGCGATCGCCGCCGCGGCCTCCTCAGCCCAGGCAATATGGTTCCGAATGCGCTGGCGAAGGTCTTCGAGACCGTGTGCGCGCAGCAGAAACCAGAGCTTGAGGGCGCGAAACCTGCGCCCCAAGGGAATCGTCCACTCGCTGTAATTGGTGATCTCGGTTTGGCCGAGGGTTTGCAGGTAATCCGGACGGACGCCGAGGGTGCGAACCTGCGGTTCTGGGTCTGCAAGAAACTGGATCGAGCAATCGAACTGCGCCCCGAGCCACTTATGGGGATTGAAGGCAATGCTGTCGGCTCCTTCGACGCCCTCCCACAACACCCGTAGCTCGGGACAGATCATCGCAGAACCGGCCCACGCGGCATCGACGTGGACGTAGAGATCGTGCTTGCGTGCCACTTCAATGGTCTGGCGCACGCGGTCAGACGCACCAATCGACGTGCCCCCAACGCAAAGGACGACACCGGCCGGAAGAAATCCCGCCGCGCGATCAGCTTCAATCGCTCGGCGCAGCGCCTCCGGATCGAGCGCCCAGGAACCATCGGTCGGGACTTTGACGAGATGCTGTTGGCCGATACCGGCGATGCGGATTGCCTTGTCAACCGACGAGTGGGTCTCTGGCGAGGCATATACCCGCACCTGTTGCTCTCCCACCATACCAGAATCGATCCCGCGCCAGCCTAGCGCGCGCTCGCGCATCGTCAGTACGGCGCAGACATTTGCCGACGTTGCCGACTCTTGGATAACGCCTTGGAACCCTTCCGGTAGCCCGAGCGCCTGGCGCATCCAATCGACCATCCGGGTCTCAATTTCCGTAGCTGCCGGTGAGGTCTGCCAGAGCATGCACTGGGCTGCCATGACCGCCGTCAAATTTTCGGCGATCATCGAAACCGGCGCGGCATTGGCGCTGAAGTACGCAAAGAAGCGCCGGTGTTGCCAGTGCGTCATGCCGTCGGGTACGATGCGCTCAAAGTCGGCGAAGATCGTCTCCATATCTACCGGCTCTTCCGGTGGCGCTAAAGGCAGCATCGCAGCGATCTCACCCGGTGCGGTCTGCGCCCGAACGGGCCGCTCTTCGAGCGTGGCTAGGTACTCGGCACCCCATCGGGCCGCTCGCTCAGCCCAGCGAAAGTAGTCTTCTCGTTTCATAAGACGGTCTGAAGTGAGATTGATAGCATCGACCCTAAAGCCCTTCAATCCGCCCGAATTCTTTTAACGCCTTTAGTATCTCAACGGTCAAACAACTCTTCCAATGCTGTTCGGCTTGCTCCCAGGCTTCTGGATACTGGCCATACCAGGTCCAAGTAGGCGACCAAGAGCCATCTGGATTTTGATGCTCAATATCAAAATCCAAATTCATATCTACTTCGCTCTTCAGCGTCTCTGCTAGCAACGAGGTGGGTGTATGAGCTAACCAGAGCGGTCTGGCAGAGGGTTGCGTCAATTCTTCCGGCGTATGAACGACGACGGAGTGCGCTCTCTGAATTAGTATTTCCGCCAACGTATCTTTCGCGGATTGGGGCAGGGCAGCCGTCTCAACCAGATGAACACAGCAGATAAAATCGTACATGTTCATCTCATCTGGTGATGTTTTTATATGATCTATGACCTCTACCGTGAGTTGTTCGATCAGATCTGTAGGTACCAACTCGTGATATTCCTGTAGATAGCCCACGACCTCCGCACGAGGATTGGCTAGGAAATTGCCAAAAGTATCCGCCGTATTCTCAAAATTCCACCACGGCGCATGGGGATATTCATCCACCGCTTGCGGGACGATAGGCCATGTGCTCTGGGTCGAATCGTATTCGGCCAGCAAATACTGGATTGCCTTCTGGACGATCTCATCATTACTCGTCGCTTCGATCTCTCTGAGAATGCGCAGCGCAATGGTCGTCGTGATGACGGATGAATCGGGCAATTGGATATCGGGTTCAAGGCCATTGCCGAAACCGCCATCCTGATTCTGATAGTTAGCAAGTTCGCTTAGGACTGCGGCTGGAGTTCCATTATCGAAATGGAAGGATAGAAGCCGTCTTTCTAATTCCCGGCCCTGTTCCATCACGAAAGTCCTTGCTTTCTCGAATGAGTCACTAGTCAACAGCTTCATATTTCTCAACTCCTACAAATACGTTTGAGCCAACTCCAGAAATTCCTCCCAGCTTCTAACCTCTGCATCAACAGGAATATCCGCAGGCTCTTGTTGTAGCCTGTTATACCAGATTGCATTCATGTGGCATTGCTTCGCTCCCACCATATCGGTCTCCAACGTGTCGCCTACATACCATATCTCTGAAGGTGCTATGCCCAATCGGGCGGCCGCTGAGGTAAAAATCACGGGATGGGGCTTTCTTATCCCATAATCGGCGCTAGAAATAACAAATTCAAAATAGTTGAGCAGTTCATGACGTTGAAGTTCCCAAGAGAGGAGCGTTCCAGACCCTGGATGGTTGCTTACTACTCCCATTCTCAAATTATGGGCAGATAAGGCGGTCAATACATCGGCGATGCCGGGCTCAGGAGAGAAAAGCATACATTCTTTCCAGAATTCCAGTTCGAGTACCTCCATGGGTTCACGAAAGGTGATGCCGAGTCGATCAAAGAGTAGTCGATTAAACTGATGATGCGTGAATTCGATGATTGAGTTACCCGCAACAGCAACCTCACTATCGAGCCTTTTTGCTTCAGTCGTCACCTCTTCAGGTGATATACCTTTTCGATCCACTGCATATTCGAGCAGGCGAGCGTTACCTGCGAGGGGATCGTATCTCAAATTGCGTACGAGAGTATTTATGAAATCGAAGAGAATAGCCTGTGGCCTATTCATTTATGTGCTCCATTGGGAATGTCGTTCGACCCTCTATCCGTCGCCGAATGTGCCAATTGCGATCTTGTAGTCGTGCATGTCGGCGAACCCCACCTTTTCTGCTACCCTGACCGAGGGCGTGTTGCTCGCCCAACAGTCCCAGTGGGGATTCACCCCTGAAGCGAGGGCGTGCCTGACAAACTTTCCAGCCACCACAGTAGCAATGCCTCTTCTCTGGTATGCCTCAATCGTCTCGATACCTATGCCGCACTTGCCTTCGCTCACGTATTCTGCTGTACACCAACAGACCACTGAAGTCCCATCGAGCATGGTGAAGCCGAATCCCTGGTCGAGGAATATTTCAAAGGATGGCCAGCCTCCGAGGATCTCATCTCTGACCAAGCCAATGTGCGCAAAGTCACTTTGGAGCAATTGGGCGTCGATCTGCCTGAGTTCCAGCGGGGGCGATGGGACGGCAATTCTCGCTGAACCGTCCCGAACAGAGCAGTAAATCCGTCTTTCCACGTCATTGTCCAAGAGCGAGCCGAAAATCTCCTCCAGCCGGAGGCTCCAAGCATCTGGTGAATAGTAGAGCTTGAAGAACCCGAGTTCTCTCGACTGACCCTCTGGCTGGATTTCAGTCGAAAAGATCTCTCGCAGCCCTTTGTTGACTTCGGCGTCTTCAAAGTCTCCTGCGAGATAGATACACCGGCCTTCCCAAGCTAACACGGTCTTCGGCGCAGCTATATCGTCTGCCCAGACTCTAGCGGGGGTTTTGCCATCAATAATGCTATCTACAACGAGGCGGAGGTTGGGAGTGTCAAAATGAGGCCGAATCGACAAAGTCTCTTCACTGTGAAGTCGATGCATGGTGTCTTATTCTGTCTGCTTTGCTGTAGGCATTCTTGAGGGTCGCATGGCACATAACTGCTTGTACCGAACAGGGAGAATGCCCCGTCGTCGTGTGACCGTTGTTATAAGCTGGCAGATAATCAGCTATTGACTTGAAAGGCTTGTCCCATCGGCTGAAAATCCGTGGTCTGTTCCTGGGCTAGTTTTACACGGATTTCTTCAAAACGTTTGACTGTATCCTCTGAATACAATCTTTCTCCGCAATGAAGGCATACTTCTGCAGAAACGCTAATCACAGCAGTATGCTTTCCACCATGGAGAAGTTTTTCAACGTCCTTTCTCACCAACTCCCCGCTGCATACTGGGCATTTCTCGAATGGCTTCATGAGTCTTTCTTTCTCTCTCGCCAATTAATCCATTGGTTAGGATCAGGCCGATATACAGTGATTAGCACAGCCCACAGTGTATCGGCATTATAGGCCCATACACTGTGGATGGGCTCATGTTGTTCAGTGTTTCCATATACTAAACAGCTCGGAAATGGGAAGTCCGTTGGATAGTCCTCTATAATCTCACCTTGAGAGACCGAAAAGTAAATATCATCTAATACTAAATTATCAGCGTGCACTTCCTCATCCGCATGGTCTGTTATACGGACTCTATGGGATTCAATGGCCTGTATAAGGACGTCAATTTCCATAAACAGAACGAATTAGGTATTGAGAGCAGGACCCCAATACTTCCAGAGATTCCGCGGTACGTCGTATCGCGTGAGCCTCCGGCCTAGATGCCCCGGCGGTAGAAAGCCTGTCGGGGTGTTGTCTGTGTACTCGGGCGGTGACGGCTTCGGGGGCGACCATGGCGTGCCATCCTTGTCGGGAAACATGACCATGGGTGCCTGCTCGCGCATTTCCCTGTGGGAGTACCGTGCAAACTGCGCCACTCGCGGTTGTTTTGACCCCGCCGCGTTAGCCGAGCCAACGTGCGTAGTGAGGCCGTGGAGCAGCATTGCGTCGCCAGCTCGCCCCGTCATACATACCACCTCGCCCACACTGGGATCCTCCTCCAAAATCGCCCGGTGTCCGCCGCTCTTCACCGGCTCTGTGAAGAGGTACGAACCGTCGATTTGCTCGGGATGTTCGAGGAAGTATCGGTGGTTCGCTAGGTGCGACCTTGGCCAATAGGCCGTGCCTCCGCCCGTAGGGCTGCTGACGTCCCAGAGCAGCACGGCGAAGAACGCCATGAACCCACCGCCCCAGCCTGTCGCATACCCATCGAGGTGACCGTCGCTAGGAGGTGCCCACTCCGTATCCGGAGCACTCGGCAGGATCACCCGCGTCATTGGAATCTGCGGCGTCCACGGCTGCCCCGCCGGGTGGGAAGGGGCAAAAGCGCCGCCACCGATCTGCTCCACGATGGACTGCAAGCTCGGTACATCGTACAGGTTAGGGCTGAGCTCGGGCCAACCACCCTCGGGTGCGTACCGTCCGGCAGGCCAGGTGTTGGGGTCGTCGAGATTCACGCCACCAGAGCAAGCGGCGCGCATCTGGTCTTGCCACCCGTCAAGCACATCAGGAGGTACCAATCCCGGAATCGCAAGCGTCCCCTCTGTTTTGAACTCGTCCAACTGCGCCAGTGACAGCAGCATGCTCGGCCTGGGGTCGGGCCCGCAGCTTTCTGATTTATTCATGGGCTAGTTTTGCGCGGATTTCTTCAAAACTTTGGTTGTATTCCCTCGCGGATTCAACTTTACGATCGCTGGCTATCTGTTCGATGACGGCGTCGGTCAGTTCCCCTCCGACATTGTCCCAATAGATATCGATGCCATCGGGGCACAATGCCCCTAGTCTGGTGGGGATGTCCTCGGTTTTGTAGTTGAGGCCAGCATCAAAACCGAGTTCATCGACCACATAATTGATTTTTTCATCCGTGCCGGCGATGCCGATCACTCGACAACCACTGAGCTTGGCCAGTTGGCCGACCACTGCTCCCACTGCGCCGGAAGCGGCCGAGACCACGACCGTATCGCCCGCTATCGGGTGTCCGATCTCAAAGAGACCGAAATAAGCAGTTAGCCCCGGCATGCCGAGGATGCCGAGGGAGGTGGAAATAGGGACCACGCTCGGGTCAATCTTGCGAAGTTGGCGGGCATCTAAGACCCCATATTCCTGCCAACCGATCTTGCCCATGGCCATGTCCCCGACCACAAAATCCGCGCTCCTAGATTCGATCACCTCGCCCACTGCATCGCCTACCATCAGCGTGCCGATCAGCGTGTCAGGGGAGTTCAATCTGAGCCGCATATACGGGTCCAATGAGTGGTATCTACTCGCGATCAATACCTCGCCGGGACCTGGCGAAGGTATCGGGGATTGCCGCAATTCAAAATCGGTGCGTTTCGGATAACCGTTTGGGCGAGCTGCCAGATGCCAACTGTGATTGATGGTTGTGGCCAAGGGATATTGCCCTCTCATGAATGGTTATGTGGTGTGATCTAACTAATCTACGAGCTTGAGAAAATATGTTGCAGATTCTTAGCCTGATGATTCTGCGATTCCCCTAATTACTCGCTCGCGTAAGCCCAATACTGTGAGGCCGACGACTTCATTGTTGGCTTCACAGTAGCGCACGATAACCCCTTCACCTATATCAACACCCACAGCGGGTTTGGGCGTCCTAACGGAAAGATAAAGGACGTCTGCTTCTTCATCGTAATCCCAATCAATCGTATCTGGTTTGTCTAGTATTTTTAGGACTTCCATAAGGTTTTTCTCCTAGTCGATGGCTTGCTTGACAAATAAGCAGTTAAAACGAAGCCATCATCGGGTTGAGTTTCTCGGTATACTGCAATCAGATATTTACTCGTTAATGGTGTTTCCGGATAGAAGCGAATGGCCATGAGGGTACCGTAATCGCCTTCTTGGATCTGGGAAGGATAGGATACAGTCTCGAGGACACCTTCTTGGAATGTAGTCATCTCGGGGTGTCTTCGCACAATATGTTGCCATCGCTCGTCCGTTAGGCGGATGGGGGTATTATTATGTGATCGGACGATCTTCACTATAGTAATATCTCCATGATTTTCAATCGTATAGGATCTGCTATGTTTGCTAAATCTGTATCGGTCAAAGTTTGTTTCCCAGTTAATGAGGGAAAGACGTAATTAGGGTCTGATTTCACTGCATTATGCCCTTCGAACTTTAAAGTCTTTGTTCTATTGCCGATAACGTCCTCCGTGCCCCGAACCGCGAAGCGGTTGTACGTAGGGCCATCTCAAGCGACGCGATAGCGCTCCACCACCTCCATATCCACCTTAATCCCCAACCCCGACCCTGTCGGCACAGCAAAGTGCCCCTTCTCCAGCGCCAGCCCCTCGGCCACAACATCGGCTTCCCGCGTAAAAGGCAACTCATCGCAAGGCAGCGTGGCGTTGGGCAGCGTCGCTTGCAAATGCACCGAGTAAGCCGCCAGCACCCCAGTACACAACCCACCCATCTGAATCCAGCAGGGCACATCCGCAGCCTCCGCCAGCGCCGCCGCCTTCCGCACCTGTAGCGCCGAGCCGCCCAAATTCACGTAGTCGATGCACTCGGCCTTGAGCGCCGCCAGCACGCCCGATGGCGCTCCCAAGTGCAGGGCGATGGGGATGTGGGTCTTCTCGCGCAGGATGCGGTACCATTCAAGATTGTTTTTGAGGAGCGGATCTTCAAAGACCGACACCGTGCCAAAAGGCTCCAATTCGCTCGCCAAGCGCGCGGCCTTGGGCAACAGGCCGAATTCAGTATTCGGATCAACGCCAACCGTGTAGTCGGCACCCGCCGCTTCTTTCATCAGCCGCACCGTCTCGACGATATTCCACGAGCGCGCCTTGAGCTTGTGGTTGCTAAAGCCCAGCCCAGCCCCTATTTCCGCCTCGGCCGCAGTCTCTTCTGGCGTCATGGGGCACGACCAGTACGACACCGGCACCTTGTCTCGCACCTGCGCCCCAAAGAAGCGGTGCAGCGGAATGCCGTAGGCTTGGCCCGCAATGTCGAGCAGCGCGCAGGTGAAAGCATCTGGACGATTGTACGGGTCCAAAGCCAGCGGGTCCTGCCCCACGAGAGCCTCGGCTTGCTCCTGCCCAGCAGACTTTTTGCTGAGGAACTCGCCCCAACCTTCCAAGCCCTCGTCCGTCTGCACGCGGCAGAGGGTGATGTCGTAGATCTTGGGGAAGTAGCGGGCGATCACCGGGATCGGCGGGATTTCGACTTCGTACAGCTCTACTTGGGTGATTTTCACAGGGGGCCTCCTCTGCGATAAGGTTTCCGTTGCGCGTCGTTTGTCGAAGGGGTACAATGATACCAAATTGCCGGGGGATCACAAAGGGATCGGGCGATTTCACTGCAACCGCGAGGAGCACCTTATGGACGACAAGAGGATGACCAACGAAGAAAACTACCGCTTCGACGTGGCGGGGTATATGATCGTCCCCGGCGTCCTGACGGCAGCCGAACTGAACGCCTGCAATCAGGCACTGGACCAGCTAGCGTCTAACAACGGGCCGCTGCGCTGGACATCGCCCGTTTGCAATCCCCTGCGCGCTCTGCGCGAGCATCCAGTGCTAATGCAGTATCTGGAGCAAATTTGCGGCGAAGGGGTCCGCCTCGACGAATCGCCGCGTCTCGTCGAGTCATGCGCCGAGGCGACGGACCTGTCGGGAGGCGACGAGTGGGTGGATTGGTCGCGGGCGTACCGTCAGTACAACGGGCATCGCTTCTGCCAAGGAGTGCGGGCCTTCTGGGCACTGGCCGACGTAGGCGCAGAGGACGGCGGTTTGGTCGTAGTACCAGCCAGCCACAACAGCACAGTGCCAGCCCCGCAAGACCTAGTGGACGGAACCGACCCAATGGGACTCGTCGAGCAGCCGGTCTTGCAGGCGGGCGACCTCCTGCTCTGCACCGACTCGCTGATGCGCGGCGTCCGGCCTTGGCAGGGCGCAGGGCCGCAACGCCTGCTCGAATGCGGGTACATCAGCACCGGCGTGCGGCCGGGAGCGGCGTCCGAAATCCACGGCGACGACGCCGCACTGCCCGAGTGGGCCGACGATCTGACCGAAATCGAGCGCGCCGTCTTGCACAATCCCAACCGCCCGTACCCGCCACCCGTGGTGCATTCGGACGGCGAAAAGGTTTGGCTGGCAGAGGAACCGGGGGTTTTCCATCCCTCGATCTACATCCGCGACCCAGATTCCGCGATTGACGAGAAGGAATTTTTCCACTGGGATCTGTGCGGCCACCTCGTTTTGCGCGGCGTGATGGACGAGGAATGGCTGGCAGCGGCCAACGAAGCCATCGACAAAAATCCCGACCGGATCAGCCACGGCGGCTCGGCAGCCGGCGATTCAACGCCGTTAGCTGGCACCGGAGTCGGCCGCTCGTCCATGGGCAACCCGTGGGCGTTGCCTGCGCCTTATGGCGAGCCGTTCCAGC
>MKWU01006478.1_pt1 | contig 11888 bp, 15 predicted proteins | sample 809101 | NCBI WGS metagenome assembly MKWU01 (sample SAMN05860141, study PRJNA318959) | sponge metagenome | host: Aplysina aerophoba | place: Slovenia: Piran, Adriatic Sea, Gulf of Piran | collected 2013-05-07
GCAGGATCGCCCCGCCGTCGGAACTGGCCTGCTCCTGGTTGAACTGGGCGAACAGCGGCTTGTCAAACAGTTCCGGGAACAGAACAGTCTGTGGTACAGTGCCGGTTGTCACGCAAGGGCCTCCGTGGTGGCGCAAGTGGTTGTTAACACTGCACTTGTACCACACGGGGGCTTTTGTGTCTGTACCGGAATCGGAACACGCCACGAATTTTCCGGGCTAGTCTCCAACGGCTACAACTCGTTCTGGAACCGCGTAGCGCCCGAGCGAAACCGCGAGGTACGCGCGCTCATGCGGGCCTGCGGAGCCTGACAAGACCTCCCGGGGACAGCCGGACGGGCTGTCCACCGCGACGCCACCGGCACACCTGACGCCGTCCCTCGCCTTGCCAGCGACGCAAGGAGCGCCGCCGACAAAAGGTGTACGCTGCCGACGGCAGGAACGACTCTCCCATCATGCCGAGACAGGACCGCCCCGCCCGCCGGGGCCTGCCCCTCCACCACACGGTACGCCCCGACGCGGTCCTCCTGCGCCGGGAGCTGCGCTGGACGGCCGCAACGATGCTGGCGCTCGGCGCCGCCGGGCACGCGATCGCCGGGCCGTACGGCGCCGCCATCGGGACAGCGGCCGGCTTCCTCCTCCAGCAGGCCGCCTACAAGCTGACAGTAAAAGCACTGTGGCACGGATGGTCCACCCGCGCCGTCACCTTCGACGCGGCCGAACGGTCGCAACAGCTCGCCCGGATCTCGCTGCGCGCGTTCACGCTCTGGATGCGCACGTCCAGCGCCAACGACCGGCTCTACATCGCGCTGTGGAACGTCGGCAGCGAAGACGGCGAAGACGACGACGAGGAAGTCGCCGAATCGACGGCCGAGATCCGGATCCGGTACGCGTACTCCCTGGCGGCCCGGCTCGACAACGAACCGTTGTGGTGCGACAGCCCGGAACGGCGGCGGCTGCGCCGCTCGCTGCAGCGCGACGAGGCGCGGCTGCTGCGCCTCGCCACCGGAGAGCGTCTGCAGAACTGACCGCCACCAACGCTGCGAGCCCGGCGGCAACGGGACTGACGATCCAGGTGGCGCACCGCCGCCTGCCAGCGAACAGGCTGACGGACCGGGCACAACACCCCGGAATCCGCCAGCAACCGACTGAAGGAGCCCGGAGAATGCCCAGATACGCAGGAGATCCGCGCTGGATCACGACCCGCTACCCAGGCGAGTGCGCGGGGTGCAGGTCGAAGCTCCCCAAGGGGGCACGCGCCTACTACTTCCCCAGGAACCGCACAATCCTCTGCGAGACCTGCGGAGAGCCCGAAGCGGCGCAGTTCAACGCCGCAGCGTGGGACGAACAGAACAACACCTGCCTGTAAACGACCTCGAGGTCCAGCAGCAGGACCGGGGGGCGTACCGCGGCGGGAGGCCCAGGGCAACCTCACCCACGGAACGCTCGCAATGGACGAACCCACTCCCACTCCCAGACAAAAGCGGATCCTCGCCAGAACGCGCGGATCGCGGACTGGCGTCCGCGGACGCCACTAGCGTGGCGATTCCGTTTCCTCCCCGTCCTCAAGGACGGCATCTCCAACGGAACGAACAGGATGAACGAAAAGCTGAACAGCGCCATACAAGCACTCGTGGACCAGTGCCGCAGCGCCAGCCTGGCCGGCGACCCGGATGCGAACGAAGTCGCCGCAACGCTGATCCGCGCCAGGGAACGGATCCGGACCCGTGAGGAAGGACGCGAGCCGCACGATGCGGACGCCCAGCCGACGATCACGGTCCAACTCGTCGACAACACCGAGCAGCCCGAGCCCGAACACGGCGCCGTCCTCGGCATCTTCAACAGCGGCCTGATCGACAAGGGCGGGTACGTCGACCGGAGGAACCGCGACGACGCGACGTTCGCACGAGCCCTGCTCAACGAAGTCGAGGCGCTGTCGAACGACGTACGAACGGGGAAACACCGGTAGGCGACAGCGCCGGGAACAAACCGCCGGACCCGCCTGACGATACAACCGGCGGGCGCGGGCGGCGACGCCGGCACGAACGACGGCGCCGAGACGCCAGCCACGGTAAGGCTCCACGCGCCCGGACAACCCACCACACCACCACAACCAGGCTGGCTCGACGAGAGCGCCTCCAGCATCGCCCCCGCTCCGCGCACGCCCGAATAACACGCGCACGGAGAACGGCTCCGGACGAGACACGACCCATGAACCCACGAGTCGAGAAGTACGCCCGCACATTCGCCGACCGCCTCATCGAGGCACTGAAAGCCGGCACCGCTCCCTGGCAGAAGCCGTGGAAGCCCGGAGAGCTGTGCTGGCCCGTCAACTGCACCACCGGCCGCCGCTACCGCGGCAACAACGCCGTGCTGCTGCTCGCCACCGCCCTGACCCGGGGCTGGAGCGACATGCGCTGGGCCGGGTTCGGCCAGATCCGCCACGCCGGCGGCATGGTCCGCAAGGGCGAGAACGGCACGCCCGTCCTCGTCTGGCGCGAGCGCCGCGGCCCGGCGGCAGTCGGCGAAGACGACGCCGGCGAAGAAGAGTCCCGGCCATCGTTCTTCGCCACCGTCCACAACGTCTTCAACGTCGCGCAGGCCGACGGGCTCGACCTCGGCGACCCGACGACCCAGGCCCCGCCCTTCGAGCCGCACGCCGCCGTCAGCCGCGTCGCAGACGACACGCACGTGCGGATCGTGCACATGCGGGGCGACCACGCCTGCTACTCGCCAACCGCCGACACCATCACGATGCCCGAGGCGTCCCAGTTCACCATCCCGTCGGCCTACGAGCACACGCTGCTCCACGAGCTGGCCCACGCCACCTCCCATCCCTCGCGGCTGGACCGGCCCTGCCACGGCACGACCGACCGCAGCACGGCGGAGTACGCCATCGAGGAGCTGCGGGCCGAGATCGCCGCGATGATGCTCGGCGAGCGCCTGCACGTCGGGCACGAGCCGCGCCACGGCCAGGCCTATGTCGCCTCCTGGATCAGGGCGCTCGACAACGACCCGAACGCGGTGCGCAAGGCCGCGGCCGACTCCGAGCGGATCGCGGACTGGCTCACGCGCAACCTCGCCACCGCGGGCGCCCCCGAGGCGGAACCGCTCGCCGCGTGACGCCCCGGAGAGGAACTCATCCCAGGAGAGGAACATGCACGCACGCAACCGGCGCACCGGCGCAGCCATCACCGGAACACTGGAGAGAATCTACGGGGAGGCCAGACTGCTCGACGACGCGTTCGAACGCGCCGACGACGGCCGGATCACGCACCAGCACGAGGGCGGGACGAAAATATTCTGGGACAGCTCCGAGCAGGTCACCACCGAAGGCGAGCGGATATACCTCGACGAGAACGACGAGCACGTGGCCGAGAGCGACATCGAGCTCCATCAGAACCAGGCCGCAGACCAAGCGCGATGACCGAACAGACATTCCACATCACGGGCCTGGATCCCCGGTCCGCCCTGTGCGGAAGAGGCGGCCACATTTGGGCCGCCCCCCACTGGCCCGGCGACGACGACATGCGCAGCGGCCGGTTCGTACGGTGCCAGGACTGCGACCGGGTATTCACCGCCGCCCTCGAAACGGCCATCAAGAAGGCACACGACCTCGAGCACGCCGCGCTGGCGGCCTACAGGTCCGGTTGGCGTGAGGGCTGCGACGAGCCCGCAGACACAGGCGAGCCCGACAGGAACCCAACCGAAGGGCTCGTGCGCGAATGCCACGAGCTCGGCCGGCGCGTCGGCGCCGAAGCGGCGAGGCTGGTCCGCGAGGCCCGATCCGCCGACGGCCATCCAGCATCCGCAAGACTGGACGGCACAGCCGCCACGACAAGACCGGCGCCATGAGCAGAAGCAAGACCACCAAGAAGCCGCTCAGCGAGCAGACGGTCCGCGCCATTCGGCGCGCCATTCGGCGCGCCTATCGGCCCGGAATCCGGCTCGCAACGCTCCAGGAGCGGTTCGGGCTGACCGGAGGGACGATCATCTCGGTCGCCAACCGCTCCACGTACAGCGAGTACGACACCAGGAAGAACGAGTACGAACCCCCGCCACACATACGGGGCACCAGACGCCGCGAACCGGCAGCCACGCCGGCCTACCAGGAGAAGCAGCCTCTGCCAATCCACCGCACCGACACCCGGCACCTGATCCCCGAGGCCGTGCGGGCGATCCGCGAGGCCATCAACGACGGCGAGCCGATCCCGCGCATAGCACGCAGCTTCGGGCTCACGCCCGAGGCCATCGCCCACATGAAACAGCCTCGAACGCCATGAACACGGGCCCACTCGACCACGACGAAGACTCCGTCCGACACGAAACAGTCCGTCGGACAAAGCGCCTACGTGCCGGCCGGTGAAATCAACCTCCACGGCCACCACCACAACGGTTGGAACCGTTCCGGCACATCAACATGACCGTCGACAAGTGGAGCTGCGAGCCGGTCGCGATGACCGACATCATCGCGATGGGGCGGCAGCGCCTGGACCAAGGAAGCAGGGCCGTGAGAGTCACCGAGATCGAAGGCGTCAAGGTCGTGCACGAGTTCGAGGTGCTGTGGCACGAATGGGAGTGCGACGGCTACGGATGGGTAACCGAGGACGGGCGCGCCTGGCTCACGACCCACGGCAGTCGGTACGAGGCGGACGCCGCCGAGCTGCTCGGGCGCATGGACGCAGCGCTGTCCTCGGCGCAGGGGATCCGCAGGGCGCTGGCTCTGATAGCGGAGGCACAAAAAGACGCGGAATCGAAGCAACCGGAAACGGCCGACAACGAGGCGCCGGGCTGACGCCCGACACCAGTCGAAGACCACGCCGCCCAGGGACCGTAACCTTTCACCGAGAAAGCCGACGAAGCTGCCTTCAGGCAGACTGCCACCCGGCCAGGAAAACGCGCCATGAACAGACGACGGCTGAAGAAGCTACGCAACACGCTGCGGGACCTGCGTCCATGCACGGACATCCGCGACACGAAGATGCAGACCGGCTACACCGGCACGGTCGCACTCACCGACACCGAGACGCTATGCACCCGGGCCAGTAGCCTGCCGCCCATCGACACGCTCGACATGCGCGTCGAGCACGGCGTGCACGACGATGGCGGGAGTCGCCAAGTCCTCGGCTGCATCTCCGCGGTAGCGATCACCATGTACCCGCACCAAGCCGCCGAAGCCGCCAGGATCCTGGAGCAGGAGGTGGCGCACTACGACGCCACCGACATCGCAAAGGAACTACTCGGTCTGGACGACGAGCAAGCAGAAGAACTCTGTCTCGCGCACCCCGAGCAGTCCGGGCAGCAACGACACCCCGGTCACGCCACAGCAAGCCGCGCTGACCGTCGAACGCATCCTGGCCGGGACCGACCCACTGGAGATCTGGGACCACGTCCGCCCTGCGCCTGCACGCAACGAAGACGACCCGGAATACAACGACGCCTCCCGGAACGCAGCCTGACGTCGCCCATCGATGGCCGAACCGACAACCCGACCCACCCGAACAGACACCACATGCACGAGCAACGCGAGCTTCCCGGCGGAGCGCTGGGCGACGCCATCACGACGTGGAACCGGAACGAGCAACACTGGTTCCGACCAGCAACGATCGGCCACGACGCCGACCCCGAGCTCAAGCACACGACCGTCCGCTGGCACACCGGCCCCAACGGCGCCGCAGACCCCACGACCGGCTGGTACATCCTGAGCCACGCGAACAACGTCGAACCGATCACAGCCCGCACCGGCCCGGTGCGCACGGCAGACAATCTCTACCGAAGGCTGTTCGAGCTTCACGGCGCCGACCTCGACAGCAGCAACATGCTGACTCCCGCCTCCGATCAGCGCGACGAGCAGATCAACCGGATCATCGAGGAAGCGCACGTCCAGCGACTCCACGAAGCCGCCGACCGCTGGAACACCGAGGTCCGCAAGAGCCTCGCCGACGACAACGCAAGGGGCGTCGGCGTACCGGACACGCACTTCCGCTGGCAGTTCAGCTTCGACGCCATGTACAAGCACGACGCCCTGCGGGCCACCTTCGAAGAGCTGCGAAGCGCCACTACCGCGCTCAGGGCATGGACGGAGTCCTGAAGACCGACAGAGCGGACAAGCGAGAGACCGACTCGGAAGGGATGGTCGTCAAGCCCGAGGACTTCGTGGCCCGCACCGAGCGCGGCGTCGCGGCGCCGGCGCTGAAGTGCCGCGGACGCGAGTACCTGCGGATCATCTACGGACCGGAGCACACCGGGCCGGACCAGCTCGAACGGCTGCGCCGCCGAAACACGGGCCGCAAGACGACGCTGGCGCTACGCAAGTTCGCCCTCGGGATCGAGACCCTGGAGCAGTTCGTCGCGCGGGCGCCCCTGCGCAACGTCCACCGGGCCGTTCCCAACCCCGCAGCACTCACCAGCAGCCGTCCGCACGACGGCCAAGAGAGGACCGGACCATGTCAATGACCCTGATGCACATCGAACACCACCCGATCGACTTCACCGTGCCCACCAGCACGTACCGCGAGATCGCAGAACTGGCCGACGCCGCCATCCGCAACGACGAGACCCTGGAGCAGACGTACCGCAACGACCCGGCACGGATCAACGTCCTGCGCGACGTGCTCGACGACACCGAGGGGCCGTTCACCACGGACCGCGAGGCCGTCGAGCGTTTCGCCGACGTACTCGAGAGCGAGTCGTTCCGGAACATCGCCGGCGACAATCTGGCCGAGCTGACCACGCTGGCCTGCAAGCTGGCCGGGGACCTGCGCACGCTGGCAACGGAGCACGACACCCTGCACCTGACGCTGCTCTGACGAACCGGCAAACCACGCCTGCGCCCAGCCGCCACATCCCTACACTCGGCAACGACCGCGAATCCAGAACAGCAAGCACGCACCGAGCAGTTCGCACAGCCGGGAGGCGCCGAGCGGCGCCACCGCCGAGCGCGACCTGCAGACGGCACGCGCCGAGCGGAGTCCCCGCAGATCCCACCGCACAGACTCATCACGCCGTCGGCGGTACCCTTGTCCCACCAGAGGACGTTCCGCGCCGAGCAGACATCATGCACGTACGCCGGAAACAGCCGCCGGAGCCGCCGAACCGCGAGGTCCTGGCCGGGCTGGTCGAGCACGTCAGCTTCCACAACCCGGACAACGGGTTCTGCGTCCTGCGCATCAAGGCCAGAGGCCATCGGGATCAGACCACCGTCACCGGCCACGCCGCCACGGCCGCGGCCGGGGAATGGATCACGGCCACCGGCGAGTGGATCAGCCACCCGAAGCACGGCCCGCAGTTCAAGGCGCACTTCATCCGCAACTCGGCGCCCTCGTCCAGCGAGGGCATCGAGAAGTACCTGCGCTCCGGCACGATACACGGCATCGGCAGGATCTACGCCGCCAAGCTGGTGAAGGCATTCAGCGACAAGGTGCTCGACGTGATCGAGAACGAGCCCGAACGGCTCCGCGAGATCGAGGGCATCGGCCCGGTCCGCTCCAAGCGCATCACCGACGCGTGGGCCGAGCAGAAGGCTGTGCGCGAGATCACGATCTTCCTGCACACCCACGGCGCGGGCACCGCGCGCGCCGTGCGAATCTTCAAGACCTATGGCAACGACGCCGTCGAGGTCATGACGCGCAACCCGTACTGCCTCGCGCGCGACATCCACGGCATCGGGTTCAAGGTGGCCGATGAGATCGCCATGAAGCTCGGCATCGAGAAGACCGCCGAGATCCGCGTGCGCGCCGGCATCGGCTACGCGCTCGACGAAGCGAAGAAGAAGGGCCACTGCGGACTGCCGAACGACGAGCTGCGCCCGCTGGCTTCCCAGTTGCTCGAAGTCCCCGACGACCTGATCGGAAACGCTCTCGACCTCGAGATCACCGACGGCGCCGTCGTCGCCGACACCGTGGCAAACACGCCTTGCACATTCCTGGGCAGGCTGTACCACGCCGAGCGGACGATCGCCCAACGCCTCGCCAAGCTGATGGCGGGGAGCCCGCCCTGGCCGAACATCGACACCGACCGGGCGCTGCCCCGGGTCGAGAACGAAACCGGACTGTCGCTGGCGCCGCGCCAGGCCGAAGCACTCCGGCTGGCGCTGGCGTCGAAAGCCACCGTCATCGCCGGAGGACCCGGCGTGGGCAAGACGACGCTGCTCGACGCCATCCTGCGCATCCTGACCGCCGCCGGCGTCAAGCTCAAGCTGTGCGCGCCGACCGGGCGTGCCGGGCGGAGGATGACCGAAGCGACCGGGATCGAGGCCCGCACGATCCACCGGCTGCTCGAGGTCGACCCCGCAAACGGCGGCTTCAAGCGGAATGCCGACAATCCGCTCGACTGCGACCTTGTGGTCGTCGACGAAGCCTCGATGGTCGACGTCCTGCTCATGCGCGCGCTGCTCGCCGCGGTCCCCGACAAAGCCGCCCTGCTGATCGTGGGCGACATCGACCAGCTCCCCTCGGTAGGACCCGGGCAGGTGCTCGCCGACATCATCGGCTCGGGCACGGTCCCGGTCGTGCGGCTGACCGAGGTCTTCCGCCAGGCGGCACAGAGCCGGATCATCACCAGCGCGCACCGAATCAACCGCGGGGCGATCCCGAACCTGTCCCGGCCGGACGGCGACAGCGACTTCTACTTCGTGCCGGCCGCAGACCCCGAGACGGCCGCCGTCCGGATCGTCGATCTGGTCAAGAACCGGATACCGACGCGCTTCGGCCTCGACCCCGTCCGCGATATCCAGGTGCTATGCCCGATGAACCGGGGCGCCGCCGGGGCCCGCTCGCTGAACATCGAGCTGCAGGCCGCTCTGAACCCGACCCGCGAGCGCAGGGTCGAGCGCTTCGGCTGGACCTTCGCACCCGGCGACAAGGTGATGCAGATCGTCAACGACTACCACAAGGACATCTACAACGGGGACACCGGACACGTGGCCGACGTCAACCCGGACACCGGAGAGCTGACCGCCCGGTTCCACGGCGCCGAGCACGTCTACGCCTTCGGCGAGCTCGACACGCTGGTGCCGGCCTACGCCGCGACAGTGCACAAGAGCCAGGGCTCCGAATACCCGGCGGTCGTCATTCCGGTGCTCACCCAGCACTACGCGATGCTGCAGCGGAACCTGCTCTACACCGGCATCACCCGAGGCAAACGCCTGGTGGTGCTCGTCGGCCAGAAGAAGGCGGTCGCCATCGCGGCCCGCAACGCCACCGGACGCAGGCGATGGTCCAAGCTCGACGAGTGGCTCCGAGACTTCACCGACCGGAAGGCAGACGCCGGAACGGCGCCGAGCCGCGGACGGCACACCGGCCAGACGCTGCCATTCGAATCATCCAGGCACCTCGCGATCATGCACTGACGGACCGGAAGAAGAGCCGATGCCCCGAGCGCTCACCGAGAACGACGCCACCGTCCTGAAGCTGACGATGTTCGCGCTACTGGAGCGCTACTCCACCATGGACCGCTTCGACCTGAACGAGATCAACTCGAGGACACCGACACCGAGCGGCTCCGCCGAGGAGATCATGGACGCCATCAACCGCGTCCGGATCGACGGCAAGCCCGTCGTGACGACGGAGCGCACTACCGAGAAGGGAGAAATCTTCTACCAGCTCGACTACCCGTTCACCGAAGCGGACTTCCCCGGCGGGCCAAGGACGGTCTGCCTGACGCTTTTCGTACGCCTGCACGAACTGATCGGCATGCCGGTGCCCGCCGACGAGCGCGACGGACCCACCGAGGAGGGGGTCGACGGGGCGACGATCGACCGCCTGGCCGCATCCATCGAGATCCTCGACCCGCCCGAACCGGTGCACTGACCGCGCACGCCCAGCGGGAAGACGCGCCCAGCACAACACCTAACAGCCACGCGCCGAGCTGCGGAGAATCCGCACCGAGCACGACGTGCCCGTTCCGCACGCAGCGAGCAGACCGCGGCCCACCAAGCCGTACGCTACCCGGCATGATCCTGACGACGACAAGCCGCATCGAGGGCATGCGCATCCTGCAGTACCACGACATCGTGATCGGCGAGGCCATCGTCGGCGCGAACGTCTTCCGCGACTACTTCGCCTCGATCCGCGACATAGTCGGCGGACGCTCGGCCGCCTACGAGAAGGCAATGAACCAGGCCCGCCGGCTGGCGTTCAAGGACCTGATGGAGACGGCTGCCAGTCTCGGGGCCAACGCCGTCGTGGGCGTCGACATCGACTACGAGGTAATCACCAAGCGGGGGTCGATGTTGCTCGTCTCGATCACCGGAACAGCCGTCAGCGTCGTCGCCGGTACAGGAGCGGACACCGCACTGCACGCCTGAAGAGCGGTCCAGGCACCGAACGGCACACCGCCACGGACGCACCGAGTTGCGGCGCGACCAGACGCACCTGTTGCCCAGGCGACGAACAGCCATACACGCGCTGAACGGTACCCTGTCCACGCACACGCCGAGCGGCAACACTGCGAGACGCACCGGTTGTTCAGACTCGGAACGGCCATCAGGGCGAACGACGGCTACCAGACGCGCCTGTGGTCCAGGCACCGAACAGCACGCCGCAACGCGCGCACCGAGCACGGCGCCCGAAGAGGAAGGCAACTGATGAACGAAGAGGCACGACACCGGGTGAACGAGGCGCTCAACGTGCTGGGGCCATGGCGCGGAGTCGACAGCGTGCTGTGCCGCCTGCGACGCTCCTGGTGGCTTCGCGCCGAGGAGGTAAGCAGCAGCTTCCACACGAAACGCTCATGAACCCGACCCACCAAGCACGACAGCCACGCACCGAGCTGCAGGAACCCGGCACCGAACACGACGTGCCCGCTCCGCGCGCACCGAGCAGATCTCCGCGCTGACGCGCGGATAACCCAAACCCAGAACCAAACCGTCATGGGCACGCTTGGCGTGCCCGCCCCGAGGGGCATGAAATTCGGGAACCGGCCGCCGCGGTCGTGGCCTGTGCCACGATAACGGCGGAGGCGGGACGAATGGTCGTCGCGTTTATTGGTGGTTCATCCCCGAAACCAAACTGACCTGGCCGGTCGGCGTCGAGCCCCGAATTGTTCCCGGCCCTTGGGCTGTGGACGTGCGGCAAAACGCACCGCCCCCTGCAGGGCGCGAGTTCTCCGTCCGACCGGCTGTCCCGCCTCCGCCTAACCCCCTGGAAGAAGGAGGCAACCCGATGATGAACGATGCGTTGTGTGTTGTCCATCCGCGCGCGGCGGGGCTGGACGTGCACAAGGGGCACATCACCGCCACGGTGCGGCTGTGTACACAGACGGGCGGCGAGCCGCAGGGCGAGACGCGCACCTTCAGTGCACTGGCGTCCGGACTTGCCGCTCTGGTCGCCTGGTTGACGGGCCACCGCGTCGAGGCCGTGGCGATGGAGGCGACCGGCGTCTATTGGCATACGCCGTGGCAGGCGCTGACCGACGCCGGCATCCAGGCCGAGTTGCTCAACGCCCAGCAGGTCAAGCAACTGCGTGGCCGCAAGACCGACGTCGAGGACAGCCGCTGGCTGGCGCGCGTGTGTCAGTTCGGATTGGGACGGCCCAGTTTCGTCCCCTCGCAGCCGTTTCGCGACCTGCGCACGTTGAGCCGCCATCGGCGGACGCTGGTCGCCCGGCGCAGCCAGGTGCGCAACCAGGTGCAGAAGGTGATCGACCGCGCCGGCGTCCGCATCGGCGCGGTGCTGACCGACATCTTCGGCAGCAACGGCCGGCGCATCCTCGACGGTCTGGTCGGCCGGCTGCCTCACGCCGACATTCTGGCCTCGCTCAGTGGGCACGTCCGGCGCAAGCTCGCGCCACTGGGCGACGCGCTGGGGCTGGAACTGCGCGAACCCGAGCGCCTCCTGCTCGCCGACCTGCTGAGTGAACACGACACGCTCAGCCGCCGTATCCAGGACTT
>MKWU01006479.1_pt1 | contig 11886 bp, 11 predicted proteins | sample 809101 | NCBI WGS metagenome assembly MKWU01 (sample SAMN05860141, study PRJNA318959) | sponge metagenome | host: Aplysina aerophoba | place: Slovenia: Piran, Adriatic Sea, Gulf of Piran | collected 2013-05-07
GATTTGGAACAGGCGCTCGAGCTCCAAAGGGAACGCGGCGACAAGATAGGCAAGATCCTCGTGGATCTCGGGTTCGTCAATCCTCGTGACGTCCTGGCGACTCTCTCCGAGCAGCTTCAGATTCCTCTATTGGCGGCGGATGACTTCCCACCCGTTCTCCCCGAGGTCGAGCGCATCACGCCGAAGTACATGCGGCAGTTCCTGTTCTTGCCGATTCGAGTCGACGACTCCACGCTCACTGTGGCGATGGCGGATCCGCTGGACTTCGAGACGGTAGCGACACTGCGTCAGTTCAGCGGACTTAATGTCAAGGGTGTTCTAGCCGCCGAGCAGGAGATCCTCGATGCAATCGACAAGTATTTCGGCGAGCAGGAACAGGAGGGCGACAGCGAATACGGCGCGGGGGACGACTCCGACACGGCCCAGATCGAGCATCTGCGTGACATGGCGAGTGAGGCGCCGGTCATCCGCCTTGTCAACGGCATGATCTCACGGGCGCTTGAGTTGCGAGCGAGCGATATCCATCTGGAACCCTTCGAGAAGGATTTCCGGGTGCGCTTCCGGGTTGACGGCGTATTGCATGACCAGGAGGCGCCTCAGCGGGAGCTGCGGGCGGCCGTTATTTCGCGCATCAAGCTCATGGCGCATCTTAACATCGCCGAACGGCGACTGCCGCAGGACGGCCGCATCAAGATCAAGGCCCTCGGCCACGAAGTCGATCTTCGGGTCTCGACCCTACCGATGCTCTATGGCGAGAGCGTTGTGATGCGCCTGCTCGACCGCAGCGCCGGAGATTTCTACGACCTAGACAAGTTGGGCTTTGACGATCTCATGCTTCATCGCATGGAACACTTCACGAAGCTGCCGCACGGCATTTTCCTGGTGACCGGGCCGACCGGCAGCGGGAAGTCAACAACCCTCTATTCAGCGCTGAAACTCATCAACGGACCGCAGAAGAAGATCATCACGATCGAAGACCCGGTTGAGTATCAGATGAACGGGATCAACCAGATTCATGTGAATCCGCAGATTGGTCTGACGTTCGCTGTGGGTCTGCGGCATATCGTGCGCCAGGATCCGGACGTGATCATGGTCGGGGAGATCCGCGACCGTGAGACCGCCGACATGAGCATCCGCTCGGCGCTCACCGGACACTTCGTCTATTCGACTCTGCACACCAACGATGCACCGAGCGCGATCACGCGCCTTACGGATATGGGTCTGGAGAATTACTTGTTGACGTCGTCGCTGGTAGCGGTGCTGGCGCAGCGTTTGGTGCGCAAAATCTGCAGACACTGCAAGACCGAAGACGGCCTTGTTGATACGCCAACCGGCAAACAGATCCGAACGTGGCGAGGTGCGGGCTGTGAACAGTGCATCGGTACGGGCTACAGTGGCCGCGTGGGTATCTTCGAGTTGATGGAAATGAACGAAGAGTTACGGAGGCTCATCATGCGCAACGAGGATGCATCGGTTCTCACCGACTCCGCGCGACGCAACGGCATGAGGAATCTTCGTGAAGACGGCTGGGAGAAGATCGCACGCGGAGTGACGACGGTCGAGGAAGTTCTGAGGGTGACGCAGGAGTTCTAGGTGCGGCCCCCCGTGATTCATGAACCGAAGTGATCTTTTGCCTCTCAAGAACTTTGCTGCGTCGGGCAATGGAGTCGAAGCATGGAACAGGCGCTCGACGGACGACATCTTTCGGCATCTCTCATTCGCAACCGGCTCCTACGATGAACGGTGTTTCTTCCTGATCCTGACAACAGTCCTCGGATACGGTTCGCGGGAAGAAATCGCCGAACCAGACTCAGGAGCCGACTGGAAAGGAGCCATGACCGTCGCCTTGGAGAGGCCGCCTAAGAAACGCCGGAAAGGTTAGCTGCCGTCCATTTCGCAACACGAAAAACGAATCACGATGTCAACTTTCTTCTACAGAGCTCTTGCTCCGGACGGCAAAGTTCAAACCGGGACTTTGTCCAGTGAAGACGGGCGGCTGGCGGCTAGGGAACTGCAGCGGCAAGGGCTGACGCCGGTTTACGTCGGAACCGCTAAGCCCTCGAACTGGTCTTTCACTCTGCCGAAGTGGGGTGGGAGGCATCTGCAGGACGTCCTTCAATTTACCGAGGGAACGGCCACGCTGCTCAATGCGGGAGTGCCGATCGACCGCGGACTCTCGATCGTTGGCGAAATGACGGAACGTCCGGAATTTCGAACGATCGTAGGTGAGATATTACGCTCGATTCGATCCGGAAAGTCTTTTGCGGAAAGCTTGGCCGAGCATGAGGAGTACTTTTCCGAACTCTACGTGAGCATGATTCGGGCGGGTGAGGTAAGCGGCAGCCTGGCCCTCGTGATGGATCGGCTCGCGGCCTTCGAACGTGCCCGTGACGAGCTGCGCCGCTACATCATCTCGTCTCTGACGTACCCGGCTCTGTTGATCCTTGTTGCGAGCGGCTCGATTTTCGTCATTCTTCGTTACGTCGTGCCGCGGTTCGCAGCGGCTTTTCAATCGTCGTCGATTGAGATGCCGTTGCCGATGCAGGTCCTGATGACTGTCAGCGAAGGCATCAAGACTTACGGCATTCCAGGGATTCTACTCTTTCTCCTGGCGATGGTCGGCCTTCGAATTTACATCAAGAACCCGCAAGGCCGGCTCAAGTGGGACCGCTTGAAGCTGCGTGTTCCTTTGTTTGGAGAAGCCCTGCGAAAGGCCGATACGGCGCGTTTCGCGAGGGCGATGGCGACACTGATGGGCAACGGCGTACCGCTTGTTCAGTCGCTGACGATCACTCGGGGTGTGCTGGGCAACCGCATCCTGGCTGGAGCTCTGGATGTGATCGGCCAAGGCGTCAAACGCGGTGAGGGCCTTTCGACGCCTTTCAAGAAAACAGGGGTGTTCCCGGCGCTGGCGGGCCACCTGCTTACCGTAGGAGAGGAAACCGGCCATCTCGATCGCATGTTCGACCGGATGGCTGACATCTACGACAAGGACGCGCGCGAGGCAGTCAAGCGCTTCACGGCCTTGTTCGAGCCGATCGTCATCCTTATCATGGGAATTATCGTGGGCGCAATGATTCTCAGCATCATGTTGGCGATCACCAGCATCAATCAGATAGGGCTATGACCATGAAAAACATCAAGCAGAAGAAAGCGCGGCGGCGGCGCCTTGCCGGCAACGTGGGCATCACCTTGATCGAGATGCTCGTCGTCGTGACGATTATCGCTCTGTTCTCATCGATCGCCTATCAACGCCTGACGCCTGCTCTCGAGCAGGGACGCCGCACTGCGGCGAAGACACAGATCGAGAACCTGAAAGCGGCCTTGCAACGCTTCAACATCGATTATGCGCGCTTCCCAACCGAAGAGGAGGGCTTGGAGGTACTGCGGCCCTACCTTTCGCAGGAGATTCCGATGGACCCGTGGCAGCGTCCCTACATCTACCGTTATCCCGGCGAGCATGGTCCCGAGCCCGACGTGATATCCTTCGGAGCCGACGGTGAGGAGGGCGGCGAGGGCGCCAACGAAGACGTGGTCAGTTGGCGGGCGATTTAGGACAGACTGCCACCAAGCCGCGTCGCACGTGACCCACTGCCCGGCCTGTCCGAAAGCCGTGCACTCCCGACTTTTCCGAGTGGAAAAGCGTCTTACTTTCTGAGGTTCAGTGTCTGGCCTGCCTTTCTCCCCACGTGGCGAGCCGCTTGGCGCGAACAGGCGTACTTGGCATTGCATCGAACACGACAAGCAAGCGCAACGAAGTCATGGCGGTCGTACCGCGTGATGCGACTGTCAGGTGATGAGAAATGCAGGCCACGCTCCTCAAATACATATCGGGTAGCCTCAGCTCCGGACGCCGAAGCGACAGCGGGATCACGCTCGTCGAGTTGCTGGTTGGCCTGACCATCATCGCGGTCATCCTGGCAATTGCCTGGCCCAACTTGACCACCGGCATCGACGGCATCCGCCTGCGTACAACGGTGGACAACATCGCCGTGTTCTTCACCGAAGCGCGTAATGTGTCCGATCGCCTGCAAACGCCCGTACAGATCACCGTGCTGCCCAAAGAGGATCAACTGCATGCGGTGACGATCGACGGCGATTGGCGGAACGTCTATGAACTGCCGGATCGGATCCATATCATCGTGCCGCGTGAGACGGGCGCAGTGATCTTGTTCCCCGGTGCGCCGACGCCGGAGCTCCGCCTGCTGCTGGAAGCCGAGCATGGTCCGCAGACCGGCTTGCGGTTCAACATCTTCACCGGAGTAGCGGAGAAGTGGGAACCCGACGAGCCCGTCCCGGCGATCTGACTCCATGGGTAACCCACGACATGCCGTGTGCTCGGGCCGATCAGCATCTACGATGCTTGGCGCGGCAACGGCGCGGCGAGGCTTCAGTCTCCTGGAGATGCTCGTGGCGACGGCCCTGCTCGGAGCCGTGATCATCGGCCTTTTGACTCTTGTCACTTCTTCGCTTTCGAACGCGATGGTAGTGCAGGAGTACGACCGAGCAGCCATGTTGGGCAAAGCCAAGATGAATGAGTTGCTGATGGTGAGCCCCTTGGCGATCGGTCAGCCGCTGAGTGGCCGTTATGACGAAGACTGGCATTGGGAAGCCGTCGTAACCCCCTTCGAAGCGATTCCACCGGTTCGCGTCGGCGGTCTCATGATCCTTCGTATTCAACTGCTCATCTCGTGGCGAAACGCCGCAGGTGACCGCCGAAGCGAGTTTATCGGCTACCGAACAGTACGTGTCCGTCCCGAAGACCTGGATCTTGTGAGCCGGTTCCTCTAATGCTCGAGGTATCCATCCGTATCGGAACCCCGCGGCGCCGACCGATTCATCCCGAATCCGGCATGACCCTGCTCGAAGTGCTCGTGGCGGTCACGCTGTTGGGTTTGCTTTCGGTGGGTCTGCTCATGTCGTTCCAGATGGGAGCGGACTCCTGGCAAAGCGCACGCGACCGGCTCATGCTCGACCGGCGCATCGCGACGGCCAACCAGATCCTGCACTCCGCGCTGGTCGGCATGATCCCGGTGGCAGGCGAGGCTCCTTACGGCCTTGGCGCGCAGCGCCGCCGTTTTCTGTTCTTTCAGGGTGAGCCACAGTCGATGCGTTTTGTGAGCTCGTTCTCGGTGACGGAAGGCGTACGTGGCGGATTGCATGTCATCGAGCTCCAGGTTGTGAATTCGCCGCGAGGCCGTCGCGTGCTGCTGAATCAGTCGCCGTTCAACGGTCCGCAAGGGCTGGCGCGTTTTGTCGATGGCTTCTTTCGAGACCCGGACTTGCGTGGCATTCGCCCGCGCTTTCGACCGATCATGTCTTACGCCCGTTCGCTGGTGATTGTTGATGAGCTGGAGGACTGCGCGTTCCGGTACCTGGAACGCCAGTCGGGCCCGGAGTTGTCCACGACATGGTTGCCAACCTGGACGAACATCCGCGAGCTTCCCCAGGCTGTCGCAATCAACGTGTTGCCGCGCAGCGATGGCAACCGGCTGCGCCCCGTTTCCATCGCGGTTCCAGTTCTGTCTCGCGGCCGGGGTCGCAGGTGAGAGACCGGCGGTGTGCCGATGAGAGGAGCCCCCATCCGGTGAAACCGGCTACGACGACCGCCTACAGCCGACTTCGAGGTCGCCGTGGCAGCGCTCTGCTGGGCGTCATCTGGCTGTCCCTAGCTCTGACTGCTATCGCGTTTACACTATCTCGGACCGTCCGTGGTGAGCTTGACCGCGCATCCATCAATGTAGATGCCGCCCGCGCATACTTCCTGGCAAAAGGAGGGATCGAACGCGCCAGATTGCGCATGACTCGCACTCAGACGGGCGATCGGGGTGATCCGAACTTCGGTTTCCGATTGGGCCAGCGTTGGATGCGGTTCGATTTCCCGGAGGGCAATGTCGTCGTCGAGATCATTGGTGAGGGTGGCAAACTCAACGTGAACCAGGCCTCTGGGGAAGCACTGGCGCGAGTACTGACTTCCTCGGGCCTCGATCCCGCTTATTCGGCGGCGACGGCCATTCGAATCGTAACCGCACGGAAACCGACTCAGGAGCAACTGTTGGACCCGGCCGGAGCCGCAGGATCGTCTTTATCACGCCGTCCAGCGTCTTTTAGGGAGTTGGAGGAGCTGCTTGTGCTGCCCGGAATGACGTCCGATGTGCTTTTCGGGACTTGGGGACGGGACCGGGCGGGGCAATGGTCCAAGATCGGCGGTCTGCATCGGCACCTCTCCGTGGTCGGGGGGGGCGGCGTCGACGCCAACTACGCTTCGCCTGAGGTTTTGCGGGCGGCGGGCCTAGGGCCGGGCGCCATCGCTTCGCTGTTGGAAATACGTGAGTTGCGGCCTTTACGCTCCCAAGATCTGGAACCGAACCTGATGGCGGATCAAAGCGGCTTGATACCTGTCACTGCGGGTAGCGGTGGGGCGTACTATACCCTCTGGAGCAGAGCTTCGCTTCATGGCGGCCGTGCTCGGCGGAGTGTCGGCGCGCTTGTCGCGCGCACCCGGCCGCGTTCCGGACACCCGATACGTGTCGTGCGGTGGTACGACGCGGAGTTCTAGCAGATGAATCTCAGAAAATTGTTCCGAGTCGGAACCGGCTGTGGCATCGAAGTCCGCGGGGATGACCTGCTGGTGGTCGCCGCCAAGTCGCGCCCGAAAGGTGTGAGCGTTCTGGGCAGGCAGGTACTCGCCCGCTTTCGAGAGAGGCCGCCTCACGAGTGGGGCACGGAATACGCCGAGTTCGTGAAGGATCTGGGGCTTTCCCATTTGGCCGCAACCGTCTCCATCCCGCGCAACGATGTCATTGTCCGCCAAATCCAGCTACCGCCCGTCAAGGGGAAGGATCTCGCTGCGGCCGTGCATTATCAGATCGATACCCTGCACCCCTTCGGCGAAGACGAGGTCTACCATGCCTATGCGCCGCTCCGGGGCATCGAGAAGGAAGGTGGCGACTTGCCGGTCGGCATCGTTATCGCCGAGAAGCAGAAGATCGACCAATACGCGGACCTGTTCGAGACTGCCGGCATCCCGGTCAGCAGTTTCAGCGTAACGGCGGCGGCTTTCTTCACCGGCGTTCGGGTTCGCTGGGACAATCCGCCTGTACCGTTCCTGATCACCGACTTTCAGGATCAACAGCTTGAGATCTACGGCGAAGGAAACAACCGTCCGCTCTTCAGCGCCGCGTTCGATCTTTCAGTTCTGCCGCCAACACGGGCGCTTCACTTGGCGGGGTCGGATCTGCGGCTGGAGGGAGAAGAGTCCGCCGTTTTGGCCGTTTGCGGCGAAAGTTCCGGCTCGAGCGGGGGAGTCGAGGGCATCGATTCCGCTTCGGCCGATCACCTTGCACTCGAAGCCGACGGGACTTTCGAACAGCGTTCCATCAGCGAGATCCTGCCGTCTCCGACCGCCGCGCCGATCGACTTTGAAGTACGCCGTGACGCGGCGGCTATGGCCGTGGCCTTGGAGGCCGCCTGTCCGCGGCTGGGATGGCGCGCCAACCTCTTGCCGCTCGAACGCCGCAAGTCGGGCTCACGTTGGATATACGCGCCTTCGCTCGTGCTGGGCTCGCTGCTCATCCTCATCCTGCTCGGCCACCTGTTGCGCGGGACGATTCAGGATCGTGCCTATGTCCAAGCGCTTCGGACGGAGCAGGAGCGACTGGCCGAATCCGTGAGCAAGGCGCAGTCGAGCCGAGATTCGATTGCGGATGCCAGGCGGCGGATCGGCCGGCTGCAGTTCCTGGCGAAGCGGACGGAGTTGGATATGGGTGTGCTTGCGGAACTATCGGAGTTGATTCCCGACACCGCTTGGTTGAAGACACTCACGCTCGAGGACGAAGGGATTGTGATCACCGGCGAGGCCGAATCGGCGGCGCCGTTGCTTGGCCGGTTGAATGACGCACGCTACCTGACCGAGGCGGCCTTCAGTACGTCGCTGCGGGAGATCGAGGGAGGCCAAAGCTTCCGGATCGCAGCGATTCGACAAGATCCCGGGGTTTTCTACTCCGACGAGCCGTCACGGCAATCCGTTCTTACGGTGCAAACAGCCGGCGAGCCTCAGGAATCACCTGATGCGCCGGCGACGCTGACGACCGTCGGCGAGCAGGACGGCTCGGCGGATGCGGAACAAGAGCCGCGGGAAGGCGCCTTCGAGGAGGTTCTTCGCTGATGCCCGTCTCCGATCGAGACCGCCGGGCTCTGCTCTTGCTCGGGGTTGGCTTCGTGCTGTTTCTGCTGCTCCAGACGGACTGGATCCTGCCCGCGCCGGGCGCCTCCGCATCGGACTTGGGGAGCGTTGAAGCCGAACAGAACAAGCTGCTGCTGGCCCAGACGCAAGTGCGCCAGGAGCCCCTGCTCAGCGCCGAGTACCGCTCATTGAAGTCGCTTGAAGAATCGCTCGAAGATCGTCTTCTCGAGTCGGAGACGGCCGCTCTTGCGCAGGCGGAGATGCGCGAGCGGGTCGGCGAGTTGCTTGAGGGCGCCGGCATCAGCATGCGGGCCTCTCGCTTCACGAACGTCAAAGCCGAGGGAGAAGACTTCGCGCAGGTGCCCCTGATCGTCGACTTTACCTGCGACGTCACTCGCTTTGTCAACCTGCTGGCCGACATTGCCAACGCCCAGGAAATACTGTCTACGCGTGAAGTCAAAGTGTCATCGGCCAGTCCCAAGACCAAGGCCGTCCGGGTGGAGCTCACCATCAGCGGCTACTTGCCGATTACGAGCACGCCGGAGCTCATCAAGAAACCGCAGAACAGGAGTTAGTCGATGGTCAAGAACAAGAAGCTTCTCGCGCTGAACGTGGTGCTGGCGGTCCTCGTGGCGGCAGCCGCCGCAGGCTTGTATGCGAGGATCGTGGCCGCCAATGAGCGCTACTCCATCTTGACGCCGCAGGGACCGGCGACGGACGTGCCGGACTATCCCGCGCCTGAACCCGCCCGCCGCGTCCGGGCGGGCGACTACCTCCCGATCGTGGACAGAATGCTCTTCTCGAGTGATCGTAATCCGATTATCGAAGTCGCCGAGCTTCTCCATCCGACTTCCGGACCGCGGCCGCCTCTGCCCCGCCTGGCCGGCATCATGGAACTCGGCGAAGGTCCGGTTGCTCTGATGTCGCCCGACCTCGGCTCTCCGGCCACTCCGATTGAAGTGGGAGAGAGGGTCGGCGCTTATACGTTCCTGGGAACGCAAGGGGAGAAGGTTCTTCTCCAGTGGGGGAACGAGAAAATTCCCGCCATGCTGTCCGAACTGCGGGGATCTCCTGCTAATGACGGCCGCAGGCGGGCGGGTTCGAGGTCAGCAGGCGGCTCCGAGCGTACGCGGAGACCGCCGATAGAGAGGAAGGCGCCGTCGCGGGCGTCGGCGGCGCGAGCGGAGAGCGTGCAGGTGAAGAATCCCACTCGCAAGCAAGCGGATGTGGTCGGGGGCAAGTACAACATCGGCCCTCACACAGGCTCCGGACGGTATAGCGCGGACCACAACGACAAATCCCCGGCGGGGACGCGACACAAGGGCTTTATCAAGCGCGAGCAGAAAACGCCGTTCGGGACCAGATACTGGTGGGAGAAGGAGAACCAATGACAGTCTTGAAGTATGGCGGGAAACTGGGATTGATCCTGTTGGCCGGTCTGTTGAGCACACCGCCGGTGACTGCGCAGCAGCGCGAGCACCCCCCCGCGAACACGTCAGAGTCCTCATCGCAAAGCGGGAAGCAATCATCCGAGGCGAAGGAATCGTCGTCCCGGACAGTGAAGCGCGCTTCGGACGAACGGTCGCAATCGTCAGCCCTGAGTAGTGTCCTGAAACTCCTCAAGGAAGCAGAACGCGATCCGGGGCCTGCTATCCAGATCGAGGAAAGAGGAGACACGATCATCTTCAAACGTCCTACGCCCTTCGGACTCATGACATGGACGAAGAAGCGTTCCGAGTTGACGCCCAAGGAGCAGGAAATACTGCGCGCGCACCAGGTCCGGCAAGCTCAGGACGAGCCGGATGAACAGCAGGAGTCTTCGGCCGAAGCCGTTGCGGCTCCCGTGGAGGCGCGGCAAGGCGGGCAAGCTCAGGACGAGCCGGATGAACAGCAGGAGCCTTCGGCCGAAGCCGTTGCGGCTCCCGTGGAGGCGCGGCAAGGCGGGCAAGCTCAGGACGAGCCGGATGAACAGCAGGAGTCTTCGGCCGAAACCGCTGCGGCTCCCGTGGAGGCGCAGCAAGGCGGGCAAGCTCAGGACGAGCCGGATGAACAGCAGGAGCCTTCGGCCGAAACCGCTGCGGCTCCCGTGGAGGCGCAACAAGGCGGGCAAGCTCAGGACGAGCCGGATGAACAGCAGGAGCCTTCGGCCGAAACCGCTGCGGCTCCCGTCGAGGCGCAGCAAGGCGGGCAAGCTCAGGACGAGCCGGATGAACAGCAGGAGCCTTCGGAGGAAGCCGCTGCGGCTCCCGTGGAGGCGCGGCAAGGCGGGCAAGCTCAGGACGAGCCGGACCAACAGCGCGAGCCTTCGGCCGAAGCCGCTGCGGCTCCCGTGGAGGCGCGGCAAGGCGGGCAAGCTCAGGACGAGCCGGATGAACAGCAGGAGCCTTCGGAGGAAGCCGCTGCGGCTCCCGTGGAAGAGCGACAGACTGACGCGAACGACGACCAGCGATAGCCATCGTGTATCGGACCAGAGAACATCATGCATAAAGCCGTCTTTTCCATTCTGTTGATCCCGCTGCTGCTGTTGGGTCAGCAGCCTCGGCCCGCGACTCCAGCGGCCCAAGAGGCAGACGCAGCGGCGCCGCAACAGGAACCGGCCGAGGCCGACCGGGCGCCCCCTCCACCGCGGGCTCGACCCGCCGGTCCGCAGGCTCCGTCTCAGCAACAGCCCGCTCCGGCGGATCGGCCGCCGCCCCGGTTGCAGTCCGACGGGGCCTCGGCGGTTCGCTTCAGCAATCTGCGCCAAGCCGACCTGTTGGAAGTAGTCGACCTCATTGCTCGTCGGCTCGACATGAACTACATCCTCGATCCGGGCCTGGAGAGCGGAGTCGTTTCGATCAACACCTACGGCGAACTCACTACCGACGACCTGTTGCCCCTGCTCGAAACGATCCTTCGGATGAATGGAGCGTCCGCGGTGAAGGTCGGCAAGTTCTACAGGATCTCCCCGTCGGGTGAGATTCCGCGGCTGCCGATTTCGCCTCAAACCGATCCCGACGCGGAGATCTCTGACGACGAACGGATGATCCTGAATGTCATCCGCCTGCGCTACACGACGGCGTCGGACATTGCCGTCGTACTCGAGCCGTTCCTCGGGCCGGGCGCGCTCGTTCAAGTCGTCGAGCAGGGCAACCTGCTGCTCATCCTGGACAACAGCCGTAACATGGGCCGCACCATGGAACTGATCGCATTGTTCGATGCCGAAGAGATGACCTCGCAGCGGATGCGGCTCTTCCCCGTCGAGAACAGCCTGGCGTCAACGATAGCGAGCGATCTGTCGCGGATCTTCGATGCCTTGTTGTTTACGGAAACGCAGCCCGGCATCCAGTTCCTGCCGATCGAACGGATCAGCTCCGTGCTGGTCGTATCGGGCAATCCCTCGGTGTTTGACAAAGTCGAAGAGTGGATCGAGAAGCTCGATCAGCCAATGGCGGCAGGAGGCGTCCAGACGTTTGTCTATCGCGTTCAATACGGTCTTGCCGGCCAACTGGCGCAGACCCTGTTGATGCTCTACAGCCCTGCCTTCGGCTTCGCCGGCGGCTACGGCGGTTACGGCGGCGGTTATGGTGGCTACGGCGGCGGCTATGGCGGTTACGGTGGCTATGGTGGTTACGGCGGCGGCTATGGTGGCTACGGCGGCGGCTATGGTGGCTACGGCGGCGGCTACGGCGGCTATGGTGTTGGCGGTTACGGTGGCTATG
>MKWU01006482.1_pt1 | contig 11877 bp, 10 predicted proteins | sample 809101 | NCBI WGS metagenome assembly MKWU01 (sample SAMN05860141, study PRJNA318959) | sponge metagenome | host: Aplysina aerophoba | place: Slovenia: Piran, Adriatic Sea, Gulf of Piran | collected 2013-05-07
TCGGCAGTTTGACATCGACATCCCACAACGAGTGGGTAGACGCGGCTATCGCGCATCAAGAAGCGACCTATCCCAACATGACGCTGGTGGGCGACAAGATCGAAACGAACGATGACACGGCCACGGCTTTTGAGCGGACTCAAGAGCTCTTGGTTGCGTTCCCGAACCTGGCAGGCATCCAAGGCAGTTCTGCGGTCGATGTGATCGGTGCCGGCCAAGCGATCGAGGAAGCGGGACTCGAGGACCAGATCGCTGTCGTCGGGACGAGCATCCCCTCGATCACCTCCGACCTCATCCAGACCGGCGCGATCGACATGATCAGCTTCTGGGACCCAAGTGATGCCGGATATGCGATGGACGCGATCGCGCTGATGCTTCTCAGAGGCCAAGAACCAACGAATGGTATGGACCTCGGTTTGCCTGGCTACGAATCGATTGAGATTGACGGCAAGGTGATCTACGGCGCGGCGTGGGTGGATGTAACGCTGGACAACCTTGAGGAATGGTCTTTCATCTAGGCCTCAAGGGACTATTGGCCAATCAAGATCGGGTTGAGGGGCACCGCCCTCCGCCCTCAACCCGATCCGTCCGCCAACCAGTAAGGTCGTCAGTCGATGTCAGCAGTCCTAACAGTTGCGGAGGTGAGCCGATCGTTCGGCGGCGTTCGGGCATTGCATAACGTGTCGCTGGCCGTTGAGCAGGGCGCGGTGCATTGCCTCGTCGGTGAGAACGGGTCGGGAAAGTCGACGCTGACGAAGATCATCGCGGGAGTGTTGTCCGCTGATGCCGGCACAGTCGCGATGGCGGGACACGAGCCTCGATCGGGTGTCAACCCCGGTCTTGCGATACGTGAGGGAATCTCGGTCATATACCAAGACTTGGCCCTGTTCCCCAACTTGACGGTAGCGGAGAACATCGCTCCTTGCGAGCGAACCGCATCGCTCACACCACACTGGCGATGGCGCTCGTCGGCCAAGCGAGCGGCGGCGGCCGCACTCGAAGAGCTTGGCTCGGCCATCTCACCCACAACGGTGGTTGAGCGACTGCCAACCGCTGAACGACAACTCGTCGCGATCGCTCGAGCCATGACCCGTCGCCCCCGCATGATCTTGATGGACGAACCGACAGCGGCGCTGACCCACCAAGAGATTGATCGACTACTGGCACTCGTACGCCGACTCCGCGACGAACACTCGATGTCGTTCATGTTCATCAGTCACAAACTGAACGAAGTTCTCGAACTAGCTGACAGTGTGACCGTGCTCCGCAACGGAGTCGTGGCCTCCGAGGGCCCAGCCGCTGACTACACCATCGAACGGCTGTCGAACGACATGACCGGGCGAACGATCAGCTCAGCACGACCAACCAAAGCCCCGACCGGTCGAGAGCCGCGGCTCACCGTGACCGGCCTGTGTGTGAAGGGGGCCGTCGAGGACATCTCTTTCGAAGCGGCAGAAGGAGAGGTCATCGGGATCGGTGGATTACTCGGATCCGGGCGGACCGAATTAGCGCTTTCTCTGTGTGGATTACTCAAATCGTCTGAGGGTTCGGTCGAGATAGACGGCGTGGCGCTGCGCCCCGGACACTTTCAGGATGCGATCAAACGCGGCATCGCCTATGTGCCGGAGGATCGTCTCACCGAGGGTTTGTTCTTGGATCGCTCGATTCGAGACAACGCCGCGGCAGCGGTGGCGAGCGAGCACACCTCCAGGCTAGGTGCGCTCAACCGAAGCGCGCTCCACGCCACGGCCGAGCATTGGCTAGGTCAACTGCATGTCAAGACCCCCGACTACAACGACGCGGTCAACACCTTGTCGGGCGGCAACCAACAACGCGTAGTTCTATCGAAGTGGCTCGCTAGGCGGCCGCGACTACTGATCCTCAACGGTCCAACCGTGGGTGTCGATGTCGGGTCAAGGCACGACATTCACGAAACGATTCGGCACCTAGCCAAGGACGGAACGACCGTCATAATTGCCTCGGATGATCTTCCGGAGCTGCTCGCAGTCGCCCACCGGGTACTGGTCCTCTCAAGCGGCCAACTTCGCCACGATATCTTGACCGGCGACCTCACGGTGCAAGCGCTGTGGGAGGCGATTTCTGCAGATAGCGCTCTGTCATGAAGCGTATTCTCGGGATTGCACAAGATGCCCCTTCCTCGTTCGTTCTAGTCTCAATAGGGGCGCTTTATGTTGCGTTCATCGCTCGAAACTCGGCGTTCATCGAACTACCGCACCAGTTTGCCATCCTGCGCAGCAGCATAGTCATCGGGATAATGGCCCTCGGGCTCCTCTTAGTACTGATTTCGGGAGGTATCGACGTTTCGTTCACGGCGGTGGCGGTGCTCTCGATGTACTCGACCGTGCAAATTCTGAATGGCGTGGATTACGGAGGTCCCATCGTTGTCGCCTTTCTAATCGCGGCAGCTATCGGAGGGCTACTGGGCCTCCTCAATGGTGCCCTCATCTCACTGCTCCGGTTGCCCACGCTGATCGTGACACTCGCAACGCTGACCCTGTTCCGCGGTTTCATGCTGTTCTTCATCGGAACAGACCGAATCCGCGAACTCCCGGCGCAGATGAAACCCTTCGCTCGTTCGACAATCGTGTCCGTTGCAACGCCGAACGGCGGAAAAGCATCACTGCACGTTGGCATCTTGTTGCTGGTCGGCCTCGCCCTCGCTGTGGCCGTGCTTCTCCGCTGGACACCATTCGGTCGGGCCATCTATGCGATCGGAGGCAACCGCCAAGCTGCAGAGCGGGCGGGACTGCCAATAAGAAGAGTGGAACTGGGAGTGTATGGGCTTGCTGGCTCAATGGCAGGTATCGCCGGTGTTGTAGATGCCGCGCTCATTCGGGCCGCGGATCCCTTCACCATCGTCGGCACAGAGCTTGACGTTCTCGCCGCGGTAGTGATCGGTGGCGCCGCCATCACCGGCGGCCGCGGAGGCGTTCTCGGCACGTTCCTCGGTGTCATCCTCATCGCCCTAGTTGACTCAAGCCTGGTCTTGGCCGGCATCCCGACAGAATGGCAAAAACTGTTCGTCGGACTGTTCATCCTCGCTGGGGTCATGCTCCCAGCGCTGCGCACCTGGAGCACGCGTACCGACCCGAGGACAATCGAATGATCCGCAACGCACTGCGCGATCGCGTCGACTCACACGTCATTCTTCTCGTGGGACTTCTCATCTTTGAGATCGGCGTTTTCTCAATCCTAGAACCCGCGACCTATCCAACCCGCGCCAACTTCACTTCGATGACCCTGCAAGCATCAGAGATAGGACTCCTCGCGTTGGGCATCGTTCTAACCATGATCGTCTCCGGCATCGATCTGTCAATCGTCGCGACTGCCAATGTGGCGGGGATTATTGCAGCAACGACGATGACGGCAATGGACGGACCGTCATCAAGCGCCACCGCAACCGCGATCATCGTCGGCGTTGTGATCGCCTTGGCCTGGGGAGCCGCGGCCGGAGCACTCAACGGGACCCTGGTGGTAGGCGCACGAGTCTCGCCGATCCTGGTCACGCTCGGCACACTGACGTTGTTCACCGGCATCGGGACCGCCGCAACCGAGGGCAAGGTGGTCTTCGGAATCGATGCGTTCACATGGCTCGGTGACGGCAAGATCGCCGGTCTTGCCGTGCCATTCCTCCTGCTGGTGGCGCTGGCGGTGTTGTTGTCTCTGCGGCTCGCACGCACACGATTCGGGTTTGAAGCGTACCTCGTTGGTGAGAACGCTCGAGCAGCGTGGTTTTCGGGTATCAGCGTTCGTCGCCGGCAGTTCGCAATGTATGTAGCGAGCGGAATGCTCTCCGCAGTCGCCGGGCTGGTCGTGCTCGGAAGGACCAACGCCGCCCAAGTCGACTTCGGGCAGAGCTTCGTGCTCCTCGCAGTCCTCGTCGCGGTTCTTGGCGGTCTCGACCCCTACGGCGGACGGGGGAGCCCACTCGGCGCGTTGCTGGCTGTGGCAGTGTTGCAGGCAATGTCAACCGGACTCAACCAGGTTCTCGTGGCGCACACCGGCTCGAACTTCTTCAAGAATTTCGCTTGGGGAATCCTGCTCATCGTGGTGCTCGCGATCAGCCAGCGCTCCCGAACACCCCGCAATAACCGCAAGCATGAGTTGCGAGACAAGACTCCAGAACCCGATTCTCACAATACCGATACCTCGCGCTAACAGCCTCCCGCCCTAACTCAGCGAATAGCGAAACGACAAAATTATTGACTAGCGCTGATGCAACTGAGCCACAGTTGTTGAGGTCGGCGTCACAACAAAATACCACGCGCGACTCTGCGAGCCCCGTCCAAATCATCAACAAAATGCTCTTTGGGGACCCGGCGTAACACATCAAGCGCATGCACACTACCGCTAGAAACTCGAGCTAAACCGATCACGATGCATTCGGTATCAGCAGCCATCGCAGCGTCCACCAACTGACCCAACACCAAAGCCGCGCTGTCGTCGACAAACACCGTCTGCGAAAAATCGAATATCACCACTTCGTGCTCTGCGATATCGGTACGAATGACGCTAAACAACTTCGTTGAAGACGCAACCGTGAAACTGCCACGCAAGGACAGCAACCCCACACGAGCTGCAAACGGGTCGTCCACATCTAAATCAATTTCGCCGCTGTCGTCATCGGCACCCTGGGCCAGGAAAGTCATGTCAAGCAATGGTGTCGACACAACCGTGTCAAGTTCCAAACGCTCCACTTGACGGGCACCCGTCATAGCAGCCGCGATCAAACCCGCGGCGACCGCCACAACCAAATCCGACACAATCGACAAACCCAAAGTCAGAGCCAACACAACCATGTTTTCACGAGGAACGAGATGGATTCTGGTGAGGTAACGCCAATCGATAATGTCGAAACCGATCTTTATTAGAATCCCCGCCAAAACCGAATGCGGGATAGCATCGGCATACCTACCCAAACCCAAGACCAACGCCCCCAAGATCGCAGCACACAAAACCCCAGCAACCCTTGAACGTCCACCAGCGCGGACATTGGCCACAGTGCATGAAGTCGCGCCGGCACCAGGCACCCCACCAACCAAAGAAACCATCACATTCGCAAAGCCCACACCAAGCAATTCCCGGTTGGGTTCATGACTTTCAAGTGTCAAGGAATCGGCAACTCTGGCCGTCAACAAACTATTTATCGAACCAAGCAAAGCAATCGTGATCGCTGCCGGTAAAGCCGCTCCGATCTCACCTAGCGGCAACTCTGGAAGGCTCACCTCCGGCAGACCCGTGGGCACCGCACCAAGCGTTGGCGCGTCGCTCAACCACAAAACCCCGACACACGTCCCGATCAACAAGGCAGCCACGGAAGGCGGCAAATACCGGCGAAAACGCCTAGGCCAGAAAATGCACACCGCTAAGGTGATGAAACCCAAAGCGAAGGCGCTCGGGTCGGCATCGTTCACCGCAGTGGGCCAGGAACGTATTGATTTAAGTGCCCCACCAAGCGCCACTTCATTGCCAAAAAACGGTAATACCTGCACCACTACAATAATCACGCCCACCGCAGAGGTGAATCCCGAGACGACCGGATATGGCGTGTAGGCCATGTAGCTCCCTAAACGCAACGCCCCCATGAGCATCTGCATCAACCCAGCCAAAGCCACAATCGCAAGAGCCTTGTGCAGATCTCCGCTCGCGTACTCAACAAACACCACCGCCATCGCCACCGACAATGGCGCAGTCGGTCCAGATATCTGGGTCTTAGTACCACCAAGAACCGCCGCCAAAAAACCCACCACAATCGCTCCATAAAGACCAGCGATAGCTCCCAACCCCGAAGCAACCCCGAAAGCCAGCGACAACGGCAAGGCAACCACGGCTGCGGTCAACCCTCCAAACACGTCCCCCCGAAGGGTTTCAAGCCGCACAGCAGGTAACGAACTCACTTGCACAACATTAGGACAAGCCGCACATGAAAACTAGCCAACCTCCAGAAAAGCACCGCTCGCAGGTCGCGGGGCGGTTTCTTGAGACACTTCGCGGACAGGTCTGTAGCATAAGCGAACTATGAGAACGCAGCACTTACCATTGACAGCCACGCCCGAACAAGCAACCCAAGTACGGGCCACAGCGGCAACTGCCGATTTGGGGCACGGCGAATACCAACCGCTACGTGTCGGCACCAACGTTGTCTACGTCAACCACCACGATTGCCTCATTGCCAGAGTCTCACCAACACACGAGACTGTCGAATCGATAAACGCTTGGTTGCACAACGTTAAAGCGCTTGTTGCCGACCGAGCACCAGTGTTCAGCCCACTCACTGAGGCGTTGGAACTCGCTGATGGACTAGTCGTGACCTATTGGGCTTTAGGCCAACCGCATGAAAATATCGCGCTTCAAGACATGGCTTCACTAGTGGCGCAATGGCACCAAGTGCCCCCGCCGCCATCACTGGAGTTGTGGACTCCAGGCCACCAAGACAACCGCCGCAAAAGGATGATTGCAGCCGCGCAGGAGGCACAAGTACCGTCGGCATTGATGGATTTCTTGTTGACCGAGATGCACGAGGCTCGCCATTCACTTGATGCGTTGTATGAACAACTCCCCCAAACGCACCCCATCGTGCCAGTTCACGGAGACTTGTATCCCGGCAACATCGTTAGTTACAAGGGCAAGAACTTGCTGATCGATTGCGATTTCATGTGCCGCGGAGCACCCGAAGCAGACCTAGCACAGTTAATATCGCACTACGATCGCACCACCGACGAAGATTCAAGAGATTTCGTTGCGGCTTACGGACTCCCCGTCAACACCGAATTTCTTAGACGCGCGACGAGGCTCCGAGAGCTAGACCACGGGCTTTGGCTAGCTGCAATGTGGAACGTCCGACCAGAAGCAGCCGGCGAGCTAAAGCTCAGGGTAGCAAATTGGCACGATTTTTCGGTGCGCTGGACAACCCTATAGCTTGAGTTGGTTAACGTTGCGGTGGAAGCCACCACGGTGGAGTCTTGAAACGGACCAAGTCAAGAGCAAAAGGGTGCCTACTTGACAGTGGGTCTGTTAGCGGGTCAGACATTGGGTCAGATAGTGGGTCAACCGCAGCGGGTGGATCGGACCGTGCTTGAGCTAATGCAGCCTCAAGTTGCGTCACCCGAGCCTCAAGCTGCAACACTCGCTTAACACCTTCAAGGTTCAAACCTTCATCGGTAAGATCGGAAATGCGCTGCAACAAGGCAATGTCGGCGTCACTATAACGACGGCTGCCACCATCAGTGCGAGCCGGATCCACGAGCCCCTTACGCTCATAAATCCTTAGTGTTTGAGGATGGACACCAGCGAGTTCCGCAGCAACGGAAATGACATAAACCGCTCGATAGAAGCGCTCATTGTCCATATTGGTAACCCCTTTCTAATATTGCACACCAAAGTGAGCACGCGGTGAAACGGTGCTGGCTTGCGCGAACGCTTCCACTGCCTCACGTTGCTCTGCACTAAGCTCCGCAGGCACCACAACAGCAACAGTGACCAACAAATCTCCGGATCCTCCACGCCCTTTCAGTCTGAAGGTTTTCCCCGACTCAGTTCCTTGGGGGACACGCATCTTCACGACTTCACCGTTGAGCGTAGGAACCTCTATATCGGCACCCAGCGCCGCTTCGGCAAAAGTGATCGGCATTTCGAGGGTGAGGTCTCTACCCGACCGCCCAAACAAACTATGCGGCTCGACCTTGATATGCACAAACAGATCACCCGGCCCGCCACCAAAACGCCCGGGAGCGCCACGCCCTTTGAGGCGCAACTTCTGGCCCGACTTCACACCCGCGGGGATACGTACCTTGACATCGCGGTCTCTTACTTGCACCCCCGAACTGGCACATGTAGCACACGGCGCGGTGATCACCGAACCACGCCCACCACAACTTTGACAAGGCCGACTGAAGGAAAATAAACCTTGGTTCTCGTCATGCACACCTGAACCGTCACAAGATTCGCATTTGCTCGGCAACGAACCGGGTTCAGCGCCGGTACCGCCACAAACAGAACACACCGCTTCACCAGTGAGGGTCAGCACCGTTTCTAACCCGTTGACCGCATCATTGAAGTTCAACGTGAGCTGTGCTTCAGAATCCGCACCACGCTGACCTGTTGCCGAGCGTTGTCGGTTGGGGCCACGGCCACCACGATTGAAAAGGCCGCCAAGGAGGTCGCCAATATCGTGCATACCGACATTGAAATTGCCCGTATTGGCCTGCGCACCGCCGCCGAACCCGCCACCGAATCCGCCACCAATCGGACCCATTTTGCGGACTTCGTCATATCTGCTTCGTTTCTTTTCGTCACCAATCACGTCGTAGGCAGCAGACACCTCTTTGAACCGCTCTTCGGCTTTCGCGTCACCTGGGTTAGCATCGGGATGAAGCTCGCGGGCTAGCTTGCGGTATTTCTTCTTGATTTCTTTAGACGGTGCTTTGTCGGTGACCCCGAGAATCGCGTAATAGTCCTTTTCGAACCAATCCTTTTCGTATTCAGTCACCTAATCATCTCCTGAACCTCACTCGAAATCCACTCGCCAAGCGGCCGCGCGGCGCTGTCACCCCTGCACTCGAACCATTGCCGCGCGCAGCACCCGCCCATTGAACGCATAACCGGTTCGCAAGACCTCCACAACCAAGGCCGTTTCTTGACCTTCCGCTGCGGGTTCGCTTATCGCCGCTTCGTGGCGGTTGGGATCGAACGCTTCGAGTTGGTTGATGACTTCCAAACCTTCACGCTCAAGCACTTTCTTGAGTTGGTCTGCTATCGGCTCTACCCCGTCTACTGCTTGTTGTGCAGCCGCATCGCAGGCATCTAGCACTGGCAAGATTGCTTGCACCACACGAACTGCAGCTAGGCGCAGGGTCTCAGCGTTGCGCTTTTCGGTCTGCTTGCGGAAGTTGGCAAACTCTGCGGACACTCGTTGCAGGTCGTTAAGGTGTTGGTCTCGTTCGGCAAGCGCCAGATCCAAAGGTGACGGTTCAACCTCGCCTCGCGGCTCAGCGTCGGCTAGTGGCTCAGCGTCGGAACCCCCCTCGGGATGGTGAAGTTCGTCGGGAGCGACCACCGGCCCACCGGCCACCGACCCATCGACCACGGAACCATCGACCACCGACCCACCGACCACCGACCCACCCGGCGCTGGGTTTGGCTCGTTGAGGTCTGTCACGATGCTTTACCATCGTTTTCGTCTTCGTCGATGATTTCAGCATCAACAATTTCGTCTTCATCACCAGTGCCAGTTTCACCGTCTGCACCATCATCGGCAGACGCACGCACGGTTTCAGCGGCTGCTTCATATAGACGTTGCCCGAAGGCTTGACTAGCCATCATCAAAGCCTCGGTCGCAGCTTTAATGGCACTGATATCGGTGCCTTCCAAAGCGGTTCGCAGTTCGCTGAGCTTCTCGGTGATGGGTGCTTTGTCTTCGTCGCTAACCGAATCGCCCTGTTCGCTCAGGAGTTTCTCGGTTTGGTGGACTAGCGAGTCGGCGTTGTTGCGAGCCTCGGCTTCTTCTCTGCGTTGACGGTCTTCTTCGGCGTGCAACTCCGCGTCTCGAACCATCTTGTCGATCACGTCTTTGTCTAGGGAACTTTGCCCAGTGATAGTCATTGACTGTTCTTTGTTGGTGGCCTTGTCGGTGGCACTCACATGCACAATACCGTTGGCATCAATATCGAACACAACTTCGATTTGTGGTTGACCTTGAGGTGCCGGCGGCAACCCTACCAACTGAAACTTGCCGAGGGTTTTGTTGTAAGCGGCCATCTCACGTTCACCTTGCAGCACGTGAATTTCGACCGATGGTTGGTTGTCTTGCGCGGTAGTGAAAATTTCGCTCTTGCGTGTGGGGACGGTGGTGTTGCGTTCAATCAATGTGGTCATCACGCCACCTTTGGTTTCGATGCCAAGCGACAGCGGGGTCACGTCAAGCAACAACACATCTTTCACATCGCCTTTCAACACACCGGCTTGGATAGCGGCACCGATTGCCACAACCTCATCGGGGTTGACAGTTTTGTTTGGTTCCTTGCCAGTCATTTCCAAAACTAGTTCAGCAACCGCTGGCATCCGTGTGGAACCACCTACGAGCACCACATGGTCGATGGCACCCTTAGCCAACTTGGCATCTTTTAACGCTGCTTCAAAAGGCACCCGGCAGCGGTCTAAAAGCGCCGAAGTCAAGTCACGAAACTTGGCTCGGGTTAGTTCATATTCGAGGTGCAACGGCCCCGAATCGGTAGCCGTGATAAAGGGCAGATTGATCTGAGTTGACTGCGTTTGTGAAAGCTCAATCTTGGCTTTCTCAGCGGCTTCCTTGAGCCGTTGCGCGGCCATCGGGTCTTTCGACAGGTCTACACCGTGGTCGCCTTTGAAAGACTTGACCAACCAGGCAATCACCGCTTCGTCCCAATCGTCACCACCTAGCTTCGTGTCGCCTGAGGTTGATTTCACTTCAAAGACACCGTCACCAAGTTCGAGCACCGACACATCGAAGGTGCCACCGCCAAGATCGAAAACGAGAATTGTTTGATCGGATTCGACTTTGTCGAGGCCATAGGCCAGAGCCGCCGCAGTTGGTTCGTTGATGATCCGCAGTACTTCCAGGCCAGCTATCTTGCCAGCTTCGGTGGTTGCGGTGCGTTGTGCGTCATCGAAATATGCGGGCACGGTGACAACAGCTTCAGTTACCTTGTCGCCAAGATACTCCTCGGCATCGCGCTTGAGTTTCATCAACACACGCGCGGAGATTTCTTGAGACGAATACTTCTTTTTGTCGATGCTGATATTCCAGTTGGTGCCGATATGGCGCTTCACTGAGCGGATTGTGCGTTCTGGGTTGGTAATCGCTTGACGTTTGGCTACTTCACCAACCAGCACATCACCGTTTTTGGCGAAGGCCACCACCGAAGGCGTAGTGCGCGAACCTTCGGCGTTGGGGACAACGACTGGGTCGCCGCCTTCTAAGACAGAAACTACGGAGTTGGTGGTGCCTAGATCAATACCTACGGCTTTGGGCATGTTATGCTCTGCTTTCGCTGTGGACGGTACCGCTTCAGCGCAGCACCGTCAAGGTGTACTTGTAAGTCGGTACTGTAGCAGTGTTTATTCCCATTCACACCAAAAAGTTGAGTGTCTTATTGTCAACTTTGTAAGAATGGGCGCGAAGTCGACGTTTAGGGAATGTGCCGGGGATAACGTCTAGGGAATGTACGACTTGGTTTTGGTGCGCCATGGGCGTTCCGAATGGAATGAACTCAACCTATTCACGGGATGGTACGACTGCCCACTCATCGAGGTCGGGCGACAAGAAGCCCGTGAAGCAGTACCACGGCTGGCCGCCGCCAACCTCCTGCCAGACATACTGCACACTTCGCTGCTGCAACGCGCCATTGAAACAGCCGAGATTATCCTCGCCGGGTTAGACCGCCGCTGGATTCCCGTACACCGCCACTGGCGACTGAACGAACGCCATTACGGCAACCTAACTGGGCTCAACAAAGCCCAAGTCGGTGAACGACACGGTGCTGAACAACTACGCCTCTGGCGGCGCAGCTACCACACCGCACCCCCACCGATCAGCACCAACAACCAGTTCAACCCGAACAAATCTGCCGCATACGCCGAACTCGCCCCCGAACTCCTTCCCGACACCGAATGCCTAGCCGATGTGGTCAACCGCTTACTGCCCTACTGGTACGATTCGCTGGTGCCCGACCTGCGCAGCGGACGCACCGTGCTGGTTGCTGCCCACGGCAACTCGCTTAGAGCGCTCGTCAAACACTTAGACGAAATTAGCGACGAAGAAATTATTGAACTCAACATTCCTACCGGTGTGCCAATCCATTACCGCATCAACGAAAATAT
>MKWU01006483.1_pt1 | contig 11877 bp, 9 predicted proteins | sample 809101 | NCBI WGS metagenome assembly MKWU01 (sample SAMN05860141, study PRJNA318959) | sponge metagenome | host: Aplysina aerophoba | place: Slovenia: Piran, Adriatic Sea, Gulf of Piran | collected 2013-05-07
ACGGCGACCTGCAGCATGCTCCGGAGGACATTCCCGCACTGCTTGCCAAGCTCGACGAGGGCTACGACCTGGTCAACGGCTGGCGCGAGAAGCGCAACGACAGGCTACTTACGAGGCGGCTGCCGTCCCGGGTTGCGAATTGGCTGATTCGCAAGCTGTCGGGTATCGAGCTGCGAGATTTCGGCGGCACCTTCAAGGCATACCGCGCAGACCTTCTCGGCCACCTCCGGCTGTATGGCGAGTTGCATCGCTTCGTGCCGGTATTGGCCGCGATGCACGGTGCCCGCATCATCGAGGTGCCGATCGGCATTCACGAGCGCGCGGCAGGCCGCTCCCACTACGGCTTAGGGCGCACGCTGCGGGTGTTCTTCGATCTGCTAACCGTGGTGTTCCTCGCGCGCTACCTGACTCGCCCGATGCACTTCTTCGGCTCCCTCGGGATTGCCTGCGGGGGCGCGGGCGGGGCCGCATTGGCGTTCCTGCTGTTCAAGAAACTACAGGGCACTCACATCATGGTCGAGCACGGGCCGTTGCTCATCGCGGGTTCGGTCTTGGCCCTTACCGGGCTGCAACTTTTCTGCACTGGCTTGGTCGGAGAGGTGCTGATGCGCACGTATTTCGAGAGCCAAGGCAGGCCCATCTACGGTGCCAAGGAAGTCATCCAGCAGGCGGAGCGGCAAGCCTAGCTTGTCTCAGAACCCTGTTTCAGATGTTTGATTAGCTCTTTACAGACGCCGCGACACGCCTGCTTGGGTGATTCGTCTAGTCAAGTACACGCGCTTTGGAAAACCGACCGAACGGGAGCGGACTGAGGCGTACCGAAACCAGAGCAAGCAGGAGAACACCATGACCACACAACACATCAAGCAAGTCTCATTCGCCGTCATCGCCGTGCTGGCCTTGTCCGTGAGCGCCTTCGCCCAAGACGACCGGCGCGGCCGCGAGCGCAGTCGAAGCGGTGCGGTCGAAGCGGCAACGGAGGCCTTCGGTTTCACCGAGGAGCAAATCGACAAGATTCGAGAGATCCGTCGCGAGAGGCAGCCTCGCGGGCAGTCGGACGAAGAGCGCGAGGCTTGGCGCACCGAGCAGCAGGCCAAGGTCGAAGCCGTGCTGACCGACGAGCAGAAGGCCAAGATTGCGCGCCTGAACGAGGTGCGCGAACAGATGCGGGACTACGCCGTAGCCGCTCGCATGGGCTTGGTCGAGACGCCTAGCCGCGGCCGTAGCGCTGCCCGCTCCAAGGGCAATCGCGGCGGTAATCGCGCGCGTGCGAGTCGAGGCCGGCCCGGTCCGAGCCGCGGACGGAGGTTCGACCGCGGACGGGGTCCGGATCGTCGCCGGGGAGCGAGCCGTGGCAGCCAGAGCCGTGGCAGCCAGAGGTCTCGCCGTGGCAGACGGGCGGGGAGGGCCGGGGCGCCGTTCCCGCACGCGCGGCGGGCGGCGGGCGGGGGCCGGACCGCAGTTCGCGCAAGCGCGCCGGGCGCCAGGCGGCGACGGTGCGTTCCGGCGGTAGCGGCCCGATCCGGCTGAAACCGAAACGTTCCACAGGGCGGTCCCTTCCGGGATCGCCCTTTCTGCTGCCGCTCTCGGGCGGCGCCGGTGTTCGCTTCGGTTCTGGCCTAGCGGGCACGCTGTCTTGACGAAACCTTTACAAGCCCGTTGACACAGAACCCTCTGCTGTTCGTCTAACCCTATACTGTTGGCTTCCTATTTATTCCGGCAGTAGTCGGGGGTTTTGTCTCGCATTGTTCTGACGGCAGAATGTGTGGGAAGCAGTGCTAATGCGGGAAGGCAAGAGGTCCGTTGCAGGGGCAATGAGGCTTGCCCGCGAGTGCTGAAGGGAGCGCTTGCAGGGAGCCAGATTCTTCCGGCAGCAGTTCTGGCAAGGCGGCCGGGCCGGAAAGGGGCCGGGTGCGTTGAGGGTGGCCGCAGGAAGCGGGCGTTTGGGAGCAGTCCGCTGGCCGAGACGGTGCTGAGCAGGGGCAGGGTGGCGCTCAGGCGCGGCTGTGGTGTAGAAACAAGGTGGCCCGCACGGAGGGAGCCGCCGGGCCGTGGTCGGTCCTACCGTGCAGATGCGTTTTGCAACCGGCCTGACCGACGAAGACTATGTTAGCCAACAGGGCTGGCAGGCGGTGCAGGCACCGCGCTGTCCGTGGTGCCAGCCAGGCACGTGCGAATTGGCGCCGCACGGGTTTTACCCGCGCGTGAAGCCGCGGGGGGCTTGGATCCGGCGTTTCATCTGCCGCCCGCTGGGCCGCACGGTGAGCTGCTTGCCGGACTGCTTCGCGGCGTGGGTCAAAGGCACCTTGGAAGAGGTGGAAGAGCCGTTGCGGGTGGCGGTCATGGGGATGACGCAGACGGCGGCGGCGGAACAGGCGCGGCCGCCGGGAGAGTGCAGCCTGGAAAGTGCGCAGCGCTGGCTGCGGCGGCGGCAGCAGTGGGTGCGAGTGGCGCTGGTGACGGTCAAGGGGCTGTACCCGGAGCGCTTCGAGGGCGTGCAGCCGAGCTTGGCGGAATTCGGCCGGCAGCTGGGCAGCAAGACGGTGCTGCGGAAGCTGCGGGAGGTGGCGCAGGCGCAGTTGGGGAACCTGCCGGCGCCGCTGGGCTTCCGGCGGATGAGCAGTGCGAGGGTGGGAAGCGAGCTGCGGCAGCAGAAAAAACAAGCCTGTGGACTGTCCCCGCCGGAGGGGGGTGGCTAGCGTGGGAAAAACGGCGGTCGAGCCGCCCACCGAGGACTCCCAGAGATGCCCGCAGACGCACAGGACCCACGCCAGGAGGTGGCGCTGTTCCGGTTCCAGCTGATTGCGCCCGCCGTGCACCTGCCGCCCGGGCCCGAGCGGGCGGCGGTGCTGCTGGAAGCGGCCGCTCGCGAGCACCAGATTCCCGGCAGCCGGCGGCGGCGGGTGGCCGTCTCGACGCTCAAGGAATGGCTGCGGTGCTACCAGCGCGACAAGCTGGCCGGCCTGTACCCGAAGCGGCGCAGCGACAGCCGGCAGCCGCGCAGCCTGCCGCCGGAGGTGGCCGAGCTGCTGACCTCGCTGAAGGAGGCCGAGCCGCGCCTGAGCGTCAAGGCCGTTATCCGCCAGGCGCAGGCTTCGGGAAAAGTCCCGGCGGGCGTGCGGCTGGCGCGCACGACGGTCAACCGGCTGCTCAAGCAGGCCGGGCTGATGGAGCCGCCCGCCGAGCACAACGCGGGCGGGGACCTGCGGCGCTACCAATGGCCCGATGCCAATGCGCTGTGGCAGGCGGATGCGATGCACGGCCCGAAGATCGCCGCCGCGCCGGGCACGGGCCGCAAGACGGCCAAGGTGTACCTGCTGGCGCTGCTCGATGACGCCACGCGGGTCGTGCCGCACGCGGCCTTCGCCTACTCGGAGAACGCCGACAGCTTCCTGGCCGTGCTGCGCCAGGCGGTGCTCAGGCGGGGCCTGCCGGTGCGCCTGTATTGCGACAATGGAGCGGCCTTCCGCAGCAAGCAGCTGGAGGTGGTGTGCGCTCAGCTGGGCGTGAATTTAATCCATGCACGGGCTTACCATCCTTCGGGAAAAGGAAAAATCGAGCGCTTTTTCCGCCGAGTGCGCGCCGAGCTGCTGCCTTCCTTGCGCCCCGAGGACTGTGTCAGCCTGGCAGCCCTGAACCGCCGCCTGGCAGCCTGGATCGAAGGCGAGTACCACCATACGCCGCACAGCGGCCTCGACGGCGACACGCCCCTGGAGCGCTTGGCGCGCCACAGTCACAAGCTGCGCTATGCCGGGCCCGACATGGACCTGGGCTGGATCTTCAGCTACCGCTTCGTGCGCCGCGTCAGCCGCGCCCGGACGGTCAACCTGCACGGTCGCCAGTACGAGACCGTGGCCGGCCTGGGCGGCCAGAAGGTGACCCTGGTGGTCGAGCCCGACGCGCCCCCCGAGCGAGCCCTGACGGTCTTGCACGAGGACGGCGAGAGAAGCCAGGCAGAGCTGGTCGACCTGCAGGTCAACGCCCGCGCGCGGCGCGCCCGGCCGCCCGTCGCAGACCCGCCGCAGGCACCCGCACAGACACCCGCCGCGGCCAGCCCGGCCCGGCCGCGGACGGAGGCCAAGCAGCAACTCCGCTGGCGCCAGCTGGCCGACCGCGAGGAGCAAGACTGATGTACCAACAGCATTTCGGGCTCACCCGCCTGCCCTTCCAAGCCCCCGACCACAGCGCCGAGCTGTTCGCCTCCCAGGACGCGATCGAAACCGAATCCCGCCTGCGGCACCTGCTCGACTTGCGTGGCATCGGCCTGCTCACCGGCGAGCCCGGCTGCGGCAAGACCAGTGCCTGCCGACGCTTCGCCGACAGCCTCCATGACAGCCTCTACAGCGTGGCCTATGTGCGCCTCACCACCGGCACGGTGATCGACACCTACCAAGCCATCGGCTGGGCCCTGGGACTGGAAACGCCGCGCTACCGCGCCCCGGCCTGCCAGCTGATCCGCTGCGAGATCGAGCGCCTCGACGAAGCCGGCAAGCTGCCCCTGCTGATCATCGACGAGGCCCATTACCTGCGCCACGACGTGCTCGACGAACTCCGCCTGCTGGTCAACTTCGGCCTCGACTCGCGGCGCCTGCTGTGCCTGCTGCTGGTCGGCCAGAGCGAGGTGCGGCGGCGTCTGGCGCTGGCCCATCACGAGGCCCTCGCCCAGCGCATCGTGATGCGCTACCAACTCAACGGCCTGTGCCGCGAGGAACTCGAGCCCTACCTGCGCCACGCCCTGGCACGGGCCGGCTGCGAGTTGGAACTGTTCGAGCCGGCCGCCTGCCAGGCCCTGTTCCAAGCCTGCCACGGCCTGCCCCGCCAACTCAGCGCGCTGGCCCATCTCGCGCTGGCCGCAGCCGCCCTCGACCAGGCCAGCACGGTCAGCGCCGAACACGTCCGCCGGGCCTGCGAGGAACGCCGTCCGTGAGCGGCCCTGCCTGGCACCGCCTGCGGGCGCTCGCCGAGCGCCTGCGCGCGCTGCCCCTCGAGCCGCTCGCCGAGCGGCTCGGCTATGCGCGCCACCCGCAGCATCGCCAACGCTGGCGGCGCGACGGCTCCCTGCTCAGCATCCGCGGCGCGCAGTTCTTCGACCACGCCTGCGGGCGCGGCGGCGGTGGGGCCATCGACTTGGTCATGCACGTGCGCGGCTGCCGCTTCCGCGAGGCCGTCGAATTCCTCGAACAGCAGGGCGTCGGCCCGCACGCCGCCGGCACCCCCAGCGCCCCGCGCGGGCCGCCCGCCACACTCTGCCTGCCGCCCCCCCACCGGCGCCCCCCCCCGCCCCCGCGCGGCGCCCCCCCGCCAACCTCTGCCTGCCGCCACCCCACGAGCGCCTCTGGCCGCCCGTGCGCGATTTCCTGCGCACCCAGCGCGGCCTCGCCGACGACCTGCTCGAGCTCTGCCAGCGCCAAGGCCTGCTGTACGCCGACGCCCGCCAAAACGCCGTCTTCCTGTGCCGCGATGCCCGCGGCCAAGCCGTCGGCGCCGAACTTGTCGGCACCCGCCCGGCGCCCGACGGGCGCACTTTCAAGGGCATGGCCCCCGGCTCCCGCAAGGCCCGCGGCGGCTTCTGGCTGCCCGCCCCCGAGCTCCCGCTCGACGCCCTGCTGCTCGTCGAGAGCGCGGTTGACGCACTCTCGGCGGCCCGTCTGCTGGCGGCCTCCCTGCCGCCCGACACGCTGGTCGCCTCCAGCGCCGGCGTGGCCGCCTCGCTGCCCGCCTGGCTGCACGCCTTCCAGCCGCCCCTGATCCTGTGTGCCTACGACGCTGACCCGCCCGGCGACCAAGCCGCGGCCGCCCTGCAACGCCAACTCCCCGCCTGCCGCCGCCTCCGCCCGGTCGGGGCCAAGGACTGGAACGAACTCCTGCGCCGCCCGGCCACAGATCCCTAGCTGCGCCCCCCACCCCTTGCCCAACAGCAGCCCTGAGCTGCTCCTTGAAAACTCCCCCCAAGCGACCGCAACTGCTGCTAGCTGCCTCTCGCAACGCAGCCTTGCGCTACTACTTCAAAACTCGCCGTCGATCCCTCGCCGGTCCCCACCCAGATTCCCTTCCATTCCTTCTTGCAGGACTGGATTGTCTCCCTCCGGCCCGTCACACATCACAAATAATCCGGGAAATTCCGCCTTCCCGCCGCCGGAATAATCTGAGAATCTACTGCCGGAAGACTCCGGAATTCAACACTATACACGCGGTTTCCAAAGAACTGGCCCGAGTCCGCACCGCCAGCGAAGGATTCGGGGGAAACGCCATGATCCGCCCTCACAGCATCATCTTCGCGATTGCGGCGCCACTGATCGTAGCGACCGTTGTAAGCGCTCAGGATGAGCCGGGTACAAGCGGGGGGACCCTGGCTCAGATCGACACTGCCAGGGAGGCATTGGGCCTGTCAGAACAACAGATCGAGCAGATCCGAGAGATCCGCTCGGCGCGGCCGCCTCGCGGCCAGAGCCCGGAAGAGCTGCAGGCTTGGCGCGAAGACCAGCAGTCTCGGGTCGCGGATCTGCTGACTGCGGAGCAACGGTCCGAACTGGCCGAGATCGAAGCTTCCCGCCAGCAGTTGCGCGACTTGCTGGGTGCTTCGATGCTGTCTTTGGCGCAAGTGGAGCGCGAAGATCGACAAGACCGGGTGGAACGTTCGCGCGCCCCGCGCGACGACTGGTTCTACGGGGCTGATCGCTCCGCGTACCCGCGCTTTGGCCGACAGCGGGGCTGGGGTCAGTTTAACCGCGGACGCCCTGCTGGAGCGGGCCGCGGCGGTCGTGGCGGTCGGCGGGGGAATCGCTTCTAGCGGCCAACAATGTCCGGGTTTTCCTTGCTGCGGGACACCCAGGGACTCAACCTCCATCAATGCAGCAGCGGGCGGCTCTTCGGGGCCGCCCGCCCCATTTAGGGGCCCCTGTCAAGTGACGCCGAGAGCGTTCCGCAGCGCGGCCTTCATGGCGGCTTCATCCGGGGACTGACCTGTCCACATCTCGAATGCGATTACACCTTGGTAGACCAACATCGACAATCCGTCGAGGGTTGGCAGCCGCCGCTCGCGGGCCGCGGCTAGCAGCTTGGTCTCGGGTGGGTTAAACACAGCGTCCGCTACGAGCATTCCTGCCCGAGCCGACGAGAGATCGACATCCGGAGCGGCGTCGACATCGGGGTACAAGCCGATCGACGTTGCGTTTACGAGCAGGTCACAATCAGGCTGCACTGCGAATGTCCCGGTCCATTGCCGAAAACGGACCGGGCCGTCAGTCGCGGCCTTGAGGTCGGCGACCATGGTGCTGCCACGCTCTTGGGAACGGTTGACGACGAGCAAGTCGCTGATGCCGGCCAAAACCAGTTCGGTGCCAATGGCCCGTGCCGCCCCGCCCGCACCGAGCAGCACGACGCGCTTGCCGGAGGGGTCCAAGCCCGCGTCATTGCGAACTCCGCGCAAGAATCCCTTGCCATCGGTGTTCTCGCCGATTTTCTTGCAGCCTTCCACCCGTACCGTATTGACCGCGCCAATGGCACGCGCTTCCGGCGCCAGCTCGTCGAGATACTCGATGACCGCCACCTTGTGCGGGATCGTGAGGTTAATGCCGCGCATGCCCAGCGCGTCGATCGCATCCATCGCAGCGCCGAGTCGCTCGGGCGGTACCTCGAAATTCAGGTAGCGCCAGTTCAGGCCGGCGGCGGCGAATCCCGCCTCTTGCATGACCCCTGTCGGATTTTCCGCTACGGGCTGACCGAACACGCCGACCACTTCGGCTTGGTAGTTCGCGGGCATCGAGCCCAGTGTATCGCTATTCCATGGGCGCCTAGACGATCTCTTCGATGAGGTTGCCGTGAACCTGCGTCAGGCGCTCGTCGCGCCCTAGATGCGGGTAAGTCAGCTGGTACTGGTCCAAGCCCAGCTGGTGCAGGATGGTCGTGTGGATGTCCCGGAAGTGATACGGCCGCTCGACAGCGCGGAGGCCGATCGCGTCCGTCGCTCCCACCACCTGCCCGCCGCTGATGCCCCCACCGGCCATCCACATCGTGAAGCCTAGGTTGTGGTGGTCACGTCCGGCGCTGCCGTCCTGGCGGGTCTCGGCCTCGGGAGAGCGCCCGAACTCGCCACCCCACAGCACCAATGTCTCGTCCAGCATTCCGCGCTGTTTGAGATCCTTTAGCAGCCCCGCGACCGGTTGATCGGTTTGCGCGGCCATGCGCAGGTGGTTCTCCTCGATGTCGTTGTGCGCGTCCCACTGCAGCCGGCCCGGACCGCCTCCTGAAACGACGGTCACGAAGCGCACGCCGCGCTCGACCAGCCGCCGGGCTAGCAGGCAGCGCCGTCCGTAGTCGTGAGTCGGCTCCTTGCCAACGCCGTACATATCCAACGTGCCCCCGCCCTCGGTGGACAGGTCGAAGACTTCCGGGGCCTCCGTCTGCATCTTGAAGGCTAGGTCGTACGTTCGGATGCGAGCGTCGAATTCGTCATCGGACGGTTCGGGCGACGCCCGGTTAAGGGCCTTGATCAGGTCCACGGTCTTGCGCCGCTCGGCTCGGCTGACCCCGTTTGGCAGATCTAGGTTGAGCACCGGCCGATCGCCCGGCCGGAAGGTCGTGGGTTGGTACACGGCGGGCAAAAATCCGTTCATGTACATCGGCTGCCCCGCTTCGAGGGCGCCATCGGGATCCGGCATGACCACGTATGCCGGTAGCGCTTCGGACTCCGATCCGAGGCCGTAGATGACCCACGATCCCATCGACGGGAAGCCGGGCACAATGCGTCCTGTCATCAGTTCGTACTGGGCTGCGGAATGCACGACCATGTCGCCGTGGCATGAGCGCAGAACAGCGATGTCGTCGATGCAACTGGCCGTATGGGGCAACAGGTCCGACACCGGAATGCCGGCCTTGCCGTAGTTCTTGAACGTGCGCTTGGTCCCCAGCAGTTTGGCGTCCGACTTGACGAACTGGTACTTGGCTTCGCCGAACTCCGCCGGTCGAGGCTGGCCGTGGAGTTCATTCAGCAGGGGTTTGGGATCGAAGGTTTCGATGTGGCTCGGCCCGCCGGCCATGAACAGGAAAATGACCGCCTTGGCCTTCGGGTTGGCCACGTGCGGCAGCTTCGGGGCAAGCGGGTTCTGCGGTGCCGCGGCGCGCAACGCCTCGCTGCCCGCCATTGCTTGGCAGGCTAGGTACCCCATTCCGCAGCACGAATCGCGCAGCAACTCGCGCCGTGTCCGAGCCCATTGGACGTGCTTCGCCATCGCTGGTTTCCAGACACATTGTACCGACCCAGCCGGAAGGATAGGCGGTGCTGACGTGCAAGTTAACATGAAGGAGACCGCATGTCCTTGCTTGCCTCTCTGAATCCACAGCAGTGCGAGGCCGTAGAGCACACGGAGGGGCCGCTGCTGGTGTTGGCAGGCGCGGGCAGCGGCAAGACTCGGGTCATCGTCACCCGCGCGGCCTACCTGATCTCCGAGAAGGGCGTCAGCCCCAGCTCGATTCTGGCTGTCACCTTCACTAACAAGGCTGCGGGAGAAATGCGCGAGCGCGTCGGAAGCCTGCTCGAGAAGCAAGGCTTGGCGCACAGCGGACTGCCGACGGTATCCACCTTCCATGCCCTCTGCGCTCGCTTGCTCCGCCAATATGGCGAGCCGCTCGCGGAATACAGGCCCGGCTTTACTCCGAAGTTCCTGATCTGCGACGCCGCCGACCAGCTTTCCGTAGTCAAAGACGTCATGAAGAGGCTTGGTGTCGAATCAGACTTCATCAAGCCGCGCGAAGCACTCTCGGCCATAAGCCGCGCCAAGAACGGCGGGGCGACTAGGATTGGCAAGGCCAACACGATTGACGAAAGGGTCCTAGAGCTCAATCGGATATTCAAACGGTACGAAGACGCCTTACTCGCCGCCAACGCCCTCGACTTTGACGATCTGCTGTTGGAAGCGGTCCGCCTGCTGGATCGCAGCGCGTCCGTCCGCGACACGCTTCGGCAGCGTTACCGCTACCTGATGGTGGACGAGTACCAAGACACGAACCGCCCGCAGTACGAGCTCATGCTGCTGCTGGCCGAACCGCTCCGCAACGTGTGCGTGGTCGGCGACGAGGACCAGTCGATCTATTCGTGGCGCGGCGCTGACATTGGCAATATCTTGGGGTTCGAGCGCGACTTCCCAACCACCAAGGTGGTCCGCTTGGAGCAGAACTATCGCTCGACACAGCCGATCGTGGACGCAGCCGGGGCGGTGGTCGCGCACAACAAGCAAAGGAAGGGAAAGCGACTCTGGACCGATCGGAGCGAAGGCGATCCAATCATGCTGTATCGCGCCAGGAGCGGCGCGGACGAGGCCAGCTACGTGGCGCGCTCAGTGCGCAACATTTTGGACGCAGATTTCGACATGCAGGTCGGCGTGCTGTACCGAACCAACGCCCAGTCGCGATTGATTGAGGACGCACTGCGCCGGGAGGATGTGGGCTACGTGCTCGTCGGCGGCGTGGCATTTTATCAACGCAAAGAAGTCAGAGACCTGCTCGCATACATCCGGGTCGCCCTCTCGCCCGAGGACTCGGTCAGCTTGGCACGAATCATCAATGTGCCGGCTCGCGGAATCGGCAAGAGCACGCTGGGGCTGCTGAGCGACTATGCCGGCGAGCGCGGTCTGACTCTGTGGCAGTCGATTGAGGAAATGGTCGATGGCCGCAAACTGCCGGTGCGCGCTGCGGCTTCGTTGAAGCGATTTCGCGAGCTGATCGACGATCTGTGCGGGTTCTCCGCAACCCAGGATCTCGCTTCGCAACTGGATTGGGTGTTGGGTCGGAGCGGGTATCGGGGAATGCTTGAGGGGGATTCTTCGGCGGATGCGGAGAGCCGCAAGGAAAACGTAAAGGAACTGCTCGTCGCTGCCCGGGAGGCAGCCGAGCGCGGCGAGACTGCGCAGGAGTTTCTCGACCATGCAGCGCTGATTGCGGACACGGATGGGATCGAGAGTTTCGCGCGGGTCCTGCTGATGACTCTACACAGTTCGAAGGGCCTGGAGTTCCCAGCCGTATTCTTGGTCGGTATGGAGGAGCAGTTGCTGCCGCACGCCCGTAGTATCGACCCGCCCGACATGGACGCCCTAGAGGAAGAGCGCCGACTGTGTTACGTGGGCATGACCCGCGCCCAGCGCCGCCTTATCTTGAGCTGTGCCGAGGTCCGCGGTCGGTACAGTGCCGAATCCCTAGTTCCCATGCAGCCGTCGCGGTTTCTGGATGAGATACCGTGGGCGCTGATCAACGAGATCCCGCAACGATCGGCGGGATTTGATCGACCACGCATCTACCAGGAGACTAGTCGCGATTCCGCGTCGCAGCCGGATTCAGGTTCGCATGCGAGGCAATCTTCGTTGGCGAATGCCGGATTCGAGACACACAATTCGGTCGAGGCGGTCAAGGGCTTCTTTAAGCAGCGCGACGTTCCGAGCGATGTTGGTGCCGGACCGGACCGACCTGCCCCTGCAGCACCCTTTCGAGGGGTTCCCTCCAGTCCCGCCCCGCCGCAGCGCGTGCCGCGCACGAATCCGTCGGAGGGGGCCGGGCAGTTCTCTCGTGGTGCAAAGGTGCGGCACAGGCGTTTCGGAGTCGGAGTCGTGCAGCACTGCCAGGGCCAAGGTGAAAGGGCCAAGCTGAGGGTGTACTTTCACCAGCACGGCCTCAAGACGCTCATAGCCGGGCCTGCCAAACTGCAGGCACTGTAGCGAGCTGGCCCGGGTCAGCGCTGTTCGGACAGCCAGTCGCGCAGCGCCGCTGCGATTTCGTCGCGCACCCGGCGAAACACGGCCCGGCGTTCTGTATCGCTGCCGACCGCTTCAGCGGGATCGTCGAAGCTCCAGTGGACCTTCGCGGTCTGTTCCGGGAAAGTGGGGCAGT
>MKWU01006484.1_pt1 | contig 11874 bp, 13 predicted proteins | sample 809101 | NCBI WGS metagenome assembly MKWU01 (sample SAMN05860141, study PRJNA318959) | sponge metagenome | host: Aplysina aerophoba | place: Slovenia: Piran, Adriatic Sea, Gulf of Piran | collected 2013-05-07
TGATGATGCAATGTGTGAAGAAGCAAATTGGGTGGCTAGCTCTCTGCTCAAATGGAGCCGTACCTTTGCACGCAGCCATTTCGTTGCCTTTTTTGCAATGTCCTCGAAGGACATGATGTTGCTCCTTCGGTACTTCCCTCGCTGATCATGCGGAAGGTCTCCTTTGCTCCGCAAGAAGCTATTGTAACTGCAAAATAGTATCAAAGCACGTTTGCCACTGGGAACACATGGTTCAGTGATAACTACTAACTGGGAGCTACTGCTTACATATTTCTAACGGTGCTTTCACTCAGATGATAAACATGTGCTGTTTTCTTGTAAGCCTCCATCTTAGTGCAGTGGAAAGTGTGTATGGCATGGTAGGTCATGATGATAACACTCTTTTGCTTGTCTTCACGGCTAAAGGAGCAAACCCAGTCCTCCAACAAATCCAACGTGTCTACCTTCGAAGATTCCCATTCACTGTCATCACTCTCATCGCTGTCACTCACCTGTACACATTGCAAATTGTGTGTGTCATCTGAGTATTTGAAACTAATTGTACGTGATGATTAAAGTGTATCCCTTTACCTCACTGCATGATGACTCGTCCTCAGGTGGAGGTGGTGGGAAAAGATGCTCATCTATATCACCATCGGAGGTGTCTGGGTACTGGGCTTGGGTTGTAGCATGTGTGCTGGGGGGTTGTGTGGGCATGCTAGATGGCTCCTCAAGCAAATTGGGGGGTGCAGCAGATGATGACTCTAGCAAGTTAGGGGGTGGCGCAGATGATTCCCCGGTGGAGCTGGGGGACACCACAGAAGATAGCCCAGGCAAGTTGGGGGGTGCAGTAGATGGCTCGCTGGCCCACCTCTTGGACCTCATTGCCTCCATTCGTGCCTTCCGGGCTCGCTTCCTTCGCCAACTGCTGCTTTCTGAAGCTATAGGAGTAGCTTCAGAAGATTCGATCGTTTGCGTGTCGATCGACTGAACAGGGCACTGTTGTTCCTCCATAGCCTTTTTTGAGCGTCAAGCCAGCAGTCAAGTCACACTCAAAAGCGCGATTGTGTCGAGCGGTGAAATAATCGCCGAAATACGGCGAGCGGTATTTCGTATTTATAGGCGGCGGCCATATTGCCAATGGCAACACGCGATAACATATGCACGGAAGCGTGTTACCGGGTTAACACGCATTGCACGTGATCTGAATGAGCTGATTTCATTGGCCGAAATTACCGTAGTTGGTTCAAATACCCAAATCTTGTGAACAGTTTGCCATACGAAGAATTTAAAAGCAGATTTGGATTCTTAAGGAAATTCCCCACAAAATGGTATACAGTGATCGTCGGCGCGATAGTAACTGAGCGCGGCGCTTGCCAGTAAGCTAATGCATCAATTATTGTTAAGTTATGGTGTCTTGCACTATAAGTTCAGCGGATTGCGGAGAGTGCCAAAGCGTGTGGCAATCTTTCTTTTATTGTCTGGCACAACGATGGCTGATTAGGACAATCAGGACACTTGCAATATGATGTGGCAAACTGCACATCGTAACTGTTCAGGTATGGGCGGCTACCATGCAAGATAGTAAATTGAACCCTGCATCATTTGTTATCCCTCCTACCCTCAGCCTATACTTAGCCAAATTTAAACCTGCTTGCTATTTTTGGTTCATACTTGACTTAAAAGTGCCTAAAAAGCAGACAGGCTATCTACCATTTTACTCAGCAATGAGAGGACTACAAAATGATGCGCATGAAAAAGTGGTTACTATTCGCAACCATCTGAAAAATTGAAAATTCAGCCCAGACGGGCAGAAAATGTTGTCAAATCATATTTTCCAGGAGATGGGAAATACCATCAGATTCAAGCTACATATCATTCTGTACCTTATCTAATGCTCTATCTTTTGATAGGTAATATGCACTAGCTTCACCTTTCTGTCAGAAGTTAGTCAAAATTTATACATGAAATATAATTATTAGGATACATTCTGTGGTCCAAGTTATGTAAACATGAATAATCAATTATGCAGTCATTGTGATATATATATAGACTGTCCAAATATTGAGACTCTGTTGCACGGGGAAAACATTCATCAACACTCTGTACAGAGCGTTAATGATGAACGTTACAGGAGTCTGTACAGAGTGTTACATGCTTCTATATCTACCACATCTCTTCCTTATATTCTGGCTTCCTGAAGGGCGTCCTGGCTTCCGCTTTGCTGCTGTATCTTGGGTTGTGCTTCTTCTCGTCTGCTTCTCCCATTTCCTTCGCTACTCCATGCTAGTTGGCATGTGCCATTCCGTATGGCAATCTCTTCCGAGAACCTGGCACAACATTGGCTGAAATTTGCAATCAGTGCATCGCCTGTTTGTCCTCCGAACCTTGCACCAGGCGCACAAAGCACGTTCATCTTGGCTATGAAGAGTGCTTCCATGCTGGATGGTAGTGTCTGCACACTTTGGCGGGAACTACTATCACCATACCATTTGATAATGTCTAACACCAGTTCGTCCCGGAAACGACTCTCTATCCCACATTTCTTCCCACATTCCATTCTCAGCCAATTGTGCAGAATGAAGGCATTGGTAACCATTATCTCAAGGAGGTGGTAAAACAGGGTCTTCCAATAACGGATGGTTTGCCAAAGGATGTGTTGGTAGCTGATCAACTGATCCGACTCCACCCATAAACTCATTGTACTGCTGAATCATGACTGGGATAGCCACAGCAAGCACTTCTGTGCCATTGTCAGTCTTCACCCTGCGGTGTATTGTGCCTTCTGTGTGGCCTGGGTGTGCATTAGACAACATCACAACACACTTGCTGTCCCTCCATCCACAACAGTACACAACCTTCGAGTCGTTCTCCCTACAATAAAACCCTGAGTGCCATCTTCATTTGCTGGATTTGCTTTGGAACCCCCTTTCAATCCGTCCGTAGGGTGCCAGTAGCACAGATGCCGTCGTCACGAAGTTCTTCAAACGAACTAGGACTGGAATAAAAGTTGTCACAATACAAGTGGTAGCCCTGGAAATGGAACGGTTGGATCAATTCCATGACAGCATCATATGCTACCCCTCGCCCTGATCTGACTGCTGTTGAACCCTGGTAAATGTTGAAGTCAAGGGTGTAACCTGTTTGGTCAGAAAGCACCCAGTACTTAAAAGCCCATTTCATTGGTTTATTCTTTCTAGTCATATTTACTGTGCCAGTGACTCTGACGTCTGTCTGTTCTTTGTAAATCTTGAAATAACTACTGTAAAAGTTGTCAATATACAGCTCGTAGCCCTGAAACATAAAGGCTTGCACCATCTTCATGACAACATCGTACCCTAACCCATTCCCAGATTGCTCAGATGCTTGTCTGGATTCTGCATACACATTGAAATTGATGGTGTAACCTGTCGGGTCGGAAATAACCCAAAATGTGAAGCCCCATTTTGTAGGCTTATTTTTTATGTATTGTCGCATGTGACTCGTGCTTTTGATTTTACAGCTTGTGCAGAAAAGGTGGATCTGCACTGCTAGAGGATGCCTCTGATCTACACCCCAAGTCAACATCATAATGGACTTCAATTTCAGAAAAAACATCTTCCTCAGAACTAGCATATAGGAAATCGCTTCTCTCAAGAATATTTGACTCTTAGGAGGAACATCTGTCCTGAGTTTTCTCTCCTACAGGTGCTTGCATCAGTGGAGAACTGCTGTAAGCATCTAGTATCACACGATACTCGGCTGCTGTCAATTTCTTACTTGCATCATCGGCATTTCTAGACTGAGGTTGTGGTTCTCGTTTTTGTGTAGTACGAGAGCTTACATGTTGTTACTCACGTGAGTGGTGGTTATGTGAGACCAGGTAAAGAACGAAAATGGTTTCACATATTCACTTGCATAATACATGCCTGATTCGTGATCAGTATACTGATCAAGAAAGTACTAGTTACAGGCTGGTGTGCGTGTATGTATATGTATAGCTGTAGGGTAGTTCAATCTCATGACTGTTGGCAGATATTAGTTGAGATATTAGTTGTTGGTTGGCCCATCGACGTATCTAGTGTGGTAAATCCGGAAGCAGGCACTTCCTTGTTTTCCAGTGTGGCAAAGGTGCAACTGACATTCGCTGCAATGCCAAGGAGTATCACAGGTTCCTGTAATGGTAGCAGTAGTGGCAACGACGATAAGCCCCGTCTGTTCTTCTCAAAGGAAAGTGGTACTGGCAAAATCTCTTGGTAAGTGGTCCGATGGATGGACGTCCTGTTTGCTTTCTTTCCGAGTAAGTGCCAATTAGCTCTTTTGCCAGAGTGGTGCGAAAGTCTTTCAACCTCTTTCCTGTGTGGCCAGGGTGTGACTGGGAAAGGATGTAGGCATTAGTGATGGACAAGTTGAACATGAACCAAAATACTTACTTGTAATATTTTCTACATTTCAGCCGCACATGGTAATACCCACGGAGCTGGTCATTCCTGTCTACTCCGCGAATGTGTCGGTTGTACAAGGCAAGAGAATTCGGACAAGAATAGGTAGTGGTTGTACCATCTCTGCCCTTGCATATAGTGCAAGACACCATAAATGGCTTTTTTAGTTACCAGCGATGACAGCGGTGAATTTCAAATCTGGAGCCACACAGAGTCACAGCGCTTAGTGGGCGTGGTAATTAGACTCCGCCCCACACAATGACGTCATTGACGTATTGCCATGACAACCGCATAGAATTAAAAATGGCCGAATTGCAGATGATCGACTAAAACCAGTTTTTGAGGTGTTCCGCACCAATGAAGGACAGTTGAAACTTATTACTACAACCAACGCAGGCAAAGGTACAGTGCACAGAAAATTTATTGAGCGCTTTCCTACTTTTAACCCTTTACCTTCTGAAAGCTTTGCAACATTTTGCAAACAGGGTAACCTAGTGGTATATTGTCAAGCATAGCAAGCGTACCTTGACACTTTTGTATTGACTCATTGGTATCAATCGAAAGCTAACACCTTGGGGTGCATTCTGGTTACCATAGAAACAGGAAATGACGTATTGCGGAAGTGATATAACTTCCCGAATTAATGACAAATGTATTATTTCATTATTGCATGCATTGGTGCGACAGTTACTACAAAACACATTTCTTACAGGAGATACTGTAACCCTTACACAGTGTACTTTGTATGATAAGCACGAAAACACTCACCTACACAAAGAAACACTTTACAACTTGGGCGAAAATAGTTAGTTTTTGTGTCCTTTCTCTGTCCGGTGCTTGTCTTCTGATTACCACAAACACGACAGCGACCACGAGTTGGCTGTTTCTGGGATAAGTGCTTACCCCTCAAACGAGTGAGCTGTTTTGCAGGTGTTCAAGGGACTGCAATTTGTGGCAAACATCGCAAGTGGCCACAAATTCTTTGACCTCAGTTGATAGCCCTTTCCAGTAGAACCTCTCAGCGATCTTCCTCCATGTTTTCCTAGTACCTAGGTGGCCTGAAGTAGCGTCTGAGTGGCAGGAGTTTAGTATCCGCACTTGCTCTTCTCATGAAGCGATAACTTTTACACGCTTCTTCTGCTTTTGCACATACACCTCCCTGTTGTCAACCTCGATCGTCAGCGCGCGTCGTCTGACTGCCCTATTTGGTCCTTCGACAACAGCCTTGGGTACGGCCCACTCGTGCGGTATGCGATGGCCCAGTCTATAGTGTCTTCTAGCTCTGTACTGTCGCTCATCATTCGCTCTGCTCATCTGTAGCTGAGTATGCTACCTCAGCGCCACGAACGTCCCACTTTATACACGTTCTTACCCGCGCGTTTCTAGGGGGGACTAAATATTTCCGAGGTGGACCAAATATTTTGGAAATATTCGGTCCGGCTGGACCGCAACTTACAGGGGACCAAATATTTCCTGACAGTGCACCTGTGGACTGGATGAAGGGCTGTACTTGGATTGTAATATAGTTAGCTTTCCACGTGATGATTTGTGAGCTATAATAGGAAGAGAATAAGCAGTACATAAGAGCTGCAGCTTAGTTGCATATACATTCTTTTTCCTGACACAAGCACACCTCAGGTCTGCACGTATAACAGACACTGCTGCTACACCCTCATCTCCACACCCTGGTTCACTGTGTGAAGATAAGTGATGCATGTTTAGACGAGTGCTTTTCTGAAATTACAATAGCGGGTAAGTAATCCTACCATTCTTCCTTTGCTTCTCTTCCTTCAGTGTCACTGTCAATGTCCTCAAGGCCAAGTTCTTCGTCACTGCCTGGGAAAAAGGTGTCTTCCATACCTCCATCCTCTCCATCTGCATCCAGGAGGGCTATGACTTCTCCGGTGAAGCGGGTCCTTGAAGACGACATAGCCATCCTTCTAGACTGCGCAGCAATCCTGTTTTTAGTGAAAATGTGTGTTATTCATTGTTGACATTGGCGCTGCATGGGTGAATATCTCACCTTCCAAGCGGACAAAATGCTGCGTCCTCGGTGCAAATGCAGTGTTTGACTGCGCAGCGCAGACACAACGAAGGGACAAAGCAAGATGGCAGAAGAAAGCTCTGTTACCACTGTGTGTCCTCTGAAAGAGACGTTTTCATCGAAGACTCATAGCAGAAGAAAAACTTTTGACGTGCACATGATGTTACAGTGGACATTTTAAATTGCAAGCTCTAAGAATTTATATAACGAATCCTCTTCACTATGTACAAACCTGCAAGAGCATCAGTTACACCTTCAAGAATTGGATGGACTGCTTCCAAGCAGTCTATCTGATGTTGACCAGGTGTCGCTGAAGTCAGCTTGTAGGTTATGCATGGCTTCCATGGAGGAGAAGATGTAAAATGGTGTATTTAGACATGCAGAAGAGGCACCAGTCTATACAAGAACTAGCTGGTTAACATTAATTGAATTATTGCATAGATATGTACAGCTTGTATTTTATATAATGATACCATTCATTCCAGCAAACAACAATCGAACTTGAGAAGATAGCTTGCTGTAGAGAGAAAGAAACCGAGCAAGCTTGTTGCTCAGTATGGGATCCTGAGCCAGGCAATGAATCCAAGGTCCAGTGAGTGAACAAGATATTTTGCAGGCCCATTCTCCCTGGTTATGTAGTACCAATGCAATATGTAATTTTGCTGAAGTGTAGTATCTCATGCAGTCCTACTAATTAATATTTAATAAGCGTCTGGATCTGATCTGTGGAGAGCTACAGCACAACAACAAATGCAATTGGATCAAAAGACTGTGCCCATGATGTCTGAAGACACGTTTGGGGTACGTTCTTGAGGTAACTTGTGGAGCATGCATCTACATGGCGGCCACGTTGATGGCAGACTTCAAATTGCATGATATTGTGCATCTTGATGGGACGTGTCTTGCATGCAATATTCACCACCATAATAATAATGTAAAGAAAACACAACAAGCACTTAAAGAAAGATCAGTCAGTGAGTTAGTTAATGTTCAAGCACATTCTGTTAATGCAGCATTTTCTTAGCTGTGGTGCTAGACAGAACTTGCAAAATTCACGGCACTGACTAAGGCAACCCATACAAGTCTGACATGCTCTATTTTGTTTGTTTGCCAAACATCAATAGGGTGGCAGAGCCGTAGATTTAGAAAAAGATGGCACAGGCATAGAAGCAGTAGACATAGGCTGAACCGTAGATGTAGTAGAGATTAGTTGTTCCATAAACGCAGTAAAAGTGGTAGAGCCGGAGATGTAGTAGAGTTGAGTGGTTGATCTGTAGATAGAGAGTGGTTGCAAAATTTGATGTACAGAGCCTCAACTTGAGGATACTGCTTTAGAAACGTCTCTGCGGTACCAGTTTTGGCAAAAGCAATCTGTGTCTCTCTGTGTATTTCTTTTGTGGCCAAGAATCACAACGTCATAACTGGCCTGAAGTAGCCAATTGTCCTGAAAGGGAATGAAGTAAATATAGTGATAACACTACATATGATATGATGCTTGTGCAACCATAGAAACTTATCACATATATAGGACCACCTCACCATTACCATTGCCGGGACAGCCATTGCCACGGCCCCGTTCACCTTACATTAGTCTCACAGTGACGGTCTGGGTTCGAAACGTGAAGTGCGACCAACAACATTTTCACCATAGTGTGATTGCCGCCTAAGTCACTAATGGATGTTGGTTTGTGGTGAGGGTTAGATGTAGCGACCATACATGTACGGTATGTGACAATATAACGATGTTTCATTGTATCCCGTTTCCATTTAAACAGAAAGGTCGGACTGTTTCTGTGGACTGTCTGTTCCGTCCACATCATGACTTCGTGACCTATAATGCAAAGTCATGACTTACAATAAATGCTTGCATGAGTTGTTACTTAGTATTACAAACAGACCACAGAGTGGCTTACAAATGTCACAACTGGAATACTTGGAAGTGTCTGATGAGGCTTCAGCTGCTTGTTCCATAACATCTTTGAACAATAACTTTCGACGGGAACATCAATGTCGGTATTCTCCTTCATCTTCTCCTTGCTGTGATGCTTTTTGGTATAGAGCAACATTGCCTCTGCAGGTAACCCTTCCCTTCCTGCTCTTTCAGCTTCTTGGCCATAGTGATCTACTTCACTAGGCGGACCCCAGTGAATCACTTTCCGTATATCTGGGCAGTCAATTCCCATGCCAAATGCTGTGGTTGCAATGATTACACACAATTTACTCCTGGCAGAACAAAAGGATTCAATGATTTTTTCTTTCATCTCAGCTGTGGAGGCTTGTGTATACATGTCTACTAGCCAAAATTGTTGAAGGTCTGGATATGATGGTTGCGCCGTGAGGTTTTGACCCAGCATACTTCGAAGATGCCTGTAAATTTCTGCACAATCTATGTAGCTGCTGCAAAAAATGACGGTTTTCGGAAATTGCACCTTTTGTTCTTGTATGCCTGACGCCAATTCCTCAATGAACACTTCCTTATCTGGCTGCTTTGAGACAACAAAAAAATGTTTTGTCGATCTGGTGGCAAAGCAATGATCACTGGATTCTGTAGGTTCAAGCGATTCTCCACTGCTTTTAACGTCTGTAGAGTGGCTGTTGCTGTTAGGGCTAGGACATTAACCCGAGAAGGAATCACACTGCGCAGCTCCCCCAAGTGTGCATAAGCAATTCAGAACTCATCTCCCCTAGAAAGGAGAGAATCAGTACAACATTGCACTCATTCCAAGAAATCAGCACAGTTATAGCTAATAGCTACTCACCAGGTTTTAACACAGGGGCTTCATCCACAACAAATGCAACCAGATCTTCTTTGTACGTCTCAGATAACAGCATGTTTCGGAACCTGGGATTGCAGATAGTGTTTTCTGAGCTAATGAACACTAGCTGAACATGCCCCTTCAGAACCTGTGCCACTACATCATCATCTGTTTGAAGCTCTCCAACAAACTCGATGGATGTACACGTAAACTTGCTTCTCTGGTCAATCATCAGGGATGTGAGCGGGCTTACACACACGACAATGCTACCTCTTCTGTCCAGTAAGTGATCGAGGATAAGTGGGAGAGCAGCGTAAATCACTGACTTGCTGTATCCTGTTTGCAGTGATACAAAGGTATCCCTTCCACTCAAACAGGCTCTCGGGGCTTCATCCTGCTTATTCTTGAATGAAGTGATCCCAAACAATCCAGCAACGTCTGCTAATACGCGCATAAGGTCTCTCAATGTCGTCGATTGAAACATGACAACATCTTTGCCTGTTACCCACGAGATTTTATAGTGAATAACATTATCACCATGGTAACTGCATATTAATGAGCCCTAACTTCCGTAGGCCTCAGAACAAAAACAGTATAGGCTGTTGACCAGACCCTACCTCTCCGACCGATGACGTCAGCATATAGAAATGGAGGGGAGGTAGTGGTCTGACCACGGGAGACTAACTGGTCGCTACAGTTGACATGAAACCAACACAGACATTCATTTCCAAAGCAATCCCCATCTTCCTTTCAGTCGACCAAAAGTATACTCCACAACAATACATGCTCTACTTAGCTGATAATTGAACCGCCCGTGCTCCTGACTCAAACCAGTAGCAGTATAGGGCTTTATTAACCATGTCAGTAATGGGTATGCTGGATCACCAAGAATGACTACTGGGACATGCACACCAGAAATCCGCTTAACAGAATTGGGGGCAAGCGTACCTGATTCTCCTTGGCAAATACCTCTGAATTGGATGGAAAGAACACATCATGCATGCTCCCTGGCCATCCTACGTAGGTGTTCATGAACAAGTAATTGTGATCCACTAGAGTCTGTAAAAGAATTGAATGCTATCCTTTTCGGTTATAGTACTCAGTGGCACTGCCATGAGGTACAAGAAATGGAATATGGGAGCTCCAAAACATTGTGGAAATCCCCAAACCTCTTCGAAGCCCCTGATTACTTCCATAGCCTGTTCTCTTCTGGGTTTCGATATGTACTTGTCCAGTAGGCAGCCCACTATGGCTTTACACACCTCATTAACCATGAAAGCAAAATCACCCGTGGGAACATAACCCGAGTCATAGCGCCTGAACCAGTTTTGTATCCGGATTCGAAACTGTTTTTTTGTGCGCATGTGAAAAGTGGGTATGTATGCATAGCTGTGTCTGTTGTGAAGAGTCTGCTTCATATGGACTGAATCTGCCACTATATAGCATAGCATTTCACAACAGCATAGATTTCCAGTATTACAACAAATAAGTGTGTAATAATATAATGTTGACAAAGCTGTACATGATTGGGGATTGAGAACTTCACTAGCCAAGTAGATAGAGGGACAGATGTTGATTGTCTCAAGATTACCAAACGTTTCGGCCCAATCTAGAGCCTTCATCAGTGGTAGATCAGTGAAGGCTGTAGATTGGGCTGAAACGTTTGGTGACAATCATATCAGTCCCTCTATCTATTTGGCTAGTGAAGTTCTCAATCCCCAATCATGTCTACACCTAGCCACACAGAGATTTTCAAAACGGTACAATAATCATATGCTAGTTAAAAGGGTCTGTCAGCAGCATGCGACATATGACAAGTTGTAAATTCTGTCAACCAAATACAAAATTCAATTAACCGTCCCTATCCTCAGCCTATATTTGCCTGAATGTATTTCTGCTCTCAGTTTAGAGTTGATATTTTGCTCATTGGTACCTAGTAGCTACCCTTCATTTTACTCCACAAAGAACGGGCTACAAAATGGCAGGCACAAAAACGCTGTTGCCATAGGCAACTGCGCGACATTTTAAATTTGCACCAGACAGGCAAAAAAATGCGGAAAATAATTTTTCCTGGGTAATCGAAAGTGTATATAAGTTCATGATGCATTTCATTTTGTAGCTCTACTCATGCTCCATCATTTAATGAAAGACACATGCTAGTAGCACATTCCAGTCACAAGTTACAGATTAAAATACAAGCATAATACATTATAGATATACACATTCCTTTGCCATAAAAGGTGGCAGTTATGTAAACAAATTAACTAGCCTGAAATAGTGTCCACGTACTACCTAGAGCTATCTAGAGACTTATGTGCCTCTACATCCACCACGCCGAAATTTAAGACTCCTACGTCCCTTAGGGCGGCCAGCAGAGTGCTTTACAATTGGCACCTGGCTTACACTTTGTCTCCTTCGCTTCCTAAATTCCCTTCGCCACTCATCACATGATGCCATATGCCACGCTGCATGACAATCTCTGTCACGAACCTGGCACAGTTGACTTTATAGACTGACACCAGGCACACTTTCCACGGTCCACTTGAAGGGTCCTTCCATGCCTGATCAGGGAAGCATCATCACACTGTATCTGGTCCCCATTTGCCGCCCTGCTGCCATATCTCCTGATAATATCCTGATAATATCCAACACCAGCTCATCTTGAAACCACCTC
>MKWU01006486.1_pt1 | contig 11870 bp, 11 predicted proteins | sample 809101 | NCBI WGS metagenome assembly MKWU01 (sample SAMN05860141, study PRJNA318959) | sponge metagenome | host: Aplysina aerophoba | place: Slovenia: Piran, Adriatic Sea, Gulf of Piran | collected 2013-05-07
AACGAAATCGGCGTTTTCGGCGACTGCGGACAGTTCGGTAGTAGTTTGAATTCGTTGTAACGTCGGCGCGATATTTTCTTTTGTAATAACCCCGTTTTCAGCGAGCACACCGAGGTTATTCTCAATCTGAGTGCGTGCTATTTCAAGATTTTCGTCGGTGACATCGTGCATACGTACGTGGTAGCCTGCGCAGGCAAACTCCTGCGCGATGCCATGTCCCATCAGTCCTGCACCGATAACGGAAATTTGTGAGATTGTATCAACTGTCATCTTTTTTCCTTCTTCCAGCAATAAGGATCGTAAACTCTCCGCGCGGTCCGGTATCTCGAAATTTCTCCAATGCTTCACTGATATTCCCTCGGAATATCTCTTCAAATTTTTTCGTCAACTCGCGTGTAACGACAATGTCGCGTTCACCCATCACTTCAAAGACATCTTCGAGGAAACGACAGAGACGGTGCGGAGATTCAAAAAAGATTAACGTCCTTTCTTCGTCAATGAGTACACTTAACTGACGCTTTCTTTTTCCTGATTTTGGGGAGAGGAAGCCTTCAAAGGTAAAGTTGTGCAAGGGTAACCCAGAAACGGATGCTGCTGTGACAACTGCTGACGCGCCGGGAATCGGGACAATCGGAATTTCTGAGGTGATACAGCCGCGCAGGAGCGGATACCCTGGGTCTGAAATGATAGGCGTACCCGCATCTGAAACGAGGGCAATCGTCTCACCTGTTTTCATGCGATCAATCAGTTTGTTGCACTTCGCTTGCTGGTTTCCTTCAAAGTAGCTTGTGAGGGGAGTCTGAATGTTGTAGTGCGTTAGGAGACGACGTGTTTGACGTGTGTCCTCAGCAGCGATGAGATCGACCTCTTTGAGGATACGGAGCGCACGCAGGGTAATATCCTCTAAATTCCCGATCGGTGTGCTAACGAGGTAAAGCGTGCCAGATGGCGTGTTTTGCATGTTTATTAGTTATCAGTTATCGGTTATCAGTTATCGGTTACAGGAGGTTTTTGATAGTCCTAAAGTCTCTTTCTGACGACTGAAAGGTTTTTCGTAGAAAAACCGTACTGATAACTGACAACTCTTGCTATATTGGGCATTTCGTGCTAAATTACCAACGATGAAAACTACCTACGCTATCCTATGTTTCCTATGGTTGGTAACACCGGTATCTGCGCAAACAACCCCTGACAAAAAACCGTTTGAATCGGCGCGTCCGCTCTATGTCGGTGCGCGTGCGTTAGGAATGGGGAACGCCTTTACCGCTGTCGCTGACGATGCCACTGCCGGTTTTTGGAATCCTGCCGGACTTATCCAGTGGCAAGGTGTGAAACTTTTCGGTGTCAATAAGTTCTACAACCGAGAAGACTACCGATTTGATCCAAAAGGTGTCGGCTATAGCTACCGCGGTTACAGTCTTTTCTGGGGCAACAAAATCGCTATCGGTGTTGACAGCGGCGTTCCCGATTTCAATTACTACAGCATCGCACATCAACTCGGTCCGTATGCCGCCGCAGGCTTAAGCCTCAAGTTCAAGCGAAGGCACCCTTCCGATGTCTACCAATTCTTCGGGTATCAGACAAACTATGATGTCGGGTTGCTTTTCAAACCGCGCCCGAATCTCAAATTCGGGTGTCTTGCACAAAACCTTGAAGGTTACGGTATCCAATGGCTGACACTCGGCACCGCTTATCGCTATGCTGCGTACCAATTCTCGGTAGATGTCGCATTTCCAACTGACCGAACAACGCCAGAATTGTACATCGGTGCCGAGTGGGATCGGTTCCCTATTATCCCTATCCGACTCGGCTTTTCAAACGGCGCATTGACAGTCGGAATAGGAGTCGCGTGGAAAGGTATCCATATCGACTATACCCGAATTTTTGAAAAGCCTTCTGCATCGGATTTCATTGGGTTAACCATCAGCCTTCAGTAGAGAATAGCCAATCAACTGACAACTATTCATCACCTATTTCTTTCCAATCCAATGCCCCTTGACTCCACTCAAACTGTTGCAATGGACCGAATTTGAGGTTGACCGTTAAACTCTTTGGTGTTGGCGAACTGTCGAACAGATTGAAATCTCGGACCACAACATAAGTGTGCTGTCCATCCGTAATTGTTTCGCACGCCTCAATGAAGTCGTCGAGGTTGCGGATCTGTTTTCCGTTTATATCAAGGATGACTATCTTAGAATTCCCATTCCGTTCTTGCACACCGACACGTGAAAAACTACTCCCTCTCTCGGCATACGGTAAGTAGACACCATCAGCTTCAAGGAAGAGGATACGGCGGAGTTGTGGTGTAATATCGTGTAAGATCGCACCACCGAACCTAACAAACCGAGTCACCTTCTTCGCCTCCAAATCCTCGACAGGCACATCAATACTCAAGTTTTCTCCGTTCCGATAGATGTCCAAATTGACGCTTTTCCCAACGTTCCGATTCAGGACGGCATCAAAGGTATAGAGATCGTCCTTGATGGGTTCGTTATTGATGCGATAAATAATATCGGACGCGCGAAGGTCCGCCTCACCGGTTGTCCTCGGCACAATGGATTCAATTTGGATAACCTTGGGTGTCCCGGCTTTGGAAGGACCAATCTCTTTTCGCAAAGCCGCGGGAAAATTAAAATGCTTGATGGCTTCGCCAATAGAGACGAGTTCCAGATCTACGCCGATTTCACCGCGTTGGATCGTCACCTTGTTCCGAATCAACTCAAGGGCATCAAAGAGGTAATCAATCGGGAGTTCAAAGCTGGAGGTATCCGTACCTCGCGCATGAATAGCGATAACTTGGCCTGCGGTATTCCACACCGGACTTCCGCTGGAGCCGCCTGTCCGGTCGAATGTGGTGTGAATGTAACTGGAGTGCCGGTCCCCTTTGTTAACATTCAAGTTCGTAATCCTTCCGAATTTGATCGTATATTCCTCTTTCTCGTTATTACCGATAAGCAGGAGTTCATCGCCAAGGGCAAGTGAATCCCATTCGCCGAGTTCAACGGCTTGCAGCTCAAAATCAACCTCGGCAGGATCAATCTGATAGAACCCGAAATCGTGTGTCGGATCGTAGTAAAGAATCCGTGCTTCCGTGAAACTACCGTCGTGGAAGTTAATTTTGACGTAAGAGGGGCTGCTGCCGGTGACATGGCGGTTCGTGGCGATAATCCCGTGTTCCGCGTCAACGACAAAGCCGGTGGCAAAATTTGTGCCTTTCACTTCTGTTTCAAAGACAACCTCCGAGGAGGTTTCGACATTCACCACCATCGGTTTGTAGGCAGCGATCTGTTCTGTCCAGTCATGTTCGGCATTGGCGTTTACAAGCAAAGTAAAAAGTGCGAAAACCGCCAAGATCACAGTGTGTGTGCGTTTAAAAATTTGTTTCATCATGTATCCTTTTCCGTTTGGATTATTTTAATTTTTTAAGAGTTTAACACAAGGGCTTCGGGATGTCAAATGTTTTTGGAAGCCAAAACCGAAAGTTCCTCTCTTGACGGTGCCTCTCAAACGTGGTATATTGTTCACAAAACTGCCTTAGTCCCTGAAAATGAGAGAGGAATTTACAAATGGCAACACATCACTTTGAACCGACTGTCTACCACACAGCGATTGGCGCACACGAACCAGTACTCCATGTTGAGAACGGCGACACCGTTTTCACGACCACGGTGGATAACGCAGGCTACGATGCCACGGATACACAGGTTACGCCCGGCGGCAACCCCCAAACAGGTCCTTTTTACATCGAATCAGCAGAACCCGGTGATTCGCTATCAGTCCATTTTGATCGGATCGTTCCGAACCGTCCGATTGGACGAACTGCCATGGTCGTCGCGCCCAATGTTCTCGATCCGCACTATGTAGCGTCTGAGATGCCGGAAAATGGTCGTGCAGAGTGGCACGTGGATGTGGAGAAGTGGACAGCGACGTTGATGACCCCAGAGACGCAGTTAGGGCAACTCGCGTTGCCGCTGGAACCGATGGTCGGATGTTTCGGTGTCGCACCACCGCGTGGACAAGCGATCTCAACGGCGACCTCCTCTACACACGGCGGCAATATGGATTATCGCGGTTTTCAGGAAGGTGTCACCGTCTATTTCCCTGTCTTTGTCCCCGGCGCGCTTTTCCATCTCGGCGATGGACACGCTGTACAAGGCGATGGCGAAATCGTAGGGACAGGCATCGAAATCTCTTTTGATGTGCAGTTTACGGTTGAAGTCTTGAAAGGAAAGAGCATCAACTGGCCTCGTGCCGAAAACAGTGAGTATATCCTCGCGGCAGGCAATGCACGTCCATTAGATCAGGCGGTGCAACACGCAACGACGGAACTTCTCCGATGGTTAGGTGAACTCGGTTTGGAGAAACAGGCAGCACATATCTTGTTGGGGCAAGCCGTAGAGTACGACATGGGTAACGTGTTCGATCCTGCATACACAATGGTCTGCAAAATCAAAAAGTCGATATTACAGGATATTGGGATTATGTAATAGGTTTGATGTGATGTTAAGGGAAATTGCGCTACATTTGGCGGCACAATTGAGATTGTCTTTTGTAGTTCTGCCTCTAACTAAAGCAGATTGGAATTCGCAGTAAGGATCGGGATATCCTGAGTTTTGAAATCGCTGTCGTTTGTTATTAAGGTGAATTCGTTGTTTTTGCAGATTTCTGTTATGACCTGATCGTTGAAGTCGAAATCACCGCTGATATAATCAGCGAGCAGGTCATCTATTGGCAGTGTTACAAAGTCACTCTCTATTCGTGTACAATGCTTCATAATCTGCTGAACATGAGTGGCAATATCTTGAGCGACTGTCTTGAAATCTGAACTGCTGCGGAAAGTTTTGAAGGTGTTCGGATAGGACGAGGTATCTCTCCATTTCAACCTAGCGTAAGCATTAATAAATTCTGAAACAACAAGCAGATCAATATAAATTCGGCTTTTTGCTTTCACCATACGGTTAAAGACGCTTGCGTAGATAGGTCTCCAATAAGATCTCGGTTTCGGCGGACCGTACAGATATAACCAGATATTAGCATCCAGAAACAGTTTGTCTTGTGCGGTGAAGTTATAGTGACGGATCTCGCCTGCTTTATACCTCATCGTCGTTATCCCCTAAGACCTCTTGAAATATTTGATTGAATCTTTGGGGGTCTTTAAAATATAATTTGACATCGCGAACGACGGATTCCAGCAAGGCAAGGTCGTCTGGTGCTATATCTTCCACTTTCAATAGAGACCGAATTTCTTCTTCACTGAATGTTCCGTACAATTCACCGATCGCTGCGGTGAGGAAAGGTGTTGTTAGTGCCGTAATATTGTGAAATGAAAGGACGATCTCTTGATTCGCCCTCAGCGCAGCGTCAAGGTGTTTATGAACCTTCTCCCCATCATCGGAGGCAACACAGAAAGGGCTGCCCACGACTTCAAACATGGATATTCTAATATCTTCTGGCATAGTTATCTCCTTAAAAAATGTGTAAATTCTAATAGATGTAAATTATCCAAACTTTAGTAATATCATATCACAAAAAATCGTGAAATTCAAAGAAATAAGCAAGAAAAACTTTATTAATCATAAGTGTTTTTGATGTTCGCTAAATCTTGTTCGTTCTTCCACGCTTCCAAAGTTATCACACAGTCGTTCTAACAACCCCCCTAAGATTTATTCATATTTAACTCCGCCATAGATCTGAGGTTCAACAATGGTGTCATCACGCCGCCAGCAGCGGGAAGAACAACTCCCGTATCGTAGAGCTTCATCGCAGAAATGGTGGCGTGCGCGACATCTTCAGGAGCACCGGCGCGAACCATAAAGATATAGCCTTTCTCCGCCGCCTCCTCATAATCCGGGATACGGACGCGTGAGAGGTCTGTATCAATCACCCCGGCAGCGATGCCGTTCACTTTAATACCGTGTGGTGCTAACCGTCCGGCGTAGGCGCGCATACTCATCTCTAATCCTGCTTTCGAGATACAGTAGGCGGTGCGGTTATCGGATGCCACTGTATCGGAGATTGAGAGCGTATAGATGATACATCCACGAACCTCGTTTGTTACCATGTCCTTTGCGATGCGCTGCGTGAGAAAGTGGGTCGCCTTGAGATTGGTGTTGACAATTAGATCGAATTGCTCCGGTGTCTCTTCAAGAATATCAGCGATGCGCGTGATACCGGCGTTGTTGATGAGGATGTCAACTTTCCCGAAAGCATCGTGTGCGGTCCCAAGCAATCTTTCGTGTGCATCAAGATCGCTGATGTCGGCTTGGATAATAACCGCTTTTCTGCCGAGTGCTTCTACCTCTTGCTGCACGGATTCGGCGGCATCGCGGTTTTGGTTGTAGTTGATAAGCACGTCAGCACCTTGGCGCGCCAATTCAATGGCAATTGCGCGTCCGATACCACGGCTGGAACCCGTCACGATTGCGGATTTGTCTGTGAATGAAACGTCTGTTGCGAAGAATCCGAGGTCTGTATCTGTCGGCATGTTGTTTCCTTTTTAAGTAGTTGTCAGTACGATTTTTTCTGCGAAAAAATCTTTCAGTTGTCAGTACTCAGTTAAGAGGACTCTTGTAACTGAAAACTGTTAACTGTTAACTGTTAACCATTTTTAATCTGAATATGGATCTGCGGCATCTCGGAGGGCATCTCCTAAGAAGTTAAAAGCGATAACAACGATGAGCACCGGCACCGCTGGGAAAATAAGCCATGGGTAGTGAAGTAGAACGGTGACACGCTGTGCTTCCTCTAACAGCACCCCCCAACTCGTCATCGGCGGACGGATGCCTAACCCCAAGAAACTGAGTGCGGTCTCCCCCAAAATCATGCCGGGGATCGCGAGTGTCGCGATAACAATGATATGGCTATAGCATCCGGGTAACAGATGCTTTGTGATGATGTGCCAATGTCCTGCGCCTGCAGCACGCGCCGCCATCACGAAATCGCTCTCCCGATACGCTAAGACCTTTCCACGCACCTGCCGTGCCAATCCGCCCCAACGGATAATCGACAAAATAATCGTAATCCCGAAGTAGATCTGAATACTTGACCATCCCGGTGGGAGTGCCGCACCGAGTGCCATCCACAACGGGATGTCTGGGAACGCCGATAGGATCTCAATAACACGTTGAATCAGATTATCGACCCATCCACCCCAGTATCCAGATACAGTGCCGAGGATAGAACCGAGAACGATGCTCAAAAGGACACCGACCAAGCCGAGTGTCATCGACACACGCGCTCCGTACATAATCCGTGAAAGTAGATCGCGCCCCATCCGGTCAGTGCCCAATAGGAACATGGGCCCCGCGGAGCTGAACAGATGCCGCCTGCCTTTTGCATCCTTGAAGAGGAACTCAACGCGGTGCCGTTGCTCCATATTTTTCGTGAACTCCAACTCAAGGCTCTCTGGATTGCGGACCGATTTCAAGCCGTGGACATAGAACCCGTCTTGGACTGAGAAATGGAGACGTTGCGGTGGAACATGCCGCAGCCGCATGTTAATCTCGTTGTAGTGGTAGGGTGCGAAGAAGTCGGCACCGATGGCAAGCATGTAAAAAAGAAGCAAAAGGGCACCCGCAATAACACCCATTCGGTTCTTGCGGAACCGCCGCCAGATCAGCTGACGGTAACTTAGCTGTCCCCCATCTGTCCAAGGGGCGTCTGCACCCTCAATATCTTCTGTTGTCTCGATTGTAGGTTTCATATTTTTTTATATTCGGTTTTGCTCCGATTTTTTCGATTTGGGTTTCTGATGAAAAACAGTGAGCAACCGTAGCCTGAAACGAAGTGGAAGAGTTTTTGCTTGGGTGTTTCTTCAGATAAACGGAGTGGGACTTCAAGTGTCAAATCCACCTGACCGAACCGCAAGGTAATATAAAAAATCATTCATAACGGATCCTCGGATCTACCCACGCTAAAGCTATATCTGCGATCAGATTGCCGATAACTAAAAGGAGACTCAACATCATAATTAACGTTCCCGCAAGGTAGATGTCCTCGTTCAGCAGACTATTCAGGAGAATCGGACCGACTGTCGGTAATCCCAATACAATGGAGACAATCGCTGAACCGGAGAGAATGCCCGGCAGACTCATGCCTAAAATACTGATGAGTGGATTGATCGCAATCCGCACCGCATGCTTACTTACCACAACGATCTCTTTCAGCCCTTTCGCCCGCGCTGTTTGCACAAACGGCTGCCCTAACACATCAAGCAAGTTACCGCGCATGATCCGCATTAGGCTTGCTGTTCCATTAATACCTACGACAATCACTGGAATCCAGAGATGTTTGATCAGATCGCTCAGCTTACCCCATGTCCACGGCGCACCCTCATAGTAAGCCGAGAATAGTCCAAACAGCGGAACACCAAAGATTTCAAACGCAAATACCATCAACGAAAGTGCCAAGAGAAACGCCGGTATCGACATGCCGACGAAGCTGAGAAAGGTGAGAAAGTGATCTGACCATTTGTATTGATGCGTTGCGGAATAAATCCCGAGCGGGATCGCAACAACATAGGTAAAGATGAGCGATCCGACAGAGATAACGAGCGTAAAGGCGATCCGATCCCATATCAGTTCATCGACTTCGCGTTTATACTCAAACGACTCACCGAAATTACCGCGAACAAACCCGCTGATCCAGATGAGATAACGTTTCCACAGCGGCGCATTCAACCCGTAGCGTTCGCGCAATTCCTCGACTTGTGCGAGTGAACTGCTATCGCCGAACTCCTCCTCTAACCGTTGAATTTCGCGGTCAAGGTAATCGCCTTGCGGAAGTTGGATAATAATGAAAGAGATGATAGAAATCGCCAGAAGTGTCGGAATAGCGATGAGACATCGGCGAATGATATAGGTAATTATAGGGGTGTCTCCTTTTTTTAGAGTTGTCAGTTATCGGTTATCAGTTTTCAGTTAAGGCACTCATATGATGGAATCCGTTTGGTCTCCAGAGAGTCCGTCTTAACTGACGACTGAAAGGTTTTTTTGAAAAAAAAACCGCACTGACAACTGACAACTATTCCTCTGACAACTGAAAGATTTTTTCGCAGAAAAAATCGTACTGACAACTGACAACTATTCCTTAGATATCCAACACTGTTCAGGATAGTGGGTCGCGGGTGTGACAATCGCCCACGGACCCAAAATGCCGTCATTTGGCACGTTGTGAAAATGGTCAGCGACGACCAAGAGCGATGGCGAACGCGCTGCGGAACCGAGGTGAAACGGTCCCTCATCAATGTGAATCCTGACGGCATCCCGAACGTATTGATGCCGTTGTTTCTCATCGGGTTCGCGTTTAATCGCATCGTATAAATCAAGTAATTTCTTTAGCGGTCCAGTGGGAGGTTCCCCTTTTTCACCGCCGGTTTCATACCACTTCCCGACCTTCGGGTGCCAGTACTTCGCGAGTGTCGGAAACACCCAGTCGGGATAAGTAAAGAGGTCCATCTCGGCTTCACCGTGCATACTGATTGTAAATTTGCCGAGTGTGCGGCGGAGACTCAATTCGGCACCGGGGGGCGTATAGAGCAAGGTTTCCAAGCCGAGCTGCTCCCATCCCTCTTGAATAATTAAGCCGATGTCATTCTCCTGGCTATTGAGATTGGAACTCGGTACATCCATGAGGATCTCAATCCGTTCGCCGTCCGGACGCAGTCTATAACCGTCTTTATCACGTGCTGTGAGTCCCATTTCATCTAAGAGACGATTTCCCGCAGCAATATCGAAATCCGCATCAGCGCGTTTCCACTCCTCAAAGAGGGTTTGCCCGTCTTCATCGGCGAAGTGCCATCCCTCTTGGCTAACTGTTGCTGCCTGCGGTTCCAACAAACCACGCCATGCGATTTCATTACATTTCACACGGTCAACACCGTAAGCGAGTGCCTTTCGGAACCGCTGGTCGCGAATAAGTTTTCTTAACACTGGATCGGGCGCGGTCCAGTTAATCAGGATAGCGGGTTGCGCGCCAGCCGTGCTTTTCCATCGCCGGACCTGATAGCCACCTTTCTCCTGTCCTTTCAGATAGAGCGCGAGATCGCGGAGTTCCATCCCGCGGTATTGACAGTCAATCTCGCCCGCGAGGATTTTAAGCACACGTACTTGGGGTTCAGGGACCAAACTCGTCTTGACTTTGTCGATATAAGGGAGTTGTCTGCCGAGTGTATCGACGACGTAGTAATACGGATTTCGTTCAAGTTCAACACGAAAACCACCCTTTTCGTATTTTGACACCCGCCAGGGCCACAACGTCGGACGCTCTGGGTTTTGATGTGGGATATTTTCTTTCTCGAATCGGATAAAATCGGTATACGCTGGGTTGCTGTCTGGATGGAACTGCTGCATATAGTGTTCTGGGATGTTGTATTGATTACACCACCAAAAACCGGTCGCCAACCAAAGCGGTACGAGCCAGTTGGGACCGGCGAATTTCATTACAATTGTATAGTCATCAGGGGTTTCAACTTCCATCGGGATCCCGTTGACCTTACACCAGACAGGCGCACCGTACTTGTGCCGCTCATCAAGACAGAGTTGATAATAGTAGGCAAACGAGGCGGAAGTATAAGGATGTCCATCCGACCATTTGACCCCTTTGCGGAGATGCAACGTCAGCAGACTGCCGTCTTCATTAAACTCCCACGATTCAGCAAGACCGGGTTCCAAACCAGAGGCATCAAATTTCCAACGGATGAGCGGCGCATAGCCTGCAGTCATCTTCCATGTCCCTAAATCTGGGTGTGTGTGAAACCGGTGCCACGTCCCGCCATAGGGACCCGGACGTTCATATCCATCGAAATCCGTTTTGGCGACAAGTGGATTTTCTGGCAGCCGTTCTGAAAGCGTCGGAAGTTTACCTTCCGCGACCAACTTTGCCCACATCGGTGCCTCTTTCGCCGCAACGCCACGGGGGAAATCGGAGACATCTTCTAACGGGTTTCCTGAACATCCGACGATGAAAATTAGCAAGATGAACACTCCTTTAATGAAATGCCACATTGCGATTTGAGATGTTTTTGTTGGCTTTCGCATTTCAAGCGTCCTCTTCACGCTTTTTGAGAGCGTCAGTGAAAGTATTTAGGTCTTCAGATACGCTTGCAAATAGGGCGTTGATGGACTTTGCATGCGGTATGGTCTTTTCATATCTCAATTCCTTGCCGTAGATGTTGTTCACCTTGTGACGGAATTCCAAAAGATCTTCCAATTGAAGAGATGTGTTTTCTGAAATCACGGGTGGACGTTCTGGTCGTTTTTCTGTCATTTGTGCAAGTAGATTCTTATGCCATTGACTCCCTCTCGGCACGTGCATATCCACCTGACGGGCAATCCGTAGAAAAATATTCTCTGTGCCTCTGTAAACATCGGCGAGATCTGTGGCGATTGTATTTTCAATGAATTCTCTTGCCTGAACAGGTAGCACATCAATATTATCCAATCCCCTTTGGATTCTTTCAAGAGTTTCACGTATTTTGGCGAGTTCATCGTTGATGCGTTGTGTCAACCTTTTTCGGTTCATTTCGTAAATTGCTTCCTCCTCGGTGGGGAAAACCTGTTGCTGAAGATGTTTGTAAAGCGTCTGCCACACATCTGTCACACCATTGGCGGGTTGCACGCCTCGTTCGATAGGGATCGCTTGATGTTTGACACGTTCTCGGAAAAGCCCTTTCAACCTATCAAAATTGATGAAGTCTATTTTGAACGGAGCATCGAAATATATAACCTTTCCGTACGCTTTATCGTAGGCATCGTTAGAGAGTCCTGACACAGCGATATCGATGTCTGATCCCTTCGTGAACCCCATCGGTTCTGTGAGTGAACCGAAGACGAAGACTTGGGTTGCACCGAACTGTTCGTAAAGCAGTGCCG
>MKWU01006487.1_pt1 | contig 11868 bp, 9 predicted proteins | sample 809101 | NCBI WGS metagenome assembly MKWU01 (sample SAMN05860141, study PRJNA318959) | sponge metagenome | host: Aplysina aerophoba | place: Slovenia: Piran, Adriatic Sea, Gulf of Piran | collected 2013-05-07
CCCCCGGCAGCCAGGACGAAATGTGGAACACCGCTGACCTGGCGGATGCGCTGGCCAATGACTTGAATGTGCATTTGCCGATACAGGAATGGCTGGACGAGGATACATCCCTGGATGAAGAAGCGCTGACCGCAAAGGTTACCGGGAGCGTTGCCGAAGAAGTGGAAACAAGACATGCCGACCTGCCGCCGGATCTGGTGCGCAGGGTTGAAAAGGGTTTGATGCTGGACACCCTGGACCGGCATTGGAAAGAACACCTGGTGGCGATGGACCATCTGCGGCAAGGCATCGGGTTGCGCGGATACGCGGCAAAGAATCCCAAGCAGGAATACAAGAAGGAAGCATTTTCCATGTTTGGCGACATGCTGGAAAACATCAAATACGACGTTGTTACCATACTTGCGAAAATACAGGTCAGGGAGGATCAAGATGCACAGGTATTGCAACGGCGGCCCAGACCCGCGGAAATGCAGTTCAATCATCCGGACGCGCCCAGCGCCATGGACAAACCTGGTGAGAACCAGCAGCAAAAACCCTATATACGCAATCAAAAGAAAATCGGCCGTAATGAGCCCTGCCCCTGCGGTTCCGGGAAAAAATTCAAGTTCTGCCATGGCAAACTCAACTGACGACAAGTTCGTCATACCGGCCATGGATGAAATCAACGTGATCTCCATGGTTAAAACATGGCAGCCGGATTAACACATTCCACAGATCTCTCGCCTGTTGACGGCATCAGGCTTGCCGGCTGTTCGGCAGGGATTTATGGCGCGGCCAGGGACGACCTGGCCTTGTTCGAGATCTGCGACGGCGCCAGAGTCAGCGCAGTGTTTACCCGCAACCGGTTTTGCGCGGCGCCGGTTACCGTCGCCAGGAAGCACCTGCAGCATGGTCCCGTGAAATATCTGCTTGTCAACGCCGGTAATGCCAATGCAGGGACAGGTGCGCAAGGTGTCAACGATGCAACCCAGGTCTGCGAGGCCCTGGCCGGCCTGGCCGGGTGCGCCGCGGAGGCCGTATTACCGTTTTCCACCGGGGTAATCGGAGAGTACCTGCCGGTCGATAAAATATGCCGCGCCCTGCCCGAACTGTTAGACAGGTTGGCGGATGACGCCTGGCCCGATTGTGCGCGGGCCATCATGACCACCGATACGCGGTTGAAAGGCAGTACCGCAACGGGTGTTGGTCCCGAAGCGTTCGCCGTAACCGGCATCGCGAAGGGCGCCGGCATGATCAAACCGGACATGGCCACTATGCTTGCCTTTATCGCCACCGATGCCAACGTATCCCAGGGCGCCCTGGACCGCATACTGAAAACCGCCGTTGATGAATCGTTCAACAGGATCTGTGTTGACGGCGATACCTCCACCAACGACGCCTGCGTCCTGGTCGCCACCGGCAAAAACAACGCCGGCAGGATGGTTGGTGAAGCCGGTCCGGCGTACGACCGTCTGGAAGCCCTGATAACGGAACTATGTACCCGTCTGGCCCAGGAAATTGTCAGGGATGGCGAGGGCGCCACGAAATTTGTGACTGTCCGGGTCGATAACGCCCGGAGTGAAACAGAATGTACTGCTGTAGCCGACGCCCTGGCGACGTCTCCGCTGGTCAAGACTGCATTATATGCGTCCGACCCCAATTGGGGCAGAATATTGGCAGCAATCGGGAGAAGCAAGGGCGTGGACCTGGATATAGACAGGATTTCTGTACATCTGAACGAGGTTTGCATCGTTGAAAACGGCGCCAGGGCAAAAGACTATACCGAAGAACGGGGAATAGCCGCCATGCAGGATGATGAAATCGAGATACGCATCGACCTGAACCAGGGAACTGCAAGCGCCTGCTACTGGACCTGCGACCTGTCCCATGATTACGTCACGATTAACGCCGAATACAGGTCCTGACGGACAATCAGGAATTACGAATTTCTAATTCGTAATTATTAATCCCATGCGTGCCAGAGATCATATTGCCCTGGGCGTTGTCTACAACGCCGCCCGGGACAAGGTGCTGGTGGCCAAGCGCCCGCGCCATTCCCATCTCGGCGGCATGTGGGAATTTCCCGGCGGCAAGGTCAGGGGTGGCGAAACCCTGCTTCAGGCCCTGAAGCGGGAATTGTTCGAGGAACTCAACATTGATGCCGGGGACTGTTCACCGCTTATCTCGTTCGATTACGATTATCCGGGTAAACCGTTACGGTTCAGCGTATGGAAAGTGTATGGCTGGACCGGACAGTTGAGGGGTAATGAAGGGCAGACAACGCAGTGGGTGGATATTTCTTCCCTGGCGGCAACGGATTTCCCCGCCGCCAACAAGGGGATTATTACCGCCTGCAAACTGCCGGCAGTGTATCTCATCACCCCGGACCTGGACAGTTATTCTCCAGCCTTCATGAATGAGTTACGCAAATACCTGGCGGCCGGCGTGAAGCTGGTGCAGTTCAGGAGCAAATCGGCGCATAATCATAAACCTGCAGTCATGGAAATGATTGACGCGTGCAGGAGCTATGGCGCGGAACTCATAGTCAATTCCACTCCTGAGTTTGCTATGGAAACCGGCGCCGGCGGTGTCCACCTGACCGGCGAACGTCTGCTGGGATTAACGGGGCGGCCGTTGCCGTCCGGGTCCCGGGTTGGCGCTTCCTGCCATAACATGCGTGAGTTGATGCATGCGGTGGAGATTGATGTTGATTTCTGTGTCTTGTCCCAAGTGCGAAAAAAAGGGTCAGCCGCTACCGGCGGCGCCGGGGGGCAGGCCGCAGATTACACGGATGACACCCTGGGATGGGACGGGTTTTCCGAACTGGTCAGGCAGGTACCTGTTCCGGTTTACGCCCTGGGCGGGATGAGACTCTCCGACCTGGCGAATGCCGCATCACACGGCGCTCAGGGAATTGCCCTGATCAGCGACGTGTGGGGCAGACCCGGTTCAGTTGCGAGAATAAACCGGGCATTATCCCGGTAATGGTCAGGAAACGCCGAAATGCAGTTCGAATTCCACGTCATTCCCGGTCTGTTCCGGCCGGTTCGAGGTCTCGGACTGTTCCATGAACCGGACCGTAACCCGGTGTTTCCCGCCACTTACCTCAGGGAAATATTTCAGGTTCCTGGGAATGACGATCCTGATCAACTGGTATTTCGTGCCAGAATCGACGGATTGCTGAAAAACCCCCTCCTTGGCAGTTTCCTTGGTTGCGATAGCGTTATTCCGGATCAGGTTCAGCACCAGGTTTGTGCCCTTTTTGATGGTTAACATGTCTTCCTGCCATTCGCGCAGGCACTGTTGCTTGAAACGCGTAGACTTGTTCAACCAGTGGTGATAGGCGGGCAGGTCAAAATTGCAGGTGCCGCCTGCCACGGAGCTTTTCTGCCTGATGGACGTGATCAACTCATCCTTATCCAATGTTGCCCCGGGTACGTAGGCATTATCCTGCATGGTTTCAAGACATTCTTTGAGTTCGCTGAGGACCTGTTTGAGCTTGTATGAATCCACTCCCGGATTACCTTCCAGCGCGCCCAGGATTGACCGGCACCGCTCCAATTCCTTGGCCAGGTCAGTTTTGCAGTCGGACCACTTCATTAGATCACTCAGGTCGATCAGCAGGGAGATAGTCAGGCGTATATCCCACAGGTCCGTCGATCCCGAATAATTATCCAGGCGGCGAAACAGGTTCTCAATTCTCAGTAACGTCCTGATACGTTCGCTCAGGGGATGTTCATATACGAGACTATTTTCCATGGTTACCAGGTCAGGTTATCAGTTATTGGTTGTTTTTGTTAAGGGATAACTCGATATATTGGCCATGTAAATTCACGACCTTTTTTTTCAAATCGTTAATATTACCATCGTTGACAATAATATCATGCGCGTAACGCAGTCTCTCCTCCCGGCTGATCTGGGATTTGATTATACTCCTTGTCTGTTCTTCATTCGCCTTGTCCCGCCGGGATACCCGCGCTACCTGTAATTCTTCGGGCGCATCGACCACCAGGACCCGGTCCACGGTTGCCTGCCTGCCCGTTTCCAGCAACAGGGGTATGCAGATTATGCAATAAGGATAGGTTACCCGGGTCAGGAACTCCTGTATTCCCCGGCGTACGCGGGGATGGATGATGGCTTCCAGTTGTTTTTTCATTGCCGGCCTGGCGAAGATCAGTTCGCGCAGGTATTGCCGGTTCAGGTTGCCTGCGTCGTCCAGGCACTGTTTGCCGAACAGGGCAACCACCTCGTAGAAAGCTGCCAGGCCGGGCCTGGTAATATCATGGGATATCTCATCTGCGTCTACCGTAGGGACGCCGAGGTCGTCAAAACAATTTTTGACTGTCGTTTTGCCGCTGCCTATCCCCCCGGTCAAGCCTACCCGCATGGGATGCTTCATGTCACAATCCCTCCCGGCAGGTACAGGTAATCAAAAACGTTCAACCCCCATACCAGGCTGAGCCAGCCTGCCAGCGCAAGGAAAGGCCCGAACGCGATCTGTGCCGGTTCCTGCCTTGCCCCGCGCCGGGGCAGGCGTTGCCGCCCGCGCAGAAACACCAGGTATATACCGACCAGCGAACCGAGCAGTGAGGAAATGAAAATAATGGATGCCAATGCCTGCCAACCTGCCCATGCCCCGAGCATGGCGAGCAGTTTCAAATCTCCCAATCCCATTCCTTCCTTTCCGGCAATGAGTTTGAACAGCACATGGATCAGCCAGAATATTCCGTAACCGGCGACGGCGCCCATCAGGGCGGAATACAAATCAGTGAATAAACCGAAATAGTTACAAATCAGGCCCAGCCACAACAAAGGCAGGGTGATACTGTCCGGCAGCAGTTGATGGTCGATATCGATAAAGGACAACGAAACAAGCGCCCAGGTAAACAGGCAGGCAAAAACCATTTGGGCGCTGACACCGAAGTTTATGGCGACAAGCACCGTCAGCAGGGCTGTCAGGGTTTCGACGAAGGGGTAACGTAACGGGATCCTGTTGTTGCAGCCGGAGCATTTCCCCCTGAGCAGCAGGTAACTCAGAACGGGAATATTCTCGACGGGAGTTATCCTGTGTCCGCAATGGGGACAACTGGATCCGGGCCTGACCAGGTTATACGGTTCCGGGCCGGGTTGTGCTGCAGGCGCGGTTTCGAGAAATTCATGACATTCCCGGCGCCATGCCGTCTCGATCATGACGGGGAGACGCCGTATAACCACGTTAAGAAAACTCCCGATGAGCAACCCGAGCACGGCGCTCAAGGCATAAAAAAAAGGGAGTGGTATCTGCGGGAGTATATTCAAGTTCAATCGTCAGTATTCAGCGTGTATCTTTATACCAAATACCGGCGACTGACAACTAAAATCTGGAAACTAGCCGGCCGAAAACGTCAATACCCCGTCTTCGGCATCCACGCTAATGGTATCCGTGGCGTGAAATTTCCCGGCCAGCAGTTCCTTTGCCAGGGGAGTTTCCAGGTGGGTCTGTACAGCCCGCTTCAGGGGCCGTGCACCGTAAACGGGATCGAACCCGATATTCGCCAGGGTCTCTTTTGCCTTGTCCGAGATGGTGATGACTATGTCCTGCTCCGCCAGGCGCTGTTTCAGCCTGTTGACCTGGATCCCGGCAATGGCGTTGAGCTGCGATCGCTTCAACGTGTGGAAGACCACGAGGTCGTCAATACGGTTAAGGAATTCCGGCCGGAAATAAGAAGATACTAGTTCCAGCACCGTCGATTTCATCGTGCCATAGTCTGAATCGTCCGGCAGTTCCCGTATGCGGTCGGAACCAAGGTTTGAGGTCATGATGATGACCGTGTTACGGAAATCAACCGTCCTGCCCTGGCCGTCGGTCAAGCGGCCATCGTCCAGCACCTGCAACAGGACGTTGAAAACATCGGGGTGGGCCTTCTCCACCTCGTCCAGCAGCACCAGGCTGTAGGGCCTGCGCCTGACCCGCTCGGTAAGTTGTCCGCCCTCGTCGTAGCCGACGTAACCCGGCGGTGCGCCGATCAACCGGGCTACCGCGTGTTTTTCCATGTATTCGGACATGTCGATGCGGACAATGGCCTCTTCGCTGTCAAATAAAAAGTCAGCCAGGGCTTTACACAGTTCCGTTTTTCCCACGCCGGTCGGACCGAGGAAGAGAAACGAACCGTTCGGCCTGTTGGGATCGGCAAGACCGGCGCGTGCGCGCCGGATGGCGTCCGCAACCGCGACGATGGCTTCATCCTGGCCGACAACCCGCTGCCGTAACGCTTCCTCCATCTGTAACAGTCTGTCTTTCTCGCCCTGCAGCATCCTGGCGACCGGTATTCCCGTCCACTTGGAAACCACTTCCGCAATCTCGTTTTCCGTTACCTTGTTGCGTAGCAGCTGCATCGGTTTCGCTTCGGTCCGGTCTGCATTTTCCAGTTGCTTTTCGAGTTCCGGAATAATGCCGTATTGCAGTTCCGACATCCGGTTGAGGTCGCCTGCGCGTTGCGCCGCTTCGAATTCCATGCGCGACTGTTCCAGCCGTTCCTTGATATCGTGCGCGCCCTGCAACGCCGCCTTTTCGGATTTCCAGATTTCTTCCAGGTCCGCAAACTCCAGTTCGACCTGGCTTATCTCGCTTTCGAGATCGGCCAGGCGTTGTATTGAAGCCTCATCGGTTTCCTTCTTCAGGGCTTCGCGCTCAATTTTCATTTGAATGAGGCGCCGCTCCAGGCGGTCCATCGCCTCCGGTTTGGAGTCGATCTCGATGCTGATACGGCTGGCCGCTTCGTCGATAAGGTCGATTGCCTTGTCGGGCAGTTGCCTGTCGGTGATGTAACGCTGCCCCAGCGTGGCTGCGGATATGATGGCCGGATCGGTAATCTGCACATTATGGTGCACTTCATAGCGTTCCTTCAGGCCGCGCAGGATGGCAATGGTGTCGTTCACGTCGGGTTCGTCGATGAACAACTTCTGGAAGCGGCGTTCCAGCGCGGCGTCTTTTTCAATATTTTCCCTGTATTCATCCAGGGTTGTTGCGCCTATACAGTGCAGTTCTCCCCTGGCCAGGGCAGGTTTCAGCATGTTGCCGGCATCCATTGACCCTTCCGCCTTACCGGCGCCGACCACGGTATGTACCTCGTCGATAAACAGGATGATGCGGCCCTGCTGCTTGTCGAGGTCGTTCAGGATGGCTTTCAGGCGTTCTTCAAATTCACCCCGGAATTTTGCTCCGGCAATCAGGGAACCCATGTCCAGGGCCAGCAACTGCTTTCCTTTCAGGGCATCGGGCACCTCGCCGTTGACTATGCGTTGCGCCAGGCCCTCGACTATCGCGGTCTTGCCTACACCCGGTTCGCCGATCAGCACGGGATTGTTTTTTGTTCGTCTCTGCAGGACCTGGATGGTGCGGCGTATCTCTTCATCCCGGCCGATCACGGGGTCCAGTTTTCCCTTGCCGGCCTGGTCGGTTAAATCAATCGTGAACTTGTCCAGCGCGCCGCGGTTGTCTTCACTGTGCGGGTCGTTGACATTTTCCCCGCCGCGGATCCTGTCTATTGCCGCCTCGGTTCTATGCTTATCGGCGCCGCACTCCTTCAGCAGTTTCCCCAACCCTGATTTATCTTCCAGCGCGGCAAGGGAGAACAGTTCGCTGGAGATAAATTGATCCTTGCGTTGCTGCGCGTACTTGTCGGTGAGGTTGAGCAGTCGCTCCAGCTCCCTGGACACGAATACTTCCCCGTCATGTCCCTGTATCCTGGGTAAATTATCCATGGCCCGGGCTATCCCCTTATGCAGGCGTCCTGTGTCTACCCCGGCGAGGCCCAGCAGGTGGGTGGTCGAGCCGCCTTCCTGGTCCAGCAGTGCGGCCATCAGGTGTACCGGTTCAATGAACTGGTTATCGCGCCCGAGCGCCAGGCTCTGGGCGCTTGCCAGGGCCTGCTGAAATTTGCTGGTTAATCGATCAGTACGCATAACATCTCCATAAAGTAGCTTCGCTATACTGTATTAATATGGGCATCCCGCCGTGATTCAAGGCCGGACAGAAAAACGGCGGATATTCGGGGTCAGAGCATTTGCTCTGACCCCGAATATTCACTCCATCCAGATCAGGCTTGCCATGCGCCCGGTAACGCCGTCCCTGCGGTAGGAATAGAACATCTCCTTGTTGGCGCAGGTACATTGTTTGCAATCGGATATGTCTGTAACGCCCAGTTGCAGCAGATCCGTCTTGACCAGTTGTCCAAGGTCCAGGTACCAATGGCCTGCGCGGCCGGGAGTGGTTGCAAGCCGTGTTTCCGCCCAGATCGATGAGCAGGCGGAGACCACGTCGGCGCCAACCTCGTAATTTTCCTGGCTGATATGTGGCCCGACCCAGGCCGACAGTTCATGAGGCGCGGCGTTAAACATGGACAGGCCGCGTTGGATTATCCTCTTGCACAGGCCGCGCCAGCCGATGTGCAGGGCCGCGATCTCGGTGCCGTCGCGGTTGCAGAGCAATAACGGGATACAGTCGGCGGTCTGTACCGCGCACACCACACCACCCGTACCGGTATATGCGCCGTCTGCAGGGCCGGGCTGTTCCGTCTCCGCCTTGATAACCCTGTTGCCGTGCTGCTGTTGCAGCCAGAGCGGTTCCGCCGGCAGGTTTAATTGCTTGCGCAGTTGCAGGCGGTTTTCCGCGACGGCCTCCGCTTCATCTCCGACGTGTCCGGCGAGGTTGAAACCGTTGAATGGAGCAGGGCTGGCGCCGCCGGAGCGGGTCGTGGTCCCCGCATGTACATGCGCGGGAGCCGCCCAGTCCGCATCTATCCAGTTGTTATGCGTCCGTTTCACTGCGTATGACAGCCAGGAGGTTTTCCATGTCGGCGGCGAGAGGCGCGTCCCACTCCACACGGTTACCGGTCACCGGGTGCGGCAGTTCCAGCCGCACCGAATGCAGGGCCTGCCTGGGAAAGGCGGCAAGCGCCTCCCTGAGCGTAGCCGATACGTTTTTCGGGAAGCGCTTCCTCCCTCCATAGACGGGGTCGCCGATGACGGGGTTGCCCAGGTGCGCCATATGGACCCGTATCTGATGGGTGCGTCCCGTCTCCAGGCTTAGTTTGATATCCGTGCAGACGGGGAATTTTTTTACGATCCGGTAATGGGTGACCGCGTGTTTTCCCTTGTCTGTCACGCTCATGCGCGTGCGTTGCGTCGGGTGCCTGCCAATGGCGGCGGTTATCGTCCCGCCGCTGATCAGCTGCCCGTGTACCACTGCACGGTACTCCCTGGTAATTTTTCTTTCCGACAAATCCCTGACCAGTCTTGTGTGGGCCGGCAGTGATTTTGCCACCACCATGATCCCGGAGGTGTCCTTGTCCAGGCGATGTACTATTCCTGCCCTCGGGATCTGCGCAAGTTCGGGACAGTAATACAGCAAGGCATTGACCAGGGTGCGGTCCGGGTTACCTGCACCGGGATGAACGACAATTCCCGGCGCTTTGTTGACTACAAGAACGGCCTCGTCCTCGTGTATGACATCGATAGGGATTTCCTGTCCCGTCCATGTTTCGTTGTGACTGGTGATCTGTGCCCTTACCTCGATCGATTGTCCGCCCCGGACCGTGTCTTTCTGCTTCAGGGAAGCGCCGTCCACGGTAACAAAACCGTTCCTGATCCACGTCTGCAGGCGGGCGCGGGAATGCTGTGGGCATAACCGGGCCAGGACCTGGTCAAGCCGCTTGCCGCTATGGCGGTCCGGCACGATTACCGTAAAGTTTTCGTCGACTGGGCTCACTGAACGGTGAGGAAAGTGATGGAATAATCCCGGATTATTTGTTATAACCGGACCGAAATTCAAGTAGATGTTGATAACACCAAAGCGAACGTGAGAAAGGCTATAAACAAGTTATTTACCAGGATTTATAGCACGAAATTTATTCCGTTTAAAGGCAGTTCGATTTTTCCTCCTAAACCGGGTTTTGCCGGATTTGTTATTCAATCCGTAGTCGCCGGGTTGGCCGTTGCCTTCGTGCTGCTGTATCTGTTCCCCGGCCTGTATTCCGCGCAAAACGGCAGTGGAGCTACGCCTGGCCGGGAAGGTGTCGTCTCCTACCGCGATGCGGTGAACGCGGTGGCGCCGGCGGTAGTTAACGTCTACTCCACACGCATAGAGCGGCGCACAATTCATCCCTTTTTCCAGGATCCTCTGTTCCGCCGTTTTTTCGGCCCGCAGGCACCGGCAGAGAGGCGCAACAATCTCGGTTCCGGGGTGATTATGGACGCAAGAGGCTATCTGCTGACCAATGCCCACGTCATCCGCAATGCAGACGAAATACTCGTTACCTTGTATGACGGCCGGCAGGGTTCTGCGGAGGTCGTGGGCGTAGACGTGGATACCGACCTGGCCGTGCTGAAAATAGCCATGGATAACCTCCGGGTCGCGCCCACCAGCGATTCCAGCCTGGTAAGAGTGGGAGACGTTGTCCTGGCCATAGGCAATCCCTACGATTTCGGACAGACGGTCACCCAGGGCATCGTCAGCGCCACGGGCCGTAACAGGGTGGGGATTACGACGTTCGTGAATTTTATCCAGACCGACGCTGACATCAACCCGGGCAACTCCGGCGGCGCCCTCGTTTCCGCCCTGGGGAAACTGATCGGCATCAACACTGCCATAATATCCAGCAGTGGTGGTTCGCAAGGCATAGGTCTGGCTATTCCGACGAACCTGGCGCTGGACGTGTTGCAGCAAATAATTGAATTCGGTCACGTCATCCGGGGCTGGATCGGCATCGAAGCGCAGATCGTCCCGCAGGACATCAGGGATGCGGCAGGACTGGACGAAAGCGGCATCCTGATTGCCGCGGTCCTCAACGGCAGTCCGGCAGATCAGGCGGGAATCATGCCCGGCGATATCATGACACGGATCGACGGTAAGCCGCTGTATGACCCGCGCGCCACGATCAACATGATCTCACAGGTCAAACCGGGCGCCAGTGTGGAAATAGAACTCCTGCGCGGCTGGAAAACACAGACGGTGGAGGTGCAGGTGGCGGAACGCCCCGCCCCCATGCAGTGAATTGATTTAACATGGATGTACAGGATATACAGGATTATATTGGTAAGGTTCAGTGACCACTTCCTGTGCCCTGCCAGGTTCCTCCGGTTACTATAACCTCGCTGCTTATGAATTAAAATATCCTGTTTATCCTGTACATCCATGTTAATTATCTTTCATACGCAGTTCGGCAGAACGGGCATGGGCAGTCAGCCCCTCAGCGCGGGCCAGCACTGTTGCGGTGCGGGCAAGGCTTGCGGCAGACGCGGCGTTGCAATCGATGAGCGATGAGCGCTTCTGGAAATCATAAACACCCAGTGGGGACGAGAATCTTGCGGTTCTGCCGGTGGGCAGCACATGGTTTGGACCTGCGCAATAATCTCCTATTGCTTCTGCGGCAAAATGCCCCAGGAAGATCGCACCGGCGTGCCTGATACCGGCCAGGTAGCTGTCCGGTTCCCGTACGGCCAGTTCCAGGTGCTCCGGCGCCAGCCGGTTCACGATAGCGCACGCCTGTTCGATATTCCCTGCCCGGATCAACGCACCGTTGTTTTCCAGCGAAGCGCGGATTATGGCGGCGCGTTCCATCTGTCCGATTTGCCGGTTGATTGAGTTTTCAACCCTTTCCGGCAGGCTTGCGTCGGTGGTCACCAGGATGGCCCTGGCGTCCTCGTCGTGCTCTGCCTGTGCGAACATATCCATGCTGATCCAGTCCGGGTCTGCGCTCTCGTCAGCAACAATGACAACCTCGGAAGGGCCGGCGATCATATCTATGCCGACAACGCCGAATACCAGCCGTTTGGCTGCGGCCACGTAACGGTTTCCCGGTCCGACGATCTTGTCGACCGCGGGGACGGGACCGGCGCCGTAGGCAAGGG
>MKWU01006488.1_pt1 | contig 11866 bp, 9 predicted proteins | sample 809101 | NCBI WGS metagenome assembly MKWU01 (sample SAMN05860141, study PRJNA318959) | sponge metagenome | host: Aplysina aerophoba | place: Slovenia: Piran, Adriatic Sea, Gulf of Piran | collected 2013-05-07
GTGAACTCCGTGGCCGAAGGGGCCACGGTAAACCCGGTCTGATCGCGCAGCAGCTCGCCGTCCGCGGAACGGACGGTAACCTCGACCTTGTGCATGCCGCCCAGTTCAGGACGATACTCGCCCCGGTACAGGCCACCCTTCCCCAGGGCCCACTCGAGCGGCACGGATTCCGACCGGCCGGCCGGACCCGTGACGTGAGCCCATACTTCGGTACCGTCGACCGGTTCGAATCCTTGGTCAAACAGCCGGCTTTCGATGATTACCGGCTCGTGGCCTCCGTAATTCGACCTGTTCGTGGCGACCGTAACCCGCCCGGGGGCGTAGAGGGCGACCCAGCGGATCATCTGTCGCCAGAACCGCTCGTGCGACTGGTCTTCTGACGGCAGATGCATCTGCCAGCGCCACGTGCTGAAACCGGTAAAAGCCATGGATCGACCCCTTCCGTATCGCTGAACGGCCAGGAGCACGTTCGATCCTTCAAGCACGTCGGTGCCGGGGTCGATCGCCAGCACCGAGGCGCCGGGTTTTACGCCTCCGACCCGGTTGTATCCGATCAGCTCCGGCAAGCCGCCCCAGATCGCCCTGTTTTCCTCCGGGGTCGATCCGAAACGGAGCAGCGGATGGTCGATTCCTTCCCCGGCCGGTTCAAGGAGAAAGGCGTGGTCGACGATACCCATCGCCCAGTTTTCGCCGGTGAGTTGAACCGGGAGCACGTCTTCGATCGGCGTCCCCGCGTATCCTCCTTCACGGAACGAGTTCAGTCCGCCGATCATGAGGAAGCCGCCACCGCGATCACTTACGAACGCCTCGGTCAACCGCAACTGCTCGGATGTGAACCAGGCCGCCTCGATATCTCCGAAAACGATGGCGTCGTAAGCAAACAGCTCCTCGCGGCTCCGTGGATAACCCGCTGTAAGTTCCCGTTTCGGGTCCCGGATGCCCTGCCGGTAGATCCTCCCGTCCGGAGAGATCCTGACGATCGAGACCATATCGATCCTGGGGTCTTCCTCAAGGGCCCTTCGAATGAACTTGAATTCCCTGCGTGGATATCCTTCCACGTACAGGACCCGTCCCGTCTTCGACCGGTTGTCCAGCAGGAACGCCTGGGTGTTGTTCTCCGAGATCGTCTCCGCGTTCTGGGGGGCGACTTCGGCCGAGTATTCGAGAATGCCCGGCGATTCAGGAGACAGGAATACCTGAACCCGTTGAATTTCGCCGTCCCGGCCGAGACGCACCGGCGCGGTCTGTACCACGCGTCCGCCTTCCTTGATGTTCAGGTCGATCGACCGGCCGGCGTATCCCGAACTCCGCAGGGTGACGACCAGGTCGGTTATCGTTCCCTCCGTGACCCGGTTGGACGCGGCTACCTTGAGTATTTCGACGTCCCGGTCAATCCGTTCCCGGCCGACCCCCACGGTATGGACCGGCGTGTTCCGCGATGCGAGGTACGCGGCCGCGTTCGCCAGGTTGTCCGTTCCCGTGCTCGCATTGTCCGCACCGTCCGTAACGAGCACGACGGCGGCCACGGGCAGGTCCCTGAACTCGCCCGCGGCCTGTCCGAGCGCTCCCGCGATGTCCGTCGCGATCCCGGAACCGTCCAGTTCTCCCAGGTCCGAGACCCGTTCGGTTCGGTCCGCGAACCGGTAGGGCCTCAGCCTGAACCGGGCGGCCAGTTCCTCGAGCAGTCCATCATCCACGAACCGCCGCTTTACTGCATCCACGCGGGCAACGCCCCGCGCGCCATCCTGAATCCCCATGCTCCCCGAATCGTCGAACAGCAACAACACGAAACCCCGGCGGGGCGAGACCTCGGACGTTACGATGACGGGTTCCATGAGACAGAATACGACCAGCAGCAGGGGCAGGATCTTCAGGGCGGTGAACAGGGACTTCCACGCCGGCGAGGTCGCCACGGGCATGCGACGGTAAAACAGGATCACGAGCCCGGCCATAACCATGGCGAAAAGGACGATGATCCAGATCGGGACCGTGGTTCTGAACGCCAGGTGTTCGGAAGCCTCAATCAAACCGAGCGCGCTTAAAACAGAATCCATCACGGCGGATACCAGGAAGGGTTTAAAACGACGGGAAGCGGCGGTCCGGCGGCGTCATACCGCACCGGGGAAGAACCCCGGGAGACGTCTCCGGCACCGGACCGGACAACAAATATTGAAACGGTAATCGACCGGAACTGTCAATACAAATAGGGCCGGCGCCATGGGACTACGGACCTTAAAGGCCTTGACAGCGCTGCGGCGCATATCTAAGTTTCCTCAACCGCCGGTCGTACGAAAACCGTCCAGGCGACACGTATAAATACCCAAATGCCCACGAGGAAAGGAATCGCGATGAAACGGATCATACCGGTGATTGCCGCGTGTTTCGTTATGACGGTCCTGGTCGACGCAACCGTAGACGCCCAGCGTGCGCCCAAGAACGTCCAGGTCCTGACGGATCTCTCCACCCGCGAAATCCGAGACTACATGAAAACGGTCAGCAGCGGCATCGGGGAAAAATGCGACTACTGTCACAATTTGAAAGACTATCCGAGCGACGAAAAGGAAACCAAGCTGATCGGCCGTGAATTCATTCGTCTCGTAGAGCAACTCAACGTGCAGGTAGCGGCGATCAATAAGAACGTGATGAACAAGGAAGACCTGCAGCTCGTAACCTGCTACACCTGCCACGCCGGTGAGCTCACCATCATATCCGAAGAGTAGGCATCCCGCTTTTTATAAACCTCGAACCTGACGGGGTCAGACAGACGTGACAAGATACGCGGCAATCCTAGTGCTGCTGGGCCCCCTCCTGGCATCTCACGCAACAGCCCAACCAGCGGAAAACGCTTTCGAGGGCAGTCTTCATTTCAACGTGGCCTTCAGCGGCGGCGACCTGCAGGACCGCGCCCGGGTTACCATGCTGGTGCCCGAGTCCTACAGGCTCTACATCAAGGGCGGGCAGACGAAGATCGTCATGCGGGGCGGCATGATCGGCCTGACGATGGGCGAAGTCGTGATCGACGGGTCGACGGGCCGGGGATACGTCATCAGCCACATGAACAGCAAGGCCTACGAGATCGTTGCGGACCCGAATCTGAAAGAACGGGTGGCGCCGGTCATTGCTGAAGAAAACGAAACCACCACCATAGCCGGCTACGAATGCAGAAAATACAGGATCACACGTTCCAATCCTTCCGGCGCGATGACACAGTACATGTGGGTCACCGACGCGATTCATCTGGATCTGGCCGCTTCCCTCGGGGGCGCCTTGAAGGACAGCATGCCCTTCTGGACCGAGGGACTCTCCGGCTTTCCGCTTAAAATCACCACGTCGTTCCCCGGTACGGCCATGACCATGACCCTGACGGCTACCGAGGTGAATCCCCATACCGTCGACCCGTCGATATTCGTCGTCCCGGCCGGATACGCCATCGAACCCATCGATCCGCGGCAGCTCTTCGGCAGATGATCCGTGCCTTCTTCCACATCCACCGGCCCGGTCGATGACTGGATCCCCGATCGATCCGATCCGTCGACCATTCCCTTACAACGGGGACGCTCCCGGCTTGCGAGGTTGCCATGAAAATCGCATCAGTCGAACAGTTCTTCCCCCGCCACCGGACCCGGCTCGTCAAGATCACCACGGACACGGGCCTGTCCGGCTGGGGTGAATCCACGCTTGAAGGGAAGCCCGAAAGCGTGGAAGGTGCGGTACGGGAACTCGCCGACTACCTTGTCGGCAAGGACCCGCTGCGCATAGAGCATCATTGGCAGCACATGTACCGCTCGGCCTTCTTCCGGGGCGGCGCCATCCTCATGACCGCCCTGTCCGCCCTGGACCAGGCGCTCTGGGATATCGCCGGCAAACACTACGGCGTTCCCGTCTACAAGCTGCTGGGAGGCGCCGTCCGGGACCGCATCCTCGTCTACGCACACTGGGGCATTGGCAGCCTGGCCGAGGAAAGCCTGGCCGCCGCGCGGGAGCGGCTGGACCTGCTGCTTGAAAGCGGGTATACGGCCTTCAAGTCCGGCCCCGGCGGCAAATGGCGCGGTCACGAACCGCCGGCCGTCATCGACCACTTTGTTGAATGCGCCTTCCTCATGCGGGAGTGGGTGGGACCGGAAGTGGAACTGGCCTTCGATTTCCACGGCAAGATGACGCCCGCCCTGGCCATCGAGATCTGCCACGAGATCAAGGACATGCGGCCCATGTTCGTGGAAGAACCGGTGCCGCAGGAAAACGTGGACGCCCTGAAGCTCGTCTCGGACCACGTCACCTTTCCCATCGCCACGGGGGAACGGTTGTTAAGCCGCTGGGAGTTTCGCCAGGTCTTCGAAAAACAGGCCGCGGCCTACATCCAGCCCGACGGATCCCACGCCGGCGGCATCACGGAACTCAAGAAGATCGCCAACATGGCGGAGGCATATTACATCCATGTCCTCCCCCATTGCGCCATCGGTCCCGTGGCCTTCACGTCCTGCATGCACGTGGACGCGGTGATTCCGAATTTCCTGGCCCAGGAGCAGGTCGACTGGGCGCTCGGTGCGGATATACTGAAACAAAACTGGCAGGTCGTCGACGGCCATATCGAACTGCCAGACAAGCCGGGGCTGGGTATCGAGATCGATGAGAAGGCCGTAAGCAACCGGGTGCCGTACCAGGAAGAACTGGGCGGCGAGCACTTCTACGAAACGGACGGCAGCGTGGCCGACTGGTAACCACCAGGCCGGGGGATCGTCCGAAGCGCGGGCGGGTCATTCCGCACCGCGTCGGAACATGGCCGAGTGAGATCGTCCGAAGCACGGGCGACCGGTAACCGGAAAGGAACAGGCATCGCACATGATGAGACGTGTCTTTGCGACTTTAGTGAAGCATTCGCGGCGCTGGACCGATGCGACGGACGAGATGGCCGGGACAGCCGTGACGGTTGCGACAGCCATGACGGTCGCGACAGCTGTTATCGCCACGGGTTGTGCGGATTCCAACGAGACGGCCTCCCTGAACGAGACGGCCTCCCTGAACGAGACGGCCTCTCTGGTCGTCCGGGGCGCCCGCGTGTGGACCGGTCGGGCGGATCTGCCCTGGACCGAGGCCGTGGCCGTGTCGGGCGGCCGAATCCTGGCCGTGGGTGACAACGAGGAGATCGAAGCGCATATCACTGGCGAGACGTCCGTGATCGAAGGCGCCGGCCGCCTCGTCACCCCAGGCTTTATCGACTCCCACGTGCACTTCATATCAGGCGGGTTCAACCTGTCGTCAGTCCAGTTGAGAGACGCGCCGACCCCGCAGGTGTTCATCGATCGAATCGCCGAATTCGCAAGGGACCTCGAACCGGGCGTCTGGATCCTCGGCGGCGACTGGGACCACGAGCAGTGGGGCGGAGAGCTTCCCCGCCGGGACTGGATCGATTCGGTGACGACGGACAACCCGGTGTGGGTCAACCGGCTCGACGGGCACATGGCCCTGGCCAATACGGCCGCGCTGACCGCCGCGGGCGTGACGCGGGAAACGGAGGAGGTCGACGGCGGCACCATCGAAAGGTACGACGACGGTGAACCGGCGGGCATCCTTAAAGACAACGCGATGTACCTCGTCGACAGGGTCATTCCCGATGCGCCCGACGCGTTGAAGGACCGCGCTCTGGACGCGGCAATGGAGTACGTGGCGGCTCAGGGCGTCACTTCGGTACACGACATGGGATCGTGGGGCAACGTGGAAGTCTTCGAAAGGGCGCGGAATGAGGGCCGGATGAAAACCCGAATCTACGCCGCCATCCCGCTGTGGGACTGGCCACGGCTCAAGGCGCGGATCGACTCCACCGGCCGGGGTGACGAGTGGGTCCGCCTCGGTGGACTCAAGGGCTTCGTGGACGGCTCCCTGGGTTCCCACACGGCCGCCTTCCTGGAGCCCTTTACGGACGCGCCGGACGATACGGGCCTGCTCATCAGCTCCGAGGAAGACCTGTACGCGTGGACCTCCGGGGCCGACAAGGCGGGGCTGCACGTGATGGTCCACGCCATTGGCGACCGGGCCATCCGGATGCAGCTTGGGATCTTCGACCGCGTAGCGGCGGAGAACGGCTCCCGAGACCGCCGCTTCCGCATCGAGCACGCCCAGCACATCGCGCCGGACGACATCGCGCGGTTCGCCGCCCGCGACATCATCCCCAGCATGCAGCCCTACCACGCCATAGACGACGGCAGATGGGCTGAAAAGGTCATCGGTCCCGAGCGGATCAAGACGACCTACGCCTTCCGCTCGCTGCTGGACACCGGCGCGCGGCTCGCCCTGGGTAGCGACTGGTCCGTGGCGCCTGCTACGCCGATAGAGGGTATCTACGCGGCAGTAACCCGCCGCACACTGGACGACCTGAACCCGGACGGCTGGGTACCGGAACAGAGCATCACCGTGGAGGAAGCGTTGCGCGGTTACACCATAGACGCCGCCTATGCCTCCTACGAGGAGGACATAAAGGGTTCGCTGGAACCCGGAAAACTCGCGGATTTCGTGATCCTGGACCGGGACCTGACCACCATACCGCCCGAGGAAATCCCTGAGGCGAAGGTGGACCTGACCGTAGTCGGCGGCAACATCGTATATGAACGGTGACGGACCCAGAGATAAAGCGCTATGGCTGACGGCGCCCTCCGACGCGGCGTGGCGGCTTGCCCCCGGCCAGGTCCATCTGTGGCGGGCTTCCCTCGATCTGCCGCCGGGACAGACCCGTGCGCTGGCACGCTTCCTGTCCGCAGACGAACGCGAACGGGCGAACCGGTTCGTCGTACGCAGCGCGCGGGATCGATACACCGCCGCCCGTGCCGTCCTGAGAAACATCCTGGCGCGGTACGTTTCTGAAGCACCGGCCGGCCTGCGTTTCGGTTATGCCGAGCACGGCAAGCCCCACCTCGCCCATCCCCGCACGTCCATCCGGTTCAACGTCTCCCATTCTCACGACCTGGCCGTTTACGCGCTGACATCGGACCAACCCGTGGGAGTCGACGTGGAATACCTGTACCGGCGCAAGATCGTGGACCGGCTCAGGATCGCTTACCGCTTTTTCTCCGACCGCGAATACAACACCCTGGCAGCCATGCCGCCGTATCGACGCGACCGGGCCTTCCTCGCGTGCTGGACGCGGAAGGAAGCCTTCGTCAAGGCCATCGGCCAGGGCCTGACCTGTCCCCTCGATCAGTTCGACGTCACCGTCGATCCCAACGGTCCGGCCGAACTGCTGGCCACGCGTTGGGACGTCCACTGCGCGCAACGCTGGACCATGACAAACATCGACCCCGGCCCGGACTACATCGGGGCGCTCGCCGTGGAAAACAGGGACGTACGTCTCATTTTCTGGCAGTGGGACCATGGGCAGTTCGAATGAACAGTTAAACCGGTATGAACTTGCAGGCCCACGGCGATCCGCTGTTCCCTGTGCGGACAGTGCCTGTCGCGCCATAGTACCTGTCACGTCACGCCATGGTGCGCATGCGCCGCAGACAAATCCGAGGAGTACCCATGCCCGACAAAGGAGTACACATGTCCGACAAATTCTGCCCGCTGAACCTGGCCCCCGAGGATCTCATCGAATACACGCCGGACTGGACCGGCGAACGCTTCCCCGACGGCCGGCCCAAAGTGCCGGACGCGATCATCGAGCGGATGCAGCACGTGTCTATCACCCAGGCCTGGGGCGTGATGCGCGGCGCGGGCTACAAACACCAGTACGAAGGTGGATGGCAGCAGACCCACCCCGGCAAGACGCTCGTGGGCCGGGCGGTGACGGCCATGTACATGCCTCGGCGCCCGGCCATGCGCACCGTCATGGAGGCGAAAGGCGCCGCCCACGGCTGCATCGGCGACCAGATCTCCTGGCCCATCGACATGCTGGTCCCCGGGGACGTCTACGTGGCCGATACCTACGGCAAGGTGGACGAGGGGCCCATCATCGGCGACAACCTGGCCACGGCCATCTACGCGAATTCAGGCAACGGTGTGGTCTTCGACGGATCGGTCCGCGACCTGGAAGGCATCGAGGAAATGCCTGATTTCGCCTGCTTCGTCCGGGGCTGGCACCCTTCCTACGCCTCGCCCACCATCATGCTCCTCGGCGTCAACACCGCCGTACGCATCGGCCAGGCCACCGTCATGCCCGGCGACGTGGTCCTGGGCAAGCGCGAGGGGGTTGTATTCATTCCGCCCCACCTGGCGGAAACCGTCGTGAAGACCTCCGAACTGGTCAGCCTGAGGGACCTTTTCGGCAAGCAGCGGCTTCGCGAGGGGAAATATACGCCCGGCCAGATCGACGACCGGTGGACGGACGGGATGGAAGCGGATTTCTCGGAGTGGCTGGAGGGCCACATCGACGAATTGCCGGTCCCGAAGGAGGCGATCCGGGAACTGCTGAAGGAAAGGACGTGGTAGGATGGATCAGGAGTGAACGATAGCGGGGAAGGCCAGCACCCAAACGCTACGCACACACGAAACCAGCGTCCGCAAATAGCTCATGTTCGTGATTTCAGCGCTGAGCCGATCCCGGATTCGACGCAAGTCTTGAACGCAATCATACCTTGGAAGGGCTCGATCTCGCACAGTCTTAACCTGCATTATTCATAAAATGTGGGCTTCAACTCAAGTATCGGGCTCAAGCTTTAGTATAATCATATGGTCACGCAGATAACCGATTCATAAAAACGCTAGTACTCAGGGAAGAATTCACACTGATTCCCTTCGGTAACTTCCTGGGAGCTTCTCATCTCACTGCCGTAACCGCAGTGTCCACCACTACCGCCGTAGTCTGAGGCACGGGGATGGGTTCGCCGTCTTCGTGCATTCCTTCGAGGTGGAACGCTATGGCTTCCCGGATTTCCTTCAACACTTCTTTGCGGGTACCCGCGCTGGCCACGCACCCTGGCAGATCCGGCACGTAGGCTGCGTAGTTGTTCGGGGTCCTCTCAATGACGACGGTGTACTTCATGGCTGTTCTTGCTCCTTTAGCCCCGCCTGTTTCATTATACTATTCCAAGTGCCCGGTGGTAGGTCATCTCTTGGTTTGCCAGGAACGGTCACACGACCCGGTTTCTCTCGGTGCTTGAACTGACGGTGGCTTCCTCTGGTACGAACGAGCCTCCATCCATCCTCCTCTATCAACCGCATGGCATCTCTAACCTTGGGCATCGTTGGTCTGATCTACCCCCAAATCCCAGTCAAGTCAGATTCGTTTCAATCTCCGCGTCCAGCCTTCATACCTGGCCACGGCGCCTCTCCTTTCATAACTCGATTTTCATTTTGAAATCTTCGTGAATAGAGTCTCTTTCGAAGAAGGCGTTGTGAACCGTCATGCCTCGGGGCCGCGTGGTGTTATCTACTTCGCTTTATGTACATGATGTCAAGTCGTTTCTGCTAGATCGTCATATTCCTTCAGTGTCACTTGCCACCAAATTTTCGTGATGAAATCGCATTAATGCCCAACTCGGCCAGATCGCGTAGATCCCACTGTAGATATGTCCGGAGGTAGTCCCGAAGCCACCTGTACCTGTCTTCCCGGGACAACTTGTCACCTGTGTCGATAAGTAGCACGTGAGAGGACTGTTCAAGCGTGGAAGAATAGTTGACGGAGTCGGTGGATGCGTTCCTGTGGGTTCGCGGGGGAACAGCATCGCGTTATCTCGGAATCGAAGAAATCGATTCCTGGCGAGATCAACTATCCGTCTTTGTCAATGACGCGCCCGTCCACGTCTTCAGCCTGGCCTTCTTCCAGCTTACCGTCCGTCAGTTTCTGGATCGTACGAGGAATCTCATCCACGGGGGATACTTCCGGCAGTTCCCGTGTAACGGGGACGTTCAGTTCGGGAAACCGCATGGCGGACGTGGCGACCCGGGTATCCCATGATCCGACACTTCGATTGTACCGCTCAATCGCCTGGCGCAGCGATTTACCCACGTCGATATAGTGCCCGGCGAAAACGGCCAGCCGGTCGTACATCTCCTTGCCCAGATCGCTGATTTGCCTGGCCGTCTCCGCAACCCGGATCTGCTGCCAGGACATCTCCACGGCCTTGAGCAGCGCCAGCAGGGCGGGCGGCGTCACGATAACCACGTTCTTCTCCAACGCCCGTTCCGTCAACCCGGGTTCCCGTTCGATCGCAGGCAGAAAGGCGAATTCGGGCATGACCATTACCACCATGTCCGGCGTCGAAGCGAGGACGTTCCAGTACTCCTTTTTGGCCAGGGAATCCACGTGGGTTTTGACCTGGGTAACATGACGGTCGAAGGCCGCCGACCTGGCTTCGTCATCATCGGTCTCAAAGGCTTCCATCAGGGCGGCCAGCGACACCTTGGAATCGAGAATCACCGTCCGGTCCTGCGGCAGATGGACGATGACGTCGGTACGTATTCGTTCCCCTTCGCTGTCGAAGCTGTCCTGAACCGTGAAGTCGATGTCCTTCCGCAGGCCGGACAGTTCAAGCACGCGCTCGAGCTGGGTCTCCCCCCACCGCCCGCGCACGTCGGGCCGTTTTAACGCGTTTGACAGCGTCTGTGCCTCGCCGGCGAGTTCCTTGTTGGTCTGCATGAGGTTCAGCATCTGCTCACGGAATTCACCCGCGTTCTCGGCCCGTGCCTTGTCCAGCGTCTCGATCTTCTCGGAAAGGGGCTTGACCAGTTTTTCGACGGCTTCCTGCCGCGCCTTCAACGTCTCCTCGGCACTGGCCTTGAACGACTCCTGCTGCGATTTCAGGACCTCCGACGACAAAGCCTTGAACGTATCTTTGAACCGTTTCTCCACCTCGTCGCGGTCGCCGATACGTTCCTGCGCGTTTTCGAGTTGCTGTTGCAGCTTTGCCCGTTCGACTTCCAACTTGCGGGCCTCGTCGAGCGCTTTCTGCGCTTCTGCCAGTTGCTCGCGCACTTCTGCCACTTGCTCGCGCGCCAAGCCCAGTTCGGTCTCCATGCTTGCCTTCTCGCCGCTCAATTCGCTGATCCTGCCGCTGTTTTTAATGCTCCAGATCAGCACGCCGACTGCCACGGCCAGACTGGCGATAAAAGCGATGAGCAGTATGATGGTCAGTGTATCCATGAGCGCTAACATACCTGAATCAAGCCGGTTACATCAAGGAGTTATGCGGGTACCTGTCCCTATTTCAATATCCACTCGGCAGAAACCCGGGCCAGTTCCTCCATGACAGGTTCATCGGTATTCCGGCGCTTAAGCACCTTGAACCCATGATCCGCCGTGTCGACGACGTGAAGGGTCGCGTTTTCCAGGGCCTCCACGACCGGTTCCAGCAACGCGAGGTCGGCCATCTTGTCCCGCTGCCCCGACAGGAACAGCATAGGTATATCTACCGCCTTGAGGTGTTCGGCGCGTTCCGTATTGGGCTTGCCTGCGTGTAGCGGAAACGCGATGAACACGATGCCCTTCAGCCCTTCTATGGGCGCGTTGGCGCAGGCCAACGAGAACATGCGGCCGCTCATGGAATGTCCGCCGGCGAAAAGGGGTAATCCGTCACCGTGCTTGGCCGCCGTCTCGACAGCGGCCCGCACCGTGGCCAGTCGAACCTTCTCACCGTCCATTCCACCGCCGCCCTTCTCGGAATAGGGGTAATTGAACCGAAAGGTGGCGATCCCCGCACCGTTCAACGCGTCGCTCAGTTCCTGCATGAAGCTGTGCCGCAAATTCGTACCCGACCCGTGACCGAGCACGAGTAGTGCTTTCGCGTCGCCGGGATCGGCAAACAAGGCCGATACCTCGCCTTTTTCCACCGTCGCAGTGAACTTCAGTTCCTTCGTTTCCATGAAATCGATTCCTCCTGCTTACCACGTAGATATTACCTACAGGCCGGTGTCCGAACGCAGCGAGCGATCTATTTTT
>MKWU01006489.1_pt1 | contig 11865 bp, 12 predicted proteins | sample 809101 | NCBI WGS metagenome assembly MKWU01 (sample SAMN05860141, study PRJNA318959) | sponge metagenome | host: Aplysina aerophoba | place: Slovenia: Piran, Adriatic Sea, Gulf of Piran | collected 2013-05-07
ACGCCATCTGGACCTTCAGCCGGTACCTGGCCGAAGAGGTGCGGGAGTCCAACATCTGCGTGGTGACCTTCTCCCCCCGGGTTCCCATCGTCACCGAGGGAGCGCCCGAGGACGCCTTCACGCGGCTCCCGACCCCGGAGGTGCTGGGCCAGGGGTTCGTGCTCTCGGCGCAGGTGCCCATGGACGATTCGGGCAAATGTTTCTACTACGAGGACGGCAAGCTCGTCCCCTCCAGGGACGGGCGGTACGACGAGTAGCGGGGAGGTCTTCGAGCTCGTGAAAGGCAAGTTCCAGCGGCATCGTGTTGCCAGGGATCCGGCCAGCGAAAGACCATGAGAAAATCCGAACAGAAGAAACGTGCCGAAACCTTCGCCGCGATGCACGAAGGCAATGAACTTCTCGTCCTGCCCAATGCCTGGGATGCCATCAGTGCGTGTGTCCTGGTGGAAGCAGGTTTCGCCGCCGTGGCGACCACCAGCGGCGGCTGTGCGTTCGCACTCGGATATCGCGACGGCGAAAACATCTCTTTGCGGGAGATGGCCGGTGCGGTGCGCCGTATCGCCAACGCCGTGCCCGTTCCGGTCTCGGCGGATATGGAGGCGGGTTACGGTCCCGCGCCGGAGAACGTAGCGGAAACGACACGCCGGACCCTCGGAGCCGGCGCGGTCGGGATGAACATCGAGGACAGCGACAAGCGCAACCCGGGACATCTTATCGAGTTCGGCGTCGCGGTGGAACGCATCCGCGCGGCCCGCGCGGTCGCCGATTCGGCGGGCATTCCGATGGTCATCAATGCCCGCACCGACGGATTTCACCATGGTGACGGCGAGGACGTGTTTTCCGAGACGGTCCGCCGCGCCAACGCCTACCTGCAGGCCGGCGCCCGTTGTGCGTTCGTGCCGTTCATCAGCGACGGCGCGCTGATCGGCCGGCTGGCCGCCGCCATCGACGGGCCGATGAACGTGCTGGCCGGCGCGAACACTCCGCCGGTTCCGAAGCTTCGCGATCTGGGCGTCAGGCGGGTGACCGTCGGCAGCAACCTTGCCAAGGCGGCGATGTCGGTGGTGCGGCAGGCCGCCGATGAGTTGCGTGGACCGGGCACCTTCGAATTCGCCCGCGAGGTTTACACGCAAGCCGACCTGCACCGAATCCTGACCAGCCCGGGCGGCCACGGAAAGCACTGAAGGCAGGGGACATCAGGAAGATAGGGCGAACCGGAAGAGAGTCCCAAAACCGTTCGTCCTGAGCGTAGCGAGCCGCAGGCGAGCGAAGTCGAAGGGCGCCACCTTGCTCGGCGCAATGAATCAGAGCTTCCCTAACCAATGGCCAGCGAGCCATCGGCGGGGCCGAGGGCGGCCACCATCTCGGAGTAGGAAGCGAGTCCGAAACGGCTCTCCATCGCCTCGCGCCAGATGCCGTCCAGAGCTGCCCGCACGTCCATCGGCAGCCTGTCCACGTGGTCGCCCACCCGGCCGCTCCTCAACTTGGACGATGCGCCTCCGGGCGGCAGGCCGTTGGCGGCATTTCGCGCGGCGCGCAACACGTGATCGTCGAACCGGGTTCCGTGCGCCTTCATGAATCCAATGGAGGATTGGCGGACCACGATCTCCAACAGCTCATCGTCAAGTGGACAGCCAATGAACCCGGCGATGCGCCGCACCGTTCCGGGCACGTCCGCCAGGGCCGACTCGTAGCTCAGCATCAACACGTCCTCGCGGCCGCGTTGTGGCCACCACGAGGCCACGTGTTTCCAGTAGCCGCGGTCCCGCTCCGGCGCCAGAAAGAAATTCCGGGAATAGTCCTCCAGAGTGATGGCCCCGGCCTCGAAACGCCAGCCCTCGTGGAAGTGGTACAGGGACACCAGCACGTCCCCGGGATCCCGGACCATGGTGATGTAACGGCCTCCCTTGGGAACATCGTACCAGCTCAGGTGGCTCTTGAAGGCCCGCGGCTCCGCAACCTGAGGAGCACCGGGGTCGATGCCGAGGTCCAGCGCGAGCTCGAGCCACGGCACCACCAGGGTGATCTCCTCGAAGTCCATGGAGCCCCGGGTCCTGAGCCCGTGGACGATCTGTTGCAGCCAGGTGGTGCCGCACTTGGGGAAGGTGGCGATGAGGACGTCGGTGGGTTTCGGGCGGAACGCCAGCGCCGCGGTCCGGCTGGCCGTGCTGCCGATGCCGCCCCGGAAGGAGCTCATCTCCGCAACCGACCGGGCACGCCTGAGAACAGTCCGCACCCGGTTCGGGTCGTGGTTCACCATGCGCTGAACGGCGTCGCCGCCCTCGGCCGCGTCACCACTCCTTGTTGATGAACGCCAGCATCCGCTCGGCGCCTTCTCGCTCCTGGAACTGCGCGTAGGCGCGCCGCCGCTGGTTGTCCGGGTCGCCGCTCTGAAGCCGCTCGTAGAGTTGCCCGCGCTTGCCGAAGGGCGTCATGACCAGATCCGCCGCCACCGCCAGCAGCCTCAGGTGCTCCCGGGTGCTGGGGGCGCAGCCGCGAAAGTAGCGGTCCACCAGCGGCCCCAGCTCCCCGCTGGCCAGGTCCGAACCACCGCCGGTGAGCACCAGCGAGCTGGTCAGCAGGCTCTCCATGTTGCCCTCGGCCCGGTCCGACGCCTCGATGCTGTGCACCCGGTAGGCCGGGGTGAGGCGCGGCGCCCAGAAGCCCCCGTTTGTCCGGTACGCCCGGGCCTCTCCCATCTCCACGCAGTCCCGCAGGATCTCCAGGTCCTGCACGAACGCGGCCAGCCGGAGTTGCGAGTTGGGGTTCTTCTGCCGGCCGGACCATTCCGTCAGGAGCTGGGCCACCGCAAGGAACGTCTCGATCTTGATGATGAGGCGGACCAGGGTGGCATAGGCGGCCCAGGTCTGGATGCTCCGGTGAAAGCCGGCCACGAGCTCGGGCTTACGGTAGGCGAAGACCCGGTTCCACGGCACCAGAACATCGTCGAAGATGAGCGTGGCGTCCACCTCATCGAAGCGCGCGGTGAGCGGAAAGCGCTCCGGGTCGGCGTGCTCGGCGTACAGGTCCCGGCAAATGATCTTCAGTCCGGGGGCGTTCATGGGAATGGCGAAGGCCAGGGCGTAGTCCGGCTCGTCCGGGTCCCGCGGCCGGTTGGGATACACCAGGGCCTCGTCGGACAGGGGCGCCAGGGTCGCGAGGTTCCGGAGGCCGCGGACCACCGGCCCCTCCGAGGTCTCCCGGACCACGTGGAGGACCAGGTCCGGATCAGGCTGCTCGCTCACCCGCTTCGAATGGTCGTAGAACTGATCCTGCAAGGCATGGGTCAGACACAGGTCGCCGGCGATGCAGTGACGGTAGTACTCCCGGGCGTTCTCGCCCCAGCGCGGGTCGTGGGACGCCAACGTGTCGGCAATGTCCAGCAGGCCCACCACCAACTCCGCGCAGAACTCCGGGTACCGTCCCATCTGGCCGAAGGTCTCCCGGGACCACAGCTCGATGTTGCCGCGCTTGGCCAGGAGCTCTTCCGCGTTCACCGGCGGCAGGTAGCTGTAGGAGATGCGGCCGCCGTCCCGCGCGACGCTCATGGTGTCGCCGTCCTCCGCCGAGGCCTGCCGGTCGTACAGGTCCGCCAGGGTCTTGATGCTGCCGGTGAAGCCCGGGTGCGTGGTCACGTCCTCGATGCGCTTCCCCGCGTGCCACACCTCGCGGCCGTCGCGCAGCGACTCGATGTAGTTCTTGCCGGATCGAATGGCCATTCCCCTGACCTCCTGCCGGGACCCCGCCCGGAACGCCTCGGGCCCGCGAATCCTTCCAATCGTTTTCGTGCCGACCGAGAAGCCGCTAAGAAGAATGGGACGAGTTCACTCCCGTCCCCAGTGCGCGAACCATGACACCCTGGCTCAGAGACTTCATCGACAACCGCATCTTCGGCCCCAACCACCGTTGGTGGGCTCTGTGGGTGGTCGTGATCTCCGTTTTCATCGCCACCACGGATGTCGGCATGCTTACCATAAGCCTGCCGGTCATCATAACCGAGTTCCGCACCGATATCACTTTCGCCGGCTGGATCGTCTTCGTCTACGCGCTGGTGACGGGAGCCCTCTACCTGCCCTGCGGCAGGCTGTCCGATCTTCTCGGGCGCAAGCTCACCTTCTCCGCGGGCTTCCTGGTCTACGGCGTGGCCTCGCTGGTGGCCGGACTGTCCCAGGGGCCCGCGCAACTGATGGCCTGCCGCGTGGGACAGGCGGTGGGCGCCGCCCTGATGATGACCAACACCTTCGCCCTGACCGGCTCCCTGTTCACCGGCCCCGACCGCGGCCGCGCCATGGGCCTGTCCGGCGGCCTGGTTTCCGCCATCGGCTTCACCCTGGGCCCCGTGGTCGGCGGGTTCATCACCTTCACCCTGGGGTGGCGCTACATCTTCTTCATTTCCGGCACCCTGTCGTTCATCGGCCTCGCCGCCGCCCGCTTTCTCCTGTTGGACGACCGGGGGTCCGGTGCGCAAGCGAAGCGGGAACCCTTCGACTTCGCCGGCGCCGGACTATTCGCGGTGGCGTTGACGTTCCTGCTGCTGGGCATCACGCGGGGCGGCCTGGGCTACTGGGGTTTCGTGTTGAGCGCGCTCTTCGCGGCCTTGTTCATCTGGCGGGAGGCCACCTTCCCCTACCCCATCCTCGATCTCGGCTTGCTCCGGATCGTGCCCTTCGCCGTCGGCAACCTCGCGCGCCTTTCCACCTTCGTGGCCCTGAGCACCAACGAGTTGATGATGCCGTTCCTGCTCCAGCTCGTGCTGCGCATGGACCCGCTGGAGGCGGGCAGCCTGATGACCGCCACGGCGCTCGTGCTCATGGTGGTGTCGCCTTCGGCCGGCTGGCTCACCGACCGCGTCGGGTCCACCCCGCCCGCGGCCGCGGGCGCCGCCGTCATCGCCCTGGCCATGTACGCCATGAGCCACCTGGGTCCGGATTCCGGCCCGGCCGAGATCGTGCCGCGGCTGGCCCTCCTCGGCGTCGGCCTCGGCCTCTTCCAGACCCCCAACAACCACGGCCTCATCGGCTCCGTCCCGCACGAACGGTTGGGAATCGCCTCGTCCGTCATTTCCATCATCCGCAGCGTCGGCCGTTCCCTCGGCACCGCCATCGCCACCGCCTTCGTCGGCATGCGGCTTGCCGCGGTCACCAACGACTCCGGGCCCCAGGACTTCGCCGCGTTGAACGTGGCGGACAACCCCCTGCTGCTGGGAGCGTTCATGGAGGGCTACGGCTACGCCTACGTCACGGCGGCGTGCCTGGGGCTGAGCGCGTTGGTGTTTACGATGATTGCGGCGGCGGGGAGGAGCCGTGGGGGCGGCGGGAGATGATCGGATATCGCGATGCACATGGACACACACGAAATCGACAACGCACTGCTGCGAAAGCAGTACCTCGAACAACACAAAACCCTCACCAGCGGGCAGATAAGAGAAGCATCCGGACTGAAAACCCGAAACCCCTCCGAACCCGCATCGCGCTGGAAGAGGCAAGGCAAGATCTTCGGCGTCCCTGTCGGAAGGGCCGATCACTATCCGGCGTTCCAGTTCAGGGACGGACGGCCACGGCCCGAGATCGCAAGAGTTCTCGCCGCGCTCCCCGAATCCATGTCACCCTGGCAGATCGCCTTCTGGTTCACCTCCAAGAACGGGTGGATCGAAAACGACGCGGCGCCCCAGGACGCTTTGCACGATATCAGCGGCGTGCTCGCGGCCGCGGCCGATCTTGCATCCGACAACCTTGGTTGATTCGTGGAGTTCTCCATTCCGGATCCTCCACGTCGGCTCTCGCCCATCCCGCCGCTCGAGGGGCTGCCAGCAGGCTCATGGTTGCACCGTATACATTGGGTTGCCTGGCGCAGCGCTCAGTTCAATGCCGGCGACCGGCTGACAGAGACAGACTTCGCCGTATCGAGGCGACGTCAAGACGACGACGATACCCTGCTGGCGGACGTGCGCCGAGCGGCGTTGCACGGAGGCATCAGGATCACGATCTGAAGGCACTGCATCCATGACCTTCCAACGATCTCCACCTCTAGTAACCCGTGCAGATACTTGCCATTCACGTCGTTCCGTCCATCCTTCGAACCGACTGTATTGAGACGGCAATCACCTGACAGTCCGACCTTCAGCGCCCGACGGCAAGTGACGAGGACGCCGGCCGTGACGCATCATGGGCTACTCACGCCAGCAGTTCTACGAGATCCGAGCAACTACCAGAATGCCCATGCCCTCGATCATCCAACCCACGGCGCGCTACGGGTCGCTCAGGGGAATACTCCCGACCAGGAGCAGCCGATGTCAGGTGAATACCCTATCTGTACAAACAGGGCCAAAACTAGCCAGGGAGGGGGGGTCTACAACTTCTCCGGCTCGTGATGCTTGTTAAGCGTCCATGTTTCGATAGCTTGAACACCGGCTGGCAGATGCCGACGCTTGTTTACGATGTCCAAGACAGTAAGATAGCGTTCTTTGACCGTTTCGGTACGCTTGTCGGGGCCGAAGCAAACAGCCGCGCGGATACCCTTGGCCCTGGTAAGTGAAGGCTTGAGTTTCGGTATAAGGCCGACGTTTTCTCGCGCTTTCAGCAACGTCTGTAGTTTTTCCCACAGTTTCGGTGAGGTATCGAGCGCATTATGCCACTCCCAAACATATTGGAGAAGCTGGAACGGTACATAGTACTCCCCGGTGCTCCCCGACTTGAGCTCAATAAGTACTAGGCGGCCGTCTGAATCAACCGCGAGTTGATCCACCTTTGCTCCCGTCTTCTTTAGCCTAGCCCACCGCGTCTTCGCGCTCTTGGCAATCAGTTCAAGTTCATCGAATGCATCGTTCACCCCCCCAAATGTCTTCATCGTTTCGTCGCGGTGTTTTAGCGATTCGTACTTGAGACGTGCTTCCCGATCGAAGGGTGTCCAAGGTTGAGTCACTCTGGACCAACTTAGTTGGACAGTACCCTCCTTTCTGGTATGTCGTGGATGAACGATATTCTTATCCTGCAAGTGTTTCAAATAGTCGTCGAGTGCCTTTCCGAAGGCTGGATCAGCGTCACTCCAAACCCTGCGAAAGAACTGTGGGTCGCGTGCGCAGTCACGGTAATACTTGTCCGCTGTTACCGTCAGGCCTCCTCTCTTACGCAGCCTAAGCTTCACTACGGCCGTTAACCCAAGATAAACATGGATGCAATCATCGGAGCGAAAATGTACATCCAACTTGAGATCGCCGATCTGCCTGTCTATGAGTTCGATGAGCGGAGCGAGAAGGCATCCTGGCATGAGCAACTTGCGTAGCTCGTCCGAAGGCGCACGCTCGTAGCAGACTTTCGCATTTTGCATCGCAGTACCCTTTCGTGTCGTGGATTTGTTTCAAACTTCCCACCACTCGCCATCGCTTCGTTGGATGACATTACCGAAGAACTCTCCAAATCGGCTGGTCTCAAAAGAGTGGATCGGCACGAGGGTGCTCGGCGCAAGCGCGGCGGCGAGGCGCTTGAGGTCGGCAACGGAGGCGTGACCGGAGGTGTGGATGGTACGCCGGGGAATGCCGTGCCGTTCGAGCCATTTCAAGACCCTGAGGGAACTCTTCTCCTTCAGATACCCATCCCACATCGAATAGGTGAATCCTGCCCCTTCCAACACCGCCTGGACGCCATAGTCACTCATCGCCATGGGGCGAAACAGCATGACTGCCCGTTTGGCAAGCCTTGGGAGATTCCTGTCGAAAACCCGATACTCGTTGTGCCTGTCACGGTCGGCAAACAATCCCCTGTTCTTGATGGCGACACGTTGGGCGTGGGGAATGTAGACGCTCACCTCGTCCCAGTTTGCTTGCGGGATGCGATCCCGGCCCGTCGCCTCCAGCACAACCGCGGTGTAGAGGTCGATAAGAAGCACGCGGCCGGTTCGTTTGGCGGCGCGGAAGATCGTGACCAGACGGTCGATGTTCTGCGAGGAGGTCCAGACGAAGTGGAGGCCCTTGGTTTCCTTGAAGGCCTGGACGAACTCCGTCTCAAGGTCGTCCTCGGTGGCGAACCCTTCATCTGTTCCAGTCCGCCCGATGGTGGTTCCCTCCATCATGAGGACGTCGATGTTCTCCGGCGGGCGAGCAACCATGAATTCGAACAACTTCGATTTGCGGCCGTGGGCACGGAAATCGCCGGAGTAGAACACCCGCTTACCGTCCGCCGCGACCAGGAGATGGTAGGCATCGAACGCGCTGTGGTCCACCAGATACGGCGTGACGCGAAACGGACCAATCTCGATGGGTGTCCGGTGGGCGATGAAGTTGGGGTCGGTGAATGCAGTCCCGTTGGGAACGTAGGCGCTCGCCGCCTTCATCACGTTGTGCGCACCTTGGCCGATGTAGACGGGAACCTCCGGGTGGACGTACCGGGCCAAGCCGTAGTGGTCCATGTGGGGATGCGAGATGAGAACCCCGAGCAGGCTGTCGTCCGGTTCCCGGAAACCCGGAACCTGCGGCAGCAGGCTCTTGTGCGCATCCACGTCGGCCGGCGCGTCGAGCGGCAAGCCGACGTCGAGCGCGATGCGCTTCCCCTGCGCTTCCATCTCGATGCAGGTACCGCCGATCTCCTCCGTGCCTCGATGAATTCGGATTTTCATAGCGTCAAATGTCTTCGCGACCTGACTCCCGTCCACAAATTCGGTCCAATTCCTCCTTGAGTTCCTGACCGCTGACCACCTCCATACGTCCCTCCCGGACAGCCTTCACGATCTCTCGCGCCCGAGCAACATCGTAGGCCTCTTCGAGTCGGCCAATCTCTTCTTCGGTGAGCCGACCGGCCTCCTCCTGGCTCAGCCTCCGAAACTCGCACCTCTCCCCGAGAACCCGGTCGATCTCGTCTTCGGCCTCAGAGGACCGTTGTGCCGCTTCTCGTTCCTTCATCCGAATCTCCACGTGGCACTCCAGACCGACGGCGATGGACTTTCGCTTTCGCGCTGGTGGAACACGGCCAGTGCCGCGCCCCATCGGTCTCTGGCAACGTGAATCTGATTCTATATCTTTATACGGAGGGCGAGAAGTGCATGCTTGTGTTTAGTGGAATAAATCCAGTATTTTAGCTCAATTTTTCTAACCATGAAAGCCGCAGAGGACATGTAACCCGCTGACCGGGTCGGCGCGATTCTGTTGCCGGTTGGATTCGTCCAGAAGGGTTTGACGAGAAGTGTCGGGAGTGGCCTGGAGTAAGCCACTGGCGAGAACGCGTCAGTCCAGGGCAAGTGCAAAGCGCACGGCCGTTGCCACCCTTTCCATTTTTTCGGCCGGGAGACTCGTGACCAGCGCGCCGACTCTACCACGTGGAACCGTCTGCAAATGATCGCAGTTCACCGCGCATTCACGAGGCATTCCATCGTCGACCGACAGTACGACCTCGCTCGGGATACCGCGAACGGTCGTGGTGACCGGAGCGACCGTCACTTCGCCCAGGCTCGGAATGATCGAGTCACGCGTGAGAACGAGCACAGGTCTGCGCTTGTCCGGGCGAGCGAATCGGTACCACCGGATCTCACCGCGACGCATCACTCCTCTTTCCACGCATCGTCACCCCATGCGTGATCCCTTTCCGGGATGTCGAACTCCTGTTTGGCGGGCGGGTTCTTTCGGTATCCGGCTCTGTGGCGCTCTTCCAACTCCGCTTCGTCGTAGCGCTCCAGGGCGGCTCTCAACACTTTGCGTGTAAACCCCGAGCGCGTCGTACCGAGTCGCTTCGCCCTCTTATCGACCCTTTCCACAAGATCAGCGTCCATCGTTAACTGTATGACTTTCATAGCTATACACTAACCTATTTTCTGCTCTATACAAGTCTCTTGCGCTTGACGTCGTCGGTCAGGTCCGTCCGGTCCCGATCTCGCTCAGCGAAAAGTCGGCCATCGGTTTCCTGGCCTCCCTGCCGATGCTGTTTCTCGTGGGGTTTGCTCAGAAGGGGCTGACGCGGGGTTTCGGAGGCGGACTGAAGTAAGACGCGGTCGCGTTGACCGTCAGAAGTGGCGCACGCGGGCCAAGAGTTCAGCCTCTGGCCGTCCGGCCGCTGTCGCCGACCATCCGGTCAGATCCGGGCGCGGTCCAAAGAGCGCGAAAACCTTGCCGTCTTTGGGTGGCCCGGACTGCAGCCCGCCATCGACCCGCCAGCCATGCGCGCCGCCTGAACGCAGGGCAGCCGACGGCGCCGTGAGCCCGGACGCGCCTCCGTTTCGAAAGCGGTCGGCTTCCCGTTGGCAATCGAGCCAGCTCTCCCGACCGCCGGTCAGCGTCGCCGGCGCCAACTCCGGCTCCTCCGCCGGCTCGTCACCGATGTCCACCGCCCACAGTGCCCGGCGAACCGTCAGCAGGTCCTCCGGATCGGCGATCTCCTCGTGACGCAGGAACTCGGCCCACGCCCCGTCCGGCGTATCCGTGAGATAGTGTGTCAACTGGCCTGGGATGTTCCATCGACCCGCGGGCTGAGACGGGTCTTCCCGGAGGAAAGGGAAACGGGGATCGGCGTGACGAAAGGCGATCATGTCACCGGCGACGGTCCAAGGGCTGCCGCCAACTCCCGCACTTGCCGCGGCCCGTCGTCATCCGGTCCCCAATCTCCGTCCAGCAACTGAGCGGGTGCATACCCGTTGAGCAACTTGCGTGGACGGTGGAACCAACGGCGGACGCCGACATCGTTGTACGCACCCGCGAGGTCACCCACGACAAAGGCCAGGAAGTGGAGACGGGCGGCGACCGCATCGGGCGTCGTCCGGGTGCCGGCGAAATAGCGACGGGCGCTTGACACCGAGATCCTCATGAGCTCGGCCATGGACTCCAGTCCCAGGATACGTTCGACCGCCCGCCACTCCCGCTCGGGAACAGGCGATTCGGTGAGCGCCTCGCTGATCTTCTTGAGCAGAGCGGACAACCTCTCCGGCCCGGTGGTCGAGGCCGTACGAAGTTCCGCCGTGAGCCCCCGGCCGATCCCGGCATCCAGCAAACCTCTCTCCAATCCCTCCATGGCGGTGTCGTCCAGGCGCACGATTTCGGCGGGCAGCAAGCCCATCGCATCCGCCCGGCTGAGCGCCTCGATAGCTGCCGGCATCACCTTCGGGTCGTCGAACGGACTGCGGATGGATCCTGATTGGATATTTAACACAATCCAAAACCTATCCGGTCAATGGAGGCCTGTCAACTCCTCCGGAACTTGGAGCAAATTCCGTGCCGGAGCGTCGTGTGGCACGATTGATTCAACGATACACAGGGTCAAACCACGACTCTTCGCTCGCCCTCCACGGCCAGCCCGTAGAACTCCTCCGCATTCCGGTGCAGCACGGCGTGCTTGTCGTCGTCGGTGAGGCGGTTGTTCTCGACGATCTCGCGGATCTCGGACTTGCAGTAGTCGTTGTTGACCTCGTGGGGAAAGTCGCTGGAGAACATGAAGGGCTTGTTGCCCAGGGCCTCGATGGCGTTGTGGAGGGTGGGCTCGGTGCCTTCGCAGCCGACGAAGAGGCGCCCCTCTTCGGCGTGGCGCCGGATGTAGTGGCTCACCGCCTCGCCCGGCTTGAGCTGGATGAACTCGCCGCGGGGGTCGTACTGGACGTGGGTTTCCCAGCCTCGGTCGAAGCGTTCGAGACAGGTGTGAATCCAGGCCACGCCGCCCTCCATGAAGCCCACGCGCATGTTGGGATAGCGGTCGAACAGACCGTTGAACACGAAACCGGCGAAGCACACCATCTGGCCGAAGGGGTGGCCCAGGCCGTTGATGGGGGCGTAGGGCGTCAGGTAGTCCATGCCCAGCCCCTCGTGGGCGCCGCCGTGGACGCCGATGCTGCAGCCCAGCCGGTCGGCCTCGGCGTACACCGGCCAGTACTCCTTGGAACCCAGGTGGCCCTTGA
>MKWU01006490.1_pt1 | contig 11863 bp, 6 predicted proteins | sample 809101 | NCBI WGS metagenome assembly MKWU01 (sample SAMN05860141, study PRJNA318959) | sponge metagenome | host: Aplysina aerophoba | place: Slovenia: Piran, Adriatic Sea, Gulf of Piran | collected 2013-05-07
ACATCCACTTTACCCCCACTTACGCATCCTGGCTCAACCAGGTCGAAATCTGGTTCAATATCATCACTCAGAAGGCCATCCGGCGGGGCTCCTTCAGGTCCGTGAAAGAACTCATCGAAAGAATCCAAACGTTCACCGACAACTACAACCAGACGTCAAAGCCTTTCGTCTGGACCGCCACCAATGCATCGATCCTGAACAAAATCGAACGATTATGTAAGTCTATTTCTGGGACGCAACACTAGGGAGGCTGCTGTCCGTTACAAAAAGCATATAGACAACGCCCTCGAAGCTTCTATTGCTGATCTGGAGATATCAAATCCAAATGGTCTTGATTTGGATCTGTTAAAGTCTATTGAGACAGATGTAGTGATTTCTGGGGAAGGAAACGATTTAAGTCATCTCAAAACATACTCAAATCCGACCAAGCACGAGAGTAGCATCAAAAGTTTCAAGATGGATTTCGGTGGTGAAGTTGACGGTCTTCATGGAAATATGGGTATACTTATTGTCAATAACATGCTTATCACGGGATTCGACGCCCCTGTAGAACAGGTTATGTATTTGGACAAAGTCATTTTTGGCCACAACTTGTTGCAGGCCATCGCAAGGGTAAATCGTGTTGCAGGTGAGGCCAAGGGTAAAGGCTTTGTAATAGATTATGTTGGGATTGGTCATAACTTAAAGAGGGCAATTGATCTATATGATGAGAAAGAACAGAATGAAATCATCGATACACTTGTTTTTCCTGAAGAAGCATTGCGTGAATTGGAGGATAGCCATGCTGAAATAATGGCTTTTCGTGAGGCGAATGGTTTAGCAGAATTAGCAGACTTGGATGCCTATTACGATGTGTTTTATGATGAAGCATTACGTTTTGAATACATGCAGTCGTTCAAGAAGTTCACTATGAATTTAAATTCAGTGTTCCCAGCAAGGCAGGCTTTGGAATACATGGACGATTATAATGTCTACGCTGAAATCAACACACTTGCTGGTAAGCATTTTAGAGATGAGCGATTAAGTATGAAAGGAATCCCACCGAAGCTCCTTGCAATCACAGACAAGTACTTGGTGTCAGAGGGTATACATCAGCAGGTCAAACCAGTCTCAATTTTGGACGATTCATTCCAAGAATCTGTTAACAGCCATACACGTACAAAGACAAAAGCAGCTGAAATCGAGCATGCTATTCGACACCACCTAGATGTAGAGTTGAATGACGATCCGGATTTGCAGGCATCCTTTGCAGAAGCGCTTGCTAAAATACTACAAGAGTTCAAGGACAATTGGAGTAAGGTCTACGAGGAATTGGAGAAGTTACGACAGCGTATCATCAACGCTAGTAAAGAACCCACTTATGGGCTTAGTCGCAAAAAACAGATGCCATTCTTTCGATGTTACAAAAGGGAGATGTTTGGCGAAATTGAGCTTAATGAAGATGAGATTTCACTTCTTGTCGACTTAACTAAGCAGGTCTTCTCTGTGATAGAACTTGAACTGAAGTTTATTGGTTTTTGGGAAAGCATTCCTGCACGCAACAAGCTAAGGGCTGAAATTCAGAAAACACTGCTTGGATCTACTTACGCGGCATTACCACACATAGTAGAGAAAAAAGACAGTATTATCAGCCGCACGATGGAGATCGCGGAGAAGAACAACGATATCATACTTTATGCGGAATAACTGATGAACGTGGACTATACAGTAAAGCGATCGTCTAAACGGAAGAAGCTGACAATTACAGTTGAGCGTGACCGGAAAGTTGTTGTTTCTGCTCCCGAGTCCACTTCAGAGGAGAAAATCAGAACATTTGTCGAGTCGAAACGCCAGTGGATATACGAGAAGACGAAGCACCTGCAGAAGTACGAAGATCGACCGCATCCGCCTGGTAAGGAGATAGTTAATGGTGAATCTACTCTCTATCTCGGTTCCGAGTATCAGATCGAGATCGTCACTAGCCGTACGCCTGAAATTCGACTAGAGAAACATTTTCTAGTTCCGAATTCAATGGCAGGAGAAAGAAGGAAGGTATTTCACAAATGGTATATCGACCAAGCGAAAGAGAACATATTACCAAAAGTAAAATCGTTCGCCAGTATGCTCGGAGTGGAGTTTGCCAATGCGAAGATCATGGATAGTCGCTACCGTTGGGGCTCTTGTACAATCAAAGACAACATCAACTTGAACTGGCGTTTAATTAAAGCACCTATGTTCGTAATCGACTATGTAGTAGTTCACGAACTCGCACATCTGATGGAGGCAAACCACACCTCTCGATTCTGGAATATCGTTAGGACGCACGCACCATTGATGGAAAAGGCTCAAAGATGGCTTAAAGAAAATGGCCAGATTCTCGAACAAGACATCTAGAACGCAGACCGAATTAACCAGTATCAGGTATTATCTGGATCGTCGATTCATCTGCTTTTACTTAGATTATCCGCAGCCGCACACCATCGCCCTGCCCTCGGTGGGCTGCAGGCCTTCGGTTTCGTAGCCGTCCCTCATACACCAGTCCAGCCCGCCCATGAGTTCCTTGGCGTTGAAACCCAGCCTCGCCATGTTGAGCGCACCCTTTGTCGACGCGTTGCAACCGATTCCATCGCAATAGGTTACGTACAGCGAGTCATTGTTCAGGTCGGCCGTGCTCTCGTGATCCATGGTCCGGTGAGGTATGTTGACGGTGCCGGGGATGTGCCGTTCTGCATCCGTTTCGGCAGACCGCGCGTCCACCACGACGATGCCCTCACCCAGTGTAATGGATTCCCACTGGTCGTAGGAATCGGTCTCGTTATTCAGCTTGTTTTCGTAGTGCGCGATCTGGTCTTTCATGGATCGTCATATGGGTTGGCAAAAACTGGGTTATGTACCCATGTAAAGTCCTCAATTCGAGTCGAGACAAATTCCTTGGTTCTTGTCCGAGATGCAAGTCGAATGGATGCACAAGGCTTGGTAAGTTGGAGGGACACTCGAACGTAGTGGAATCAAACTCTTTGGACAGAGCATCGGGACTGCGGCCAGCGCGAACAAAGTCGTCCATCAGTTGGCGGAAGGTCGCTAGATAGGGGCTGTAGGATCTGGGTGTGAAACTCTCTTTTCAGCCAACACAAGAGTTATCATGTCCACATAATCGGGTCAACTTTACTTGAGTTGAGCGGAGAGGTCGCTCAGGCAAACGCCATTTTGCCAAACGGCTTTATCTACACGTATGCGCGCCGTACCAGCCTCAATTTCAAGTTGGATGTCACTATCGCTGGGAGTTGTGGCATCATCGCGCAGCTCGTTGAGCGCAGCCAGTTCTGCGCATAGCGGTTGTACGCGGGCGCCGATGTCTTGTACGAACCGCATGTTTTCGCGTACGTCGTCCTTCTGGAGGGTGGTTCCGATGTGTCCCACGGGTACCACACACAGCAGGAATTCATTCCCTCTATACACGGCAGTTTCAGCTTGCCTAGCTGTCATTCGCACTCGCTGTTCTCGCGTAGCTTTGACCTCAATTAACCAGGTTCTGCCTTTTCGCGACAACTCGATGCCTATCTCTTTATCTTCTTCAAACATGTCATACTCGATCTCGAAATCGGAGCCAATCCCGGTACGTTTGACGGTGAACCCTTCGACTTCCAACCCCTCCTTTACTAAATGCTCCACGAGACTGCCCAAGCATTTATTCTCATGGACAATCCTCCTTCGTTCCCGGCGATCTGCGAGATGCTGAGGGAGATCCTTGTCCGCCTTCATATCTTCCACAAAGTCCTGGACATGGCTTAGGTCTCCACCAGTCGTCATCAGAATGTTGGTCATAGTGTTGTCCAAAGCAGAACGAGATTCTTCGTCGCTGACGACGAGGTTTCTCGTTAGGTCAAAGCGCGTCACTCGCATTGCTTCGAGCAGCTTGAGGGCAGCGGAGTTATCGCCCAGAGCATCGGGGGTCCAACCACTACCCCTAAGAAGGTTGGCAAGGGACTGTGCCGTAGCACGATCGCGAATATCATTCCCCTGTGGAACCCAACTGTTTCTAACGACTGGCACCAGCCACATTGCCGGATAGTAGCTGTGACTGATCCCACATTCACATTCTGCTGTCCTAACCTCCAAGCCTTCAGGATCGCGTATGATTAACCACTCTGTTAAGAAACGCCAGAACAGTCGAGCGCGTGTTTGACTGTCACGAACGCGTGCCATTACCCCGACTCTGTCTCTAGCAAGGAGGATCAGGTCGGTCATAGCAACAGCTTCAACGGTCTTGTGCTCGCCGTCTGCCAGCGGTTCGTCTGGAAGGAAGTCTCCATGAGACTTGTTACTAATGACCACCACATCTGTTCTCACATATTCCTGATCGCTGAGGGTCTGCCAGACATCAGCCCCAGGCATTGCAGCAAAAAACTCTTCCGCCATGATGTATCGACGCGGGAAAAGGTCTGCGTATTGTTGAAGGTCCTCAGTCCATGCTTTCACTGGAGCTAAAGGCACTCCAACATCTTCACCTACCCTTTGGCCTAGCCATAGCACCACACTACTACCATCATCGGGTCTACTTGAAAATGCAGGAAAATCATTCAAATGACTCCATTGTTCGTTTTTGACAAGCCAGGCTAGAAGTCGTGGACTTGCATGAGTAAAATCGTCTTCGAGAGTTCCTTCACTACAAAGCTCTTTAAGTTTGTCGGTTATTTCCTGGACCACTTCTTTATTGGCAAGTTCTCCCTTGCCAATTTCATCTGCGAGGGAAGCAAGGCGAGTGTCACGAAGGCGTCTTCGAACCCCCATGTTGAGCACATCATCCCCGATGGTCTTCAACTCCTCGCCTATGTCGGTATCACGATATAGGTTTGAGAGCTTATCCAGATATCCTACTTGGTTGAGTACAATGTGACTATCGCGAATCAGATTATCGAAGCCGTCGTCCTTAAGAAATCGATACAGCCGGTCTAGCCAGTCGACTGCATCAACATCTTCCTGAAGTACACTTTCAAGTTTTTCAAGCGTTCCAAAGTCAGTGTCGTCAATTTTAGTCGACTTTTCGATGTAAGACACCAATTGCCTGCCATCATAACCCTCCCCGAAGGATGTAGCATCGCAATCTGTGATGGCTGCCCAACTCTCGACCGCCTTACGCCATCCATCTGCCTCATTTCTTGCTGGCAACCTATGCTGGAAGACTTTGACCTGACTTAACAGGTCCCAAAGAGTTTCCGTACCAGTGCCTTCCGATGAAAGCGGCATAATGGAGTCCTTGGGACGTAATGCCGCGTCCTGACCGATAACTCCGGCGGTTTGACGAACTTGAGACACAAGCTGTCCAAGTTGGTTTTGAAGCCAGTTTCTACTAAGCCAAGTCTGTTCACTGATTGAGGGGATGTCCGACAGGGTATGGGTTTTTGCCCATTGGGATTTCGTCACAAACTCGATCAACTTGACGTGCAAATCGCAAGCTTCTTCGATGACGGCTTGATTTGTGTGGTTTGTATCGTTTTCGTTCTGTCCGAGAAAGACGCCATCACGATTTTCAGTTGGAGTGAATTCGAAACTGTTGATGACAGCTGGAAAACTGAATGCCTCGGTCCCTACTAGAGGAAATCCCAAGAACAGCCTCGGAATATCTTCGAGCGGTAAGCAGACCGACTTATTATCAGCCGGTGCCACTGGAATGGTCACAGATGTCAGCGCGCTCTCCGCAAGTAAGTACTTGTGTTCACTCAGAAACCCATTATTGCTTACTCCGACTGTGACTATCTGCAATCCCTCTTCCAAGAGGACACGTTTGACACCTTCGAAGGTCGTGGTCTCTTCCGGGGACTCGATATTGATGCTTTGAAATTGACGGTTAAAAACAATCACGAACGGAGCGCATTGCTTTAATGTTTCAATTCCTTCTTCGACGGTGCCCTCTGATTCGTCCGTCACAGGGTATCGGAAGATGGTTGTGTAATTACCTGACTTGACTTGTGCAGACGCATCAAACTCATTCCATGCTCTATCCATTGAGTCACTTAGCGCCTCGGCAGAGACGATCTCACGTTTCAGGCAGAAATCGAAGGGCCGTCCATCGTCGAGTTGGCCCGATACATCGATCTCGGGCGATAGTAGGTGCGTTGTCAGAAAGCCGCTTCCGTATTGTCCAATTGTGTTGGCGTCCTCTAGTTTCGTGGAGCCGTGGTAGATGAGGTGAGCTACTTCTTCCATTGTAAATCCTCGACCATTGTGACAAAAAACAAGTTCACCATTACCAATCCCAATAGACGCGACGAGATGAGTGTTCTCGTTGACAGCAGCATCACGGGCATTTTGCAAGAGTTCCCATATCCATCGCCTTTGCATACGTGCACGGTTCGATTCGAGTTCCCTCAGATGCTTAAGGATTCCCTGTGCGGTATTCTCGGTGAGTACGCGATCCTTAATCTCCTCTTTGTTAATCACGGTCATTGACCCCTTTTCCTGACTTCGACGGTTTGGGCGCAGTAAGACATCGAATTATCGACCAGATTTGAAGAATGTACACTACAGGCAACTCAAATGTCGAGCGATCTCATAGTGGCGTCATCGGAGGGAGTGTTCTTCGTCCATTGGTACCTTCGCTGTCAAAGCCTAAAGTCCGTCGCAGCGTACAACGCACGTAGTGTAGTCGTGACCGGAGAAACATGGGGTAACTACCTGCCATTGTCCCAATCCAAATCTAGCGAGGCTCTAACGTCGGTTCTTGTGGGTTGTGCAACAGTCAATTGCCTGGCCTATGAGACCTTACTGCCTGTAAATTGCTAGTTTTGTATCGGAGGAATCAAGACGTAGCTAGAGAATATCTACGATACAGCATACCGGATAACCGGTATTTGCTAATTGTCTTGACTACCCCAACCCATCATTTCTTTTGTAACTCCGTACCTGCAACTCGGACACATTAGTCTATCCGGGGTTCATTCACAGAAAACCTCAGCAAGGGTTTCACAACCTACCAATGGAATCCACAAGCCTCAAAACCACCATCCAATGGATCGGCCTGATCGCCGGTCCAGTCGTGGCTGTCCTGCTCTACAGCCTGCTGCCCCACGCGTACCCGAACAGCGCGGGCGAGGTAATCTCGTTCTCGAACGCTGGCCGGGCCACGATGGCCCTGGCAGTGTGGATGGCGGTCTGGTGGATGACGGAGGCCGTCGAGCTTTACGCCACGGCGCTCCTGCCCCTGGTCGCCCTTCCGATGGCCGGAGCATCGCCAGTGCGGGAAGCGGCCGCGCCTTACGCCCACGAGCTGATCTTCCTTTTCATGGGAGGCTTTCTCATCGCCCTGGCCATGCAGCGCTGGGGACTCCATAGGCGTCTCGCACTCAGGGCACTGCGTGCGGCTGGCGACCATCCGGCGGGCATTGTGGCGTGCTTCATGGGCGTGACGGCCTTCTTCAGCATGTGGGTGTCCAACACGGCCACCGCGGTCATGATGCTGCCCATTGCCCTCAGCATCATCGCCCTGGTGGAGCAGGTGGAGCCCGGGAGCGTGGCGGGCGGCAGTGGGAACGGCGGGACCGAAAGCGGAAGCGGGAACGGTGGCACCGGGAACGGCGGGTCAGGTCCGAAGGCGCGGCCCCATTTCGCCCTGTGCCTGCTCCTGGGCATCGCCTACGCGGCCTCCATCGGCGGCATCGGCACGATCATCGGCACCCCGCCAAATGTCTTCCTCGCCTCCTTCATCCAGTCCAGTCTCGGCCAGGAGATCAGCTTCGTCCGTTGGATGGGCGTGGGGCTGCCCCTGGTGGCCGTCTTCCTTCCGCTGGTCTGGCTGATGCTGACCCGGGTCCTCTATCCCCTTCGGGGCGAGCGCATCAAGGGGAGCAGCGAAGTGACGGAAAGGGCTTACCGGGAACTGGGCGCCATGTCACGTGGGGAACGGGTCGTCCTGGCGGTGTTCCTGCTTGCGGCCCTGTCCTGGATCGCCCGGCCGCTGCTGATACGGGTCCAGATCGGGGATATGCACCCGCTGGCGGGTCTTTCCGATCCGGTCATCGCCATGGTCGCGGCGCTGGTCCTCTTCGTCGTGCCGGTGGACGTGAAACGGCGGGTGTTCGTGATGAACTGGGAAACGGCCTTGAAACTCCCCTGGGGGATTCTCCTGCTTTTTGGAGGCGGGCTCAGTTTGGCGGCGGCCATCCGGGTCAACGGTGTGGGGGAGTACATCGGACACCAGCTGGGGATCCTGTCCGGAGTCCCGACTTTGCTGCTCGTCATGGCCGTCATCGCGCTCGTGATCTTCCTCACGGAACTGACCAGCAACACCGCCACCACGGCCACGTTCATACCCATCCTGGCCGCCCTGGCGCCGGTTTTCGACCTGCACCCCTTCATGCTGATCGTACCGGCCGCCATCGCCGCCAGCTGCGCCTTCATGCTGCCGGTCGCCACGCCGCCCAACGCCATAATCTTCGGGTCCGGCCACGTCACGATTCAGCAGATGATCCGCGCCGGGTTCTGGCTGAACCTGATGGGCGTAGCCCTGATTACCGTGCTCGCGTATACGGTGATGATGCGGATGCTCGGGGTCTAATGAAAATGTAGTTTATTGTGATTAAGGCTCACTCATAGGGGTATTAGAATCATTGTTGGATGAATACCACCATTCCTTGAACATTTCGACGTCTGATTCTTTTTTGGGGTGGCAATCCTTATGGACCAATGCTGCGTTAGCGATATTGGTCTTGCCGCCGACTTGGTATGGTTTGACATGATGGATTTCACAATCATCCCATAAAACCTTATGGGTTTCTCCTTTCATTTGACACCATTTACAGGATTCTTGGTCTCTGAAAAATACAGTCTTTCGCTCTAGATTGGAAAACGACCTTATTGTGTCCAGTTCATTGGGAGAGAGCAGTCTTAACATTTCTTCGGTGAAAAAAGCATGCCTTCTTCGTATTGAAACACCATCGTCCGATCGAGTCTGTGTAAATCGCCCATATTCTGAATAATACCGTTCGTCTTGGGGCTTTATACGATTCCTTACATCTTTAGCTGTCGCCTTACGTTGTTTATCAAACTCAAATAAACTCTCGGCCAAGTTGGCTTCCCATCCATCAGCGAATTCCTCCATAAGTGCATCAGTAAGTAAGAACAGGTGTATGAGCAGGTGACCTACTGGAATTCCAGGTTTGCCAGTCATTGCGCCTTCCAGCTTCTTACAGATTTGTTCGAATCTTTTTGCATCGGTGGACTTTTCATCGAATCCTACCTGAGAATGGTAGAACTCGTCGATATTTGATGTCTTTATGTCACAGAATCTGTTCTTATGCTTGATTGACCAGAATAGCATGAATATCTGTGCGACGAGTTGGCGTCTACGGCTTTCGCTGTTAACCTTCGTAATCTCTTTAAAAAGTGGGAACCCATACCATTTCTCAACTCTACTTTTACCGCCAACTCTCAGCACAAATTCCGTGAAATTCCCTGGCCAAGAATCTCTTCTGTCTTGAGGGGTCAGTGGTGTCCCACCCTGTAGTCTAATGAACAGGTCTCTTATCGAGTTTTCGTTATCTGTTGAGATTTCGTATACGACGATTCTCTGGTTTTTTAATTGGTTCTGTAACTTCTCAGAGAGTTCTCCGTATCGTTTACCACCCCAGGGACATTGATCGTTTTTAACGAAGTTTGGAAACCGAGATCCCAAGTCTTCTGTTGGATCCAAAAGAGAGAATGCTCCTTCGCTGTAACTGTAGATGGCGTTTATTCGTTGTTGTCCATCGACAATTTCAAGGTGTGTGGCTGAGAGGTCATATGCGGCTTTCTCTCTTTTGTGAAAATAAAATGCAGGAATCGAGTATCCTCTAAATATCGAATCTATAAACATCTGCTTTTGGACCTCGTTCCATCTCAACCCGCGCTGGTATTCATGATTCACCCTTAAAAACTGCTCTCGTTCACATTCAATAAGTTTGCCGACTGTCCATTCTGTATCGATTTTAATTTCCATGATTCTCCCTAATCCTCAGAGTTAACTTGTGGAGGATCTACTTGTTGTCGATTCCTAAACACAATCCAATTCAGCATATTAACTTATGTAAAACAATGCAACTATTTACCTAATACATTTCTTATTTACCAGATAGTAACCGGACGCGTCTCCAACCGGGAAGTCAGACATGATACACAGCGACATGATCATAGCGCTGCGGCACCTGAGACGGCACAAGGGCTACGCGATGGTCAACGTCCTGGGCCTGGCGGTCGGCATGGCCTGCGCGATCCTGATTCTCCTATATGTCGCGCATGAACTGAGTTACGACCGCTACCACGATCAGGCTGGCCGTATATACCGGGTCGCGTTCAACGATAACGCCAAGACGCCCCGCAGTGTGGGACCCGCGCTGCAGGCCGACTTTCCCGAAGTGCAGGACCTGTTGCGCATGCACCCCACGACCGGCACCTGGATCATGAAGTACGAAAACCGCGTTTTCTATGAAAGAGCGGTGTACTGGGCGGAAGACTCGCTGTTCGACTTCTTCTCGCTGCCCCTGGTCCGGGGAGATCCCGAGACCGCGCTTGAGGCGCCGTATACCCTGGTCATCAGCGAGGGCACGGCCCGAAAGTACTTCGGTGATGAAGACCCGATGGGCAAGACGATCATCGCCGACAACGGCTTCATGTTGCTGACCGTCACCGGGGTCATGCAAAACATGCCGGCGAACACCCATTTCCAGGCCGATTTCTTCATTTCGTTGGCTTCGGGGTACGAGGAATACGGGCACTGGTCGCGGGAAACCTGGGATGCGTTCTTCTTCTACACCTACATCATGTTGGGAGACGGCCATTCGCCGTCGGCCCTGGCGGCAAAGTTTCCCGATTTCGTGGACCGGCACGTGGGTGAGCAGCTCCAGGTGCGCGGCGGCCGTTACGAGTTCTCGCTTCAGCCGGTCACCGATATTCACCTGTATTCCCACCTGGAGAACGAACCCGGCGCCAACACCGACGTCAGCTATGTCTATATCCTGGCCGCCATGGCCCTCTTCATCCTCGTGATCGTCTGCATCAACTGCGTGAACCTGTCCACCGCGCAGTTCGCCCACCGGATGGGTGAGACCGGCATGCGAAAGGTACTCGGCGCGTCGCGGCTTCACCTGGTCCGGCAGTACCTGGGAGAGTCCGTCCTGCTGGCCGTGGCGGCCCTGTCGATCGCCCTGCTGGCGGTATGGCTCGTTTCTCCCTGGTTCGACGGGCTGACGGGCATGCCGGCGTCCGACGGATTCATGGCGCACGTACTCTGGTGGGTAGCCCTGCCGGCCGCGGCGGTCATCATCGGCCTGTTGTCCGGCGGATATCCGGCCGTCAGGCTCGCCTCCTTCGGGACAGTTCCGGGGCTCAAGGAGGGCCGGCCGTTCGGTAAGGACCGAGCGCTTCCGAGGAAAGTGCTCGGCGTCATCCAGTTCGCCATTTCCATCGCGCTTATCATTGGCACGGGCGTCCTGTTCAGCCAGATCAGCTACATTCAGAGCAAGCATCTGGGTTTCGACAAGGAATACGCGATCGCTATTCCGTCGATCGCCCAGGTCGCCTACAAGTACCAGCCGTGGAAGGACGAATTGCTCGGACACAGCGGGGTGTCCGCGGTGAGCCAGGGCATCTACCTGCCCGGCCTGACGGGGAACATCGGGCGAATCACCACCGAAACGGCCTGGCGCGTCGATGATCCGGACCAGGTCAGGCACGACATGCAGGGCATCATCGTCGCGGCGGGTTACGTGGAGACGCTGGGCCTGGAACTGCTGGCGGGAAGGTCGTTCAGCGGTCCGCTGGAAAGCCAGGCCGAATCCGGTAACATCCTGCTCAACGAAAGTGCGCTTCGCCTACTGGGCTGGGATACGCCGGAGGAGGCGCTGGGAAACCA
>MKWU01006491.1_pt1 | contig 11860 bp, 12 predicted proteins | sample 809101 | NCBI WGS metagenome assembly MKWU01 (sample SAMN05860141, study PRJNA318959) | sponge metagenome | host: Aplysina aerophoba | place: Slovenia: Piran, Adriatic Sea, Gulf of Piran | collected 2013-05-07
GTCACCATGTTCGTCGGCGCGCGCGCAGACTCCGTGACCTTCACGAAGGGCGAGCGAGCCATGTTCGCCTCCTCGCCCGGCGTCGAGCGCGGCTTCTGCGCCGCCTGCGGCACCCCGCTCACCTACGAGTCGGACCGCTTCCCCGGCGAGACCCACTTCTACATCAGCACCCTCGACGACCCGCAGTCCCTGCCGCCCACCTTCCACGTCTTCTACGAGGAGCGCCTCCACTGGCTCGAAATCGCCGACGACCTGCCCCGCCACGCGACAGTGACGGGACGGGTGGACGGGGAGTAGGCGGGGCGGTTGCACGAATGGCCGGCGGTCCGGAATTCATGTCCGACGCCGCCTTTTCCAAGGCCCGGATGGGACATCGGAACACCGCTTCTCTACCGCTTTTCCTTGCCGCAAGCGCGGTCGAGTGATAGGCGTGAGGGATCGTTCTGCCGCACTCCCCGCGAGGTTGCCGGCAGTTCGACCGGACGGATTTCACGGGAGAGAGAACATGAAAAAGCTGCTTCTCGCCGCGGCAGGGGTCGCCTTTGCGCTCGGCTCGACCTCCGCCATTGCGGCGCAGTGCGAGAACGAGGTGTGGAACCGGGTCATGGAGCGCGGCAAGGTCGTGGTTGGCGTCAAGGCCGACTACAAGCCATGGGGCTACCGCGATTCTGACGGCACGATCGTCGGCATGGAAGCCGACATGGCGCAGGATGTGGCCGACGCCATGGGCGTGGAGCTGGAGCTGGTCGCGGTGCAATCGTCAAACCGCATGCAATTCCTGCAGCAGGGCAAGATCGACATGATGATCGCCACGATGTCGGACCGCGTGGACCGGCGCAAGATCGTGGGCATTACACAGCCCAACTACTACACCTCGGGCACCAACATCATGTCGCCGAAGGCGCTCAAGATCGCCCAATGGTCCGAACTGGAGGGCAAGCCCGTTTGCGGCAAGCAGGGTGCCTTCTATAACAAGATCGTCTCCAAGCGCTACGGCGCCGAGATCATCGCCTTCACCGGCAATGCCGAAGCCAAGCAGGCGCTGCGCGACCGCAAGTGCATTGCCTGGGTCTATGACGATTCGTCGATCATGTCCGACCTGTCGTCCGGCCAGTACGACGACTTCGAGATGCCGCTGAACAGCGAGGACGACAACCCCTGGGGCCTGGCCGTGCCGCTCGAAGAGAGGAGCTGCGTCTTTGGCAACTTCATGTCCGGCATGACGTTCAACTGGCACCAGTCCGGCCGATTGATCGAGCTGGAAAAGAAGTGGGGCATCCAGGCGACCCAGTATCTGGTCGACAAGCACGAGCAGTACGGCGACTGGCTCGCGGGCAAGTAGTCCGCGGGCTCACGGGGTCCCGGTCGACGCAATTCCGGGGGCTTGTCCCGGCGGCGGGTGTCCGGCGTGTCAGCGCCGGACGCCTCTCTGGCCGCGCGCCGGGTAAGCGGGGCCGCATTCCATGTGGGACTCGATTCAGAAATACTTCCTCGATCTCGCTGAGCGGGACCCGACCTGGAATTTCATCTACATCTACGATGACAAGGAGCTGGAGCGCGTCCTCGACGGCATTTGGGTGACGCTCGAACTCGCGGTCGTCTGCGTCCTGTTCAGTGTCGCTATCGGCATCGTCGGGGCCTGGCTGCAGGGCGCCCGCTCACGGCTCGTGCAGATCGTCGTCCAGGGCTATATCCAGTTCTTCCGTAATACGCCGCCGCTGGTCCAGCTGCTGTTCTTCTATTTTGCGCTCGGCCAGTTCACGCCGACCTTTTCGCCTGACGGCTATCTCCAGCAGCCGATCATCTCCAATGTCGGCTGGGCGATCATCTCGCTGTCCTTCTTCGCCGGCGCCTTCAACATCGAGATTTTCCGCGCCGGTATCGAGGCGGTGCCGCAATCGACCCAGGAGGCCGCCGAGTCGCTCGGGATGAACCGGTTCCAGGCCTATGTCTACATCGTCCTGCCACTCGCCTTCCGGGTCAGCCTGCCGTCGCTGAACAACAATCTGGTCAATCTGGTCAAGACCACGACGCAGGCGCTGGCGATCGCCGTGCCGGAGCTGCTCTACCAGCTTGTCAGCATCTACAATGACTACTCGACGTCCCAGAACGCCTGCATGGTGCTGATGTTCGTCGTCTATATCACGCTGGTCGGCGTGCTGGTTCTCGGCATGAACCGCTGGGAGCGCCGGATGCAGATCCCGGGTTACGGCGGATGATGCGCCAGCGGGCAATCCCCGGTGTCGATGCGCCGGCGGCCGGCGGCTTCGCCGTGCTCATGCCGGCCAGGGCCCGGGCGGCGGGCGAGGCCGACGACCTGCTGTTCAGCCGCTGGCTGGCGCGCTCCGGAGGGTGGATAACGCTCGGCGCGGTCGCGCTTCTGGCGGCCATTGTCACGGTCTGGCCGATGGCAGCTTCCGCGCAGGGAAAATACAGCTTCGGCGATGCCTTCGACGCGCTGATCCGCTGGCTGCCATTTCTTGTCTCCAGCGGCTTCCTGCTCAACGTGCTGATCTCGATTACCACCATGGCGGTCGGCACCGTCCTGGGGGTGCTGCTGGGCCTGGGCCAGATTTCGACCAGCCGGGCGATCCGCCGCCTGTGCTGGTTCCTCACCCAGACCTTCCGCAATTCGCCCTGGCTGGTCCTGCTGTTCATCGTGATGCTGACCTTCCCCTTCGAGATCGTGCTCGGCGGTTTCGTCGTGAAGATTCCGGACTGGCTGAAGGCCGTGTTCGGCCTGTCGCTGCCGGTCATGGCCAACATTTCGGAGGTCGTGCGTGGGGCGGTGCAGTCGGTGCCGACCGGCCAGTGGGAGGCCGCAGAATCCCTGGCCTATTCACGCCGGCAAACCTTGTGGCGGATCATCCTGCCGCAATGCTTCAAGCGCATGATCCCGCCCTGGATGAACTGGTATGCCATCCTGACCATGGCGACGCCGCTGGTCTCCCTGCTCGGCGTGGAGGAACTGATCACCCTGTCCCGCCAGGCGATGGAGTCGGAGAACAATCATCCCGAGCTGCTGATCCCGTTCTACGGGTTCGCGCTGGTGATCTTCTTCGCCTATTGCTACCCCATCGCCCGCTTGACCCTGCGGCTGGAGCGCCGCTTTGCCGTCAAGCTCTAGCCCGGAGGACCGAGGCATGACCGACGCCATCGACGGAGACTGGACGCCCGACCGGCCGATCGTTTCTCTGATGGACGTGCGCAAGTCCTTCGGCGATCTCGAGGTCCTGAAAGGCATCTCGTTCGATGTGATGAAGGGCGAAGTCATCTGCATCATCGGGCCATCCGGCTCCGGCAAGTCCACACTCATCCGCTGCATCAACGCGCTGAATCCAATCGACTCCGGTTCGATCACCGTAGAGGGGCAGGAGGTCAACGATCCCAGGCTCGACAAGCTGGAGCTGCGCAAGAAGGTCGGCATGGTGTTCCAGCAGTACAACCTGTTTCCGCACAAGACGGCGCTGGAGAATGTCATGATGGCGCCCGTCCTGGTGCTGAAGCAAGACAAGGCGAGCGTCGAACGGCGGGCCCGGGCGCTGGTTCGCAAGGTGCGCCTGGAAGGCAAGGAGGACAGCTTCCCGGGCGAGTTGTCCGGCGGTCAGCAGCAGCGTGTCGCAATCGCCCGGTCGCTCGCCATGCAGCCGGACATCATGCTGTTCGACGAAGTGACCGCCGCGCTCGACCCGGAGACGGTCAAGGAAGTGCTGGTCACGATCCGCGAGCTGGCCGAAGAGGGCATGACCTGCATGCTGGTGACCCACGAGATGGGCTTCGCCCGCGAGATCGCCGACCACATATATTTCACCGACCGCGGCGTGATCGTCGAACACGGCCCTCCGGCTACATTCTTCGACGAAGCGCAGGACCCGCGCACACAGGAATTCCTCAGCCAGATCCTGTAGCCGCGCAACAGGCCGGCCCAAGCGGAATCCGGTCGTATCGGATCACGACCGGGACCCTGCCCAACCTGCCCCCGCTCACCCCAGCAGCCCCCGCCCGGCCAGGTTCGCCATCAGCGCCCGGGCGCCGAAAGTCCAGCGGGGGGCTTCCTCGCAGGTGGTGACGCGGTTGGTGAGCGCGCCGAGGCGGGGGCTTGAGATTGACACGAGGTCGCCTGTCTTGTGGGTGAAGCCCTGGCCGGGCGCGTCGCGGTCCTGGATCGGGGCGAACAGGGTGCCGGTGAACAGCACCAGCCCGTCGGGATAGTCATGTGCGGCGCCGATGGTCTGAGCCGCCAGATCCTCGATGTCGCGGCTGATCGCGGCCATTGAGCTGGCGCCCTCCAGCACAAACCCGTCCTCGCCCGCCACATGCAGCGCAATCTCCGCACTTCGCATGTCGCCCAGGCCGAACTCCGCGTCCACGAGGCGGATGAAGGGGCCGAGCGCGGTCGAGGCGTTGTTGTCCTTGGCCTTCCCCAGCAGCAGGGCGCTCCGCCCTTCGATATCGCGGAGGTTGACATCGTTGCCGAGCGTGGCGCCCACGATCCGCCCCGAGTGCGCGATGACGAGCACCAGCTCCGGCTCGGGATTGTTCCAGACCGAGTCGGAGCGCACGCCGATCTCCATGCCGGCACCGACCGCCGACATGGGCTGCGCCTTGGTGAACACCTCCGCATCCGGCCCGATGCCGACCTCCAGGTAGGCCGACCAGAGACCGCGGCCGACCAGAATCTCCTTGAGCCGCATCGCCTCGGCCGAGCCGGGCGCGATGCTGGCGAGGTCCGCGCCGATCTCCTTCGCCAGCACGGTTCGGATGCCTTCGGCCGCAGCAGGATCGCCGCGCGCCTGTTCCTCGATCACGCGCTCCAGCATGCTGGCTGCGAAGGTGACGCCGCAGGCCTTGACCGCCTGCAGATCGACCGGCGCCAGCAGCAAGTCCCGCGCATCGAGCGGCCCCAGGTCCTCGCCGGGCGCCGCGCGAAGCGCCGCCGCCGGGTCGTCGGCCGACAGCAGGTCCGTCATCGTCGGGAAGCTGCGGGTCACATCGAACAGGCGGCCTTCGCGGAGCGCGACGACGGACGGCCCCCCGGCATCGTCCCTCCACACCCGCCCGGCAAGCGCGGCGCGGTCTGCGTCTTCAGGCGGGCGGATGCTCATTCCGGCTCCTCCGGCAGCGTTCGCGGCCATCATAGCGCGCGGACCGGACCGGGATAACGAGCGACGATGCTGTCGGCTGTCAGCAGAGTAATGCCCTCAACCCTTGCCTGCGCAATCAGCATGCGGTCGAAGGGGTCGCGATGAATCGCCGGCAAAAGACAAATCTCCGCCGCATGGGCTCCGGTTACAGGCAATTCCGTGTAGCCGTGAACCGACAGCCTGCGCCTAAGCAAGCGCAGGTCGACATGGAAATCGGTTCGCCCCAGCCCGCTTTTTATCGCTATTTCCCAGAGCGAAGCGGCGCTAACAACCGGCCCGGTCTCCGGGAGGTCGATAATCCTGCGCGCCTCCGCGGGCAGCCGAGCCGACCCGGTTGCTGCCCAGAGGAGCAGATGCGTATCCAGAAGGTATTTCACGCATCGTCCTGGAACATGGACTCGATTTCGCTGGCGCCCATGCTGTCGAAATCGTCAGGCACAGATATCTCGCCGGCCATGAACCCGATCCGGGAGCTCGGTTCCGGCTCGTCCAAAGCGACGACCTTGACCACAGGCTTACCCGCGCGCGCGATGATGAACGGTTCGCCTTCGGCGGCGGCCTTGACGAGGCGCGAGAGGTGGGTCTTGGCTTCGTGCATGTTGACGGTGAGCATGGAACAGTCTCCCCGTTATCTAGTCCACTTTACTTAGCTAAACATGGCTCTTCGCGCAAGCCCTCTGCCGCCCTACCCTCCAGCGCTGGCCCCGGCTAGACTGCGGCTGTAGCGAATTGTCGAGGAGGCTGTGCCATGACGTTCGAAGCCACTCCGCTTTCCGGGTCCCTCGGTGCGGAGATTCGGGGTGTCGATCTCGGCAGCCTCGACGACGCCGGTTTCGCGGCGGTGCATGCCGCGCTGCTGGAATACGGGGTGGTCGCTTTCCGGGGCCAGGAACTCGATCCCGACGCCTATCTCGCCTTTGCGAAGCGCTGGGGCGACATCCACCTGCATCCCCACCTGAAGGGGCTCGACGACCGGCCGGAGATCATCGAGATCGTGCGCGAGGCGGACGACCCGACGGGCTTTGCCGACCACTGGCACACGGACCAGAGCTTCACGCCGAGGCCCGCCATGGCGACCCTGCTCTATGCGAAGGAAGTGCCGGCGGCCGGCGGCGACACGCTGTTCGCCAATCTCTACGCAAGCTATGACGCGCTCTCCGGCGGCATGAAGGCGACGGCGGCCCGCCTGCGCACGCACAATCTCTACAACAAGCAGGCGCCCCGGTCGGAAAAGATGCAGATGCGCGTGACGGAGCAGGACAAGCCCGCCGAGCCGGCATACCATCCGCTTGTGCGCGTCCATCCCGAGACCGGGCGCCCGGCGCTCTATCTGAGCGATTCCCGCAGCACGAGGCGCTTCGAAGGCATGACCGAGGAGGAGAGCCTGCCGCTGCTCGACTGGCTGATGAGCCACGCGACACGGCCCGAATTCACCTGCCGGCTGCGCTGGGAAAAGGGCACGCTCGCCATCTGGGACAATCGCCGCCTGATGCACATGGCTGTGAACGACTATTTCGGCCAGCGCCGGATCATGCAGCGCATCACCGTCAAGGGCGGACCCACCGTCGGCATCCTCGACGCGGACGCAGCCCTGCGGGCGGCGTAGGGCAAAACCCGTTCCGATTGGACTGAATTTGGAGCCAAGCCCGAATTGTCGCCCCGGCCTCCGAGCCGGGGCCCAGCACCGCCGGTGCAACACGACAGAGACCTCTGCGCCCTGGACCCCGGATCTCCGCTGCGCTCCGTCCGGGGTGACAATCGGGGTTGCGCATAGGGCCCCGCTGCAACCTGAACGGACCATGATCTAGCGCTATTTTCCCGCCGCTGGATTCAGCGGGACCGAACTCGGCTCAGCCCAGTTCGGCCAGCTTCGCCTCGGCTACAGCCGCGCGGCGCAGGGCGGCGGCGCGGCGGCGCTCGTCGTCCGTGTCGGCGGCGTCTTCGCGCGCCTCGCGCAGTTCGCGCTCGACTTCCGCCCGGTCGAGGTCGGCGAGCGGCACGGCCTCTTCCGCCAGCACGGTGCAGCGCTCGGGCGTGACTTCCGCAAAGCCGCCGGCGACGAAGATTTCCGCCGGCTCTCCCCCGCCGTCATGCAGGCGGATCGTGCCGGGGCGCACGGTGGAGATCAGCGGCGAATGGCGCGGCAGCACGCCGAAATCGCCGGCGCCACCCGGCACCACCACCATGTCGGCCTCTTGCGAGAGCAGCAGGCGCTCGGGCGTGACCAGTTCGAATGCGACCTTGCCGTCCGCCATCGTTACGCCGCCTCGGCCGCCATCCTGCGGGCCTTGTCGACGGCTTCCTCGATGGTGCCGACCATGTAGAACGCCGCCTCCGGCAGGTCGTCATATTCGCCGGAGACGATGCCGGTGAAGCCCTTGATCGTGTCCTCGATCTCGACATAGACGCCGGGCGAGCCGGTGAACACTTCCGCCACATGGAAGGGCTGGGAGAGGAAGCGCTGGATCTTGCGCGCCCGCGCGACCACCAGCTTGTCCTCTTCCGACAGCTCGTCCATGCCGAGAATGGCGATGATGTCCTGCAGGCTCTTGTATTGCTGCAGCACCTCCTGGACGCGCCGGGCGATGCCGTAATGCTCGTCGCCGACCACGCGCGGGTCGAGGATGCGCGAGGTGCTGTCGAGCGGGTCCACGGCGGGATAGATGCCGAGCTCCGCGATCTGGCGCGAGAGCACCGTGGTGGCGTCCAGATGCGAAAAGGCGGTCGCCGGGGCCGGGTCGGTCAGGTCGTCGGCAGGCACATAGATCGCCTGCACCGAGGTGATCGAGCCCTTGGTGGTCGAGGTGATGCGCTCCTGCAGGGTGCCCATGTCGGTGCCGAGCGTCGGCTGGTAGCCCACCGCGGAGGGAATGCGGCCCAGCAGCGCCGAGACCTCCGAGCCCGCCTGGGTGAAGCGGAAGATGTTGTCGATGAAGAGCAGCACGTCCTGGCCCTCTTCGTCGCGGAAATACTCCGCCTGCGTCAGCCCCGTCAGCCCGACGCGGGCGCGGGCGCCCGGCGGCTCGTTCATCTGCCCGTAGACCAGGGCTGCCTTGGACTCGCCGCCTTCCAGGTCGATCACGCCCGACTCGATCATCTCGTGATAGAGGTCGTTGCCCTCGCGGGTGCGCTCGCCGACGCCCGCGAACACCGAATAGCCGCCATGGCCCTTCGCGATATTGTTGATGAGCTCCATGATGAGCACCGTCTTGCCGACGCCGGCGCCCCCGAACAGGCCGATCTTGCCGCCCTTCACGTAGGGGGTGAGCAGGTCCACCACCTTGATGCCCGTCACAAGCTGTTCCGCTTCGGTGGACTGCTCCACGAAGGACGGCGCCGGGCGGTGGATCGGATAGGTCTTCGCCGTTTCGACGGGCCCGCGTTCGTCGATCGGCTCACCGATCACGTTCATGATCCGCCCGAGCGTCTCGGGGCCGACCGGAACGCTGATGGCGCTGCCGGTATCGAGCGCCTCCTCGCCGCGCACGAGCCCTTCGGTCGTGTCCATGGCGATGGTGCGCACGATATTCTGGCCCAGATGCTGCGCCACTTCGAGCACCAGCGTCCGGTCTCCGTGCTTCACATGGAGCGCGTTCAGGATCGACGGAATATCGCCTTCGAACTCGACGTCCACGACGGCGCCCAGAACCTGACTGATGCGGCCGACCGCATTCCTGGCCATCTTTGTTGCTCCTAGACTGCTTCGGCGCCGGAGATGATCTCGATCAGTTCCTTCGTGATCATCGCCTGGCGGGTGCGGTTGTACTGCAGGGTGAGACGGGCGATCATGTCGCCCGCATTGCGTGTGGCATTGTCCATGGCGGCCATGCGCGCGCCGTGCTCCGAGGCCGCGTTTTCCAGAAGCGCGCGATAGACCTGCACCGAGACATTGCGCGGCAGCAGGTCTTCCAGGATCGCCTCTTCGTCCGGCTCGTAAATGTAGACGGCGGACGGCCCGCCGGCATCGGCGCCCTCGTCCCGTTCCGGCAGCGGCGCCGGCACAAGCTGCTGGACCGTCACCTCATTGCTGATCGCGGATTTGAAGCGGGCATAGACCATGGTGCAGACGTCGAATTCGCCCTCGTCGAACATCGTCCGCACACGCTCGGCGATCTCGTCCGCCTCCGCGAACTCCACCGAACGACGCCCGACGCCCTCGATGATATCGACGATCTTGGTCCCGTGCAGGCGCCGGAGCTGGTCCCGGCCCTTGCGGCCGACGCAGAGGATGCGCACCGTCTTGCCCGCGCCCTCCAGCTCGTCGATAAGCTCGCGCGCGCGGCGCACGATGCCGCCGTTGAAGCCGCCGCAAAGCCCCCGGTCGGCGGTCGCCACGACGACGAGATGCACCCGGTCGTCCCCGCTGCCGGACAGCAGTTTCGGCGCCCCGGCGCTGCCCGCCATCGACCCGCCAAGCGAGCCCAGCATCCGTTCCATGCGCTCCGCATAGGGCCGCGCGGCCTCGGCAGCCTCCTGGGCGCGGCGCAGCTTGGCCGCCGCGACCATCTTCATGGCCGAGGTGATCTTCTGCGTCGCGCGGACGCTGGAGATGCGGTTGCGCAGTTCCTTCAGGCTGGGCATGGCGGCGTCGGCTCAGGCGAAGGTCTTGGCGAAGGCGGCGACGACGGCGTCCACCTCCTTCTCGGTGTCGTCGTCGAGGTCCCCGGTTGCGTCGATGCGCGCCATCAGTTCGCCGTGCCGGGCCCTGATCTCGCCCAGCAGTCCTTCCTCGAAGCGGGTCACATCGCGCACGCCGATACCGTCCAGATAGCCGCGCACGCCGGCGAAGATCGCCACCACCTGCTCGGCCACGCTGCGCGGCGCATATTGCCCCTGCTTGAGGACCTCGGTCAGGCGCGCGCCGCGCGCCAGCAGCTGCTGGGTCGATGCGTCGAGGTCGGAGGCAAACTGCGAGAAAGCCTCCATCTCGCGGAACTGCGCGAGCTCCAGCTTGATGCTGCCCGCCACCTTCTTCATCGCCCTGGTCTGCGCGGCGGAGCCGACGCGGCTGACCGAGAGGCCGACATTGATCGCCGGGCGAACGCCTTTGTAGAACAGGTCGGTCTCGAGGAAGATCTGCCCGTCGGTGATCGAAATCACATTGGTCGGGATAAAGGCCGAGACATCGTTGCCCTGGGTCTCGATCACGGGCAGCGCAGTCAGCGAGCCGGCACCGTGGTCGTCGGACATCTTGGCGGCCCGCTCCAGCAGGCGCGAATGGAGGTAGAAGACGTCGCCCGGGAAGGCCTCGCGGCCCGGCGGACGGCGCAGCAGCAGCGACATCTGGCGATAGGCGGTCGCCTGCTTGGAGAGGTCGTCATAGACGATCACCGCATGCATGCCGTTATCGCGGAAATACTCGCCCATGGCGCAGCCCGAATAGGGCGCCAGGAACTGCAGCGGCGCCGGGTCGGACGCCGTGGCGGCGACGACGATGGAGTATTCCATCGCGCCGTATTCCTCCAGCGTCTTGACCACCTGGGCCACCGAGGAGCGCTTCTGGCCGACGGCGACATAGATGCAGTAGAGCTTTTTCGACTCGTCGTCGCTCTCGTTGATCTGCTTCTGGTTGATGAAGGTGTCGATGGCGACCGCGGTCTTGCCGGTCTGGCGGTCGCCGATGATGAGTTCGCGCTGGCCGCGCCCGATGGGCACCAGCGCGTCGAGCGCCTTGAGGCCCGTCTGCATCGGCTCGTGCACCGAGCGGCGCGGGATGATGCCGGGCGCCTTGACCTCGACCAGCCGGCGCTCGGTCGATTCGATCGGACCCTTGCCGTCGATGGGGTTGCCGAGTCCGTCCACCACGCGGCCGAGGAGGCCCTTGCCGACCGGCACATCGACGATGGCGGAGGTGCGCTTGACGAGGTCGCCTTCGTGGATGTCGCGGTCCTCGCCGAAGATCACCACGCCCACATTGTCCGCTTCGAGGTTGAGCGCCATGCCGCGCGTGCCGTCGGCGAACTCGACCATCTCGCCGGCCTGCACGCGGTCGAGGCCGTAGACCCGCGCCACGCCGTCGCCGACGGACAGCACCGTGCCAACTTCGGCGACATCGGCTTCGTCGCCGAAATTGGCGATCTCGTTCTTGAGGATCGCGGAGATTTCGGAGGCGTCGATATTCATGTCCCCTCAAGCCCCTTTCATGGAGAGTTCGAGCCTGCGCAGCCGGGAGCCGAGCGAGCTGTCGAAGAGCCGCGAACCGAGCCTGACGACCAGTCCGCCGAGAATGTCGGGATCGACCCTGAGGTCGATGGAAACCTTGCCGCCCGCGATGCCGCCGAGCGCCGTTTCGAGCGAGCGGAGCTGCGCGTCGTCGAGCGCGTGGGCCACGGTGACTTCCGCCGTGACCTCCCCGCGGCGCTCGGCGAGCACGGCGAGGAACCGATCGGCTATCGCCTGGAGCGCGAACAGCCGGCTGTGGCGCGCAACGACACCGATGAAATTGCGCGTCATGCCCGCGAACCCGGCCCGCTCCGCCACCGCCTGCATGGCACGGGCGCGCTCCTCGCGGGCGATCAGCGGCGAGCGCACGACATGCGAAAGCTCGGGGTTTTCCGCCAGCAGCGCCTTCAGCGCCTCAAGGTCTTCCGCGACCCGGTCGAGCGCCTTCTCTTCCTCGGCCAGTTCCAGCAGAGCGGTCGCATAGCGCTCGGCGAGTGCGGAAACGGGTCCTGCCTGAGAAGCCACGAAATAATGTCCCCGAAATGCGTGCCGCT
>MKWU01006495.1_pt1 | contig 11854 bp, 12 predicted proteins | sample 809101 | NCBI WGS metagenome assembly MKWU01 (sample SAMN05860141, study PRJNA318959) | sponge metagenome | host: Aplysina aerophoba | place: Slovenia: Piran, Adriatic Sea, Gulf of Piran | collected 2013-05-07
CTCCTGGCGGCGCGGGAATCCTTCTACGCCCAAGCAGACGTGCGCATTACACAGACCGAGACCATGACCTCCGAAGCGGTGGCCGCCGCCGTGCTGGAGGCTCTGCCAATGGCTCTGCAAGCACCGCCCCATGGAGACAAGGGACCCTCCACAGACCAGTGTGACGCCGTTCCGTAGAAGCACGTCCGACGTTGGTTTTCCGATTCGTGCATACGGCGGACCAGCAACCGGGCAAGGGGTTGGCCAACATTCCGGGTGATGCTGGTGGGGCACTGCGCGACCGGCACATCGAGACCGTCAGGGCTGTTGGCAGGTTGGCGACGGAGCGAGGCGTGAATGCGGTGCTGGTGGCCGGTGACGCCTTCGTATTCCAGCATACCGGAAAACGATTCAAGCCAAATTTATTATACTGATCTCCAAAAGCACTGCAAAGCCGACAATCGCTTGCAACACTGATCCGACGCCAAGTATTATGATTGCCTTTATCTGAGAGTGGTGTGCAAGCGCACTATTGCGGACCAACCAGTAGAAACTGTCATTGGGTAAAATTGCAACAAAGGAACCGAGACAAATTGCAAGTACTGCCAGAATAGGTGAGATGCCGGAAGTAGCGACTATTGGAGCAGCAACAGGACCAATGGCTGCAAAGGTAGCCATACTAGAACCTTGTAGAAGTTTAAACATTGCTGTAAGCATGAACAAGGCCAGAAGCATAAAGTTTCCCTTGGAAACACTCACTAGTGCTGTGACCGGAATACTATCGGTCAGAAAGCGCTGAATGCACTGGCAGCACCGATAAGCAACAGGAGCGATGCGGACTGACGAATCCCGGTGTCAATACATGTTGAGCGCTCTCGTTGCGAGAGCATGGATAGGGAAATTGCGGCTGCCAGTAACAAAGCGCCTTTTGGATTGGTAGCAAAGTCAATCCAGGAATTGAAGCTGAAATCGAAGAAAACTCCTACAGCCAGAAGCACTCCCAGAAGCGCGAGGGGCCATAGCTGAACCAGAGAGAAGTCTTTGGATCCTGCCCTATTGATTTTTACAGTGTTTTTTCTAGAGCTTTCTCCAGGAATATATGCTTCTTCTGTAGAAATCTGTGCTTCAACGGTGCGAGCATAGAAGAGGCTAGCGGCCCAGACCGGTAGGAAAGTGAAGATACAAAGCGCCAACAGTTTACCGTCGGTGACCCCGAGACTTGTTGCAATAATCAGCGGCCCGGCAGGGAAGAGCAGCTTGAAACCGGCATAGGCGCTGAAAGCGAGCGACAGCTTGTGCCGACTGTTCATGGGTGATAGTGCCGCATAAGCAGTGTCAGGGCAGACCATGCCAGCACCCACAACTGGAGAGAGACCCACCGAGAGACTCTCTGGAACGCCAATTTGTTGTCGGCCAAGAGCGGCAGCCAACACAAACGATGGGATGAGGATCAACGCAAATTCGCCAATGGCATAGCCCCAACCTCTGTTAAAGAGACTGATAATTTCGTCGGCGCTCTTTCCCGAAAGAATGCCAATCAGAAGTGCGATAAGAATGAGCCAAACGACTATTGGCCAAAGTGGCCAATGGCGCGTCCAAACAGTGGCGTTCTGCTTGTCAGTGGCATGAGACGTGGTAGTAGTCTTGCGTATGGAATGGCTCCAGGCCATGGCCAGCCAACTGCCGGGCCTGGAGCGAAGAAAGTTCCAGCCGCCTTAAGCCGGAGAGTGCCGGGGTCGGGGTAGCCGGAGACTGGCGCCGCAGGACAGTGCCACCAGCAGAGCCGAACCCCAGAGGCACGCCGCCATGCCCCCGGCGCCACCACCGGCCAACTGGAACACCAGGCCGGATAACACGGTGCCCAGGAGGCGGCCACCGGCATTGGCCATGTAATAGAAACCCACGTTGAGGCTCACGTCCTCCGCTTCCGTATAGGCCAGCACCATGTAGGAGTGGATGGAGGAATTCATGGCAAACACCAGGCCAAAGACGGTCAGCCCCAGGATGACCGCAGTGCTGCCCTGAACCGCGGCCCCTGGCACTGTGCTGCGCCAGAGAGCCACCGCCATCAGGGCGGGAATTACCATGAGCACAGCCGCCCAGAACTGCACGGCGCCGGGGCCAGGGGCCTGGCGTTGCCCCCAGAGGCGCCGCAGACCGGGGGCCATGGCCTGTACCAGGCCGTAGCCCACCACCCAGAGCCCCATAAAGCCCCCCACCTGCCAGAAATTCCAGTTCATGCTCATCTCCAGGAACACCGGCAGGGCCACCACAAACCACACGTCCCGGGCGCCAAACAGGAAAAAGCGGGCCAGCGACAACACGTTGATGCCACGGGATTTGGAGAACATGGCCGCGAAGGCCGGTTTCTGCTTCATCTTGCCCATGGCGTCCGGCAAGGACAGGGTCAGCAGCCAGGCCAGCACCAAGCCCACCGCCATGGCGCTTACCGAACCGGCAAATCCCAACCGGAAGAGGGCAGCGCCCCCCAGGAAAAAGCCCACCCCCTTGAGAGCGTTCTTGGAGCCCGTCAGGATGGCCACCCAGTGGAAGAGGGTGCGTTCCCCTTGTTGCTCCTGGCCTGCCGTCACCGGCACCACGGTTTTGATGGCGCTCTTGGCGCTCATCTTGCTGAGATCCTTGGCGATGCCGCTGAGGGCCTGGGCCGCCATCACGTAGACCACCGACAACAGCTTGGGCCAGCTCTCCGCCACCGGCGCCAGCATCAGCAAGGCCACAACCTGCAGTAGCAGGCCGCTCCGGAGGGTGAGCCGCAAGCCGTAGCGGGCACCGATCCAGCCCCCCGCCAGGTTGGTGAGCACCCCGAAGAATTCGTAGAAAACGAACAGCAGGGCAATGTCCAGGGTGCTGTAGCCCAGCCCGTGGAAGTGGAAGATCACCAACATGCGCAGGGCGCCGTCACTGAGGGTGAAGGCCCAGTAGGCGGCAGTCACCACCATGTATTGGCGCAGCAGGCGCCCCGGCGCCCGTAAGGACTGGTTCATGTCGAGCGGGCAACGGCACAGGTCAGATCGGCCATGCGGCAGGAGTAGCCCCATTCGTTGTCGTACCAGCCGTAGACCTTGAGGTGGGTGCCGTCCACCACCAGGGTCGAGGGGCCGTCAACGATGCAGGAGCGGTTGTCATGGCGGTAATCCACGGACACCAGGGGCCGCTCCTCGTAGCCCAGGATGTCCTGCAACGACCCCGCCGCCGCCAGACGGAAAGCGTCGTTCACCGCCTCGGCGCTGGTGGGGCGCGCCAACTCGAACACCGCATCGGTGAGGGAGGCGTTGAGCAACGCGACCCGCACGGCATGACCGTTGAGCTTGCCCTTCAATTCGGGGAAGATCATGGCGATGGCCTTGGCGGAGCCCGTGGTGGTGGGGATCAGGGATTCACCTGCGGCGCGGCAGCGGCGTAGATCCCCCCGATAGCCGTCCACCGGCGTCTGGGTGTTGGTGAGGTTATGGATGGTGGTCATGGAGCCGTGGACAATGCCGAAGGTTTCATGGACCACCTTCACCATGGGGGCCAGACAGTTGGTGGTGCAGGATGCGGCCGTCAGGATCCGGTGTCGTGTGGGGTCGATCTGCTGGTGGTTGACCCCGTAGACCACGTTGAGCGCCTCCTCCCCCTTCACAGGGCAGGCCACAATCACCCGTTCCACCCCGCAGTGCTGGAAATAAGGCGTCAGCGCGGCCACCGTCTTGAAGCGTCCGCTGCACTCCAGAACCGTCTCCACCCCTGCAGCTCGCCAGTCCACTGCGGTGAAGTCCCGGCTGTGGGAGCAGGTGATCCGTTGCCCGCCAACGTACAGGGTCTCCCCCTCCACGTTGACGGATTCCCGCCAGCGGCCGTGGACCGAATCAAATTCCAGTAAATGCCCCATGGCGGTAGCCTGACCAGCGGGTTCGTTGAGGTGAACCACCTGGATGCCGGCCCGACCCCGGAGCGCACGGAACACCAGCCGCCCGATGCGGCCAAAGCCGTTGATGCCAACCTTCACCAGCCCGGACCAGTAGACGGGGGGAGTGTAGGCAGTCAAGGTTAGCCAAGGGTTATGGACAGCCCCTTGCTACGTTATGGGAGGTGTTCAGGGCGTCGGTTTGTGCCATCCTGAAGCTATCCCTCCCCACCCCAATCCTTGAACGGAAACACTCCGCAAGATCCCCCTCAGGAGGTGTTCGGTCCGGGTGACGAGCAGGAGGGTCCCGACGATCCTCAACAGCCGCTCCACCCTCTCCCCAAGGGCCTGGTGGAGTTTTATGCCTTGCTGGCGGTGGTGCTGGTGCTGGTGCCCGAATGGTTGGCCAACACCGCCCTGGAGAATCTGGACATCACCACGGGGGAACGCCTGAGGCTCCGTTCCAGGCATTGGCAGTGGGACCCGGAATTGATGTTGGGGGCCATGACCATGGCGCAACTGCGCCAACTGGCCGGAAAGCAAGGGATCCGGGGCTATAGCCGGGACCACCGGGATCGTCTGGTGCGCCGCCTCCTGCACGGCTTTCGCAGAAACCCCCATGTCCGCCGCCAGCTTCAGGGGGACGACCTCCCCTTTGATCCCGATCTCTGATACGATAACCACCTGACGGGGCGTAGCGCAGTTTGGTAGCGCACCACTTTGGGGTAGTGGGGGTCGTGGGTTCAAATCCCGCCGCTCCGATTCCGTCGCCACTGCTGGAGGATCGCCTTGAGGTCCACAGCAGTGGGACAGCAGGTCGATCATCTCGCATCTCGCCACACGCAAAGCTGTGCGGGGCTTATCGGTCGCTGTTGTGGCAGGGGTGATGCAGTGACTTGATGCAGCGAACGGGAATCTGGTAAATTGCAATCCCCCTTGTTCGGAGCAATGACCATCCCGGGCTCTGATTCCTCCGTCTGGGCAACGGTCCAGGATCCGGCAAGTGAAGACGTCAACACCCAAGGTCAGGGCGCCAATCCGCAAAGGGGAGACGGTCCCACCTTGTCCAGGCGGTCACTGTTGCTTCAAGCAAGCCTGCTGGCGCTCTACGTGGTCACTGTTCCCGGTCCGGCGGCGGCTTTGGGCCTGCCCCGGAAGAGCCTGCCCGAGGCGACGGTTCAGCAGATGAAGCGGAAGGCGCAGCGAGACGTGAAGGCTGTGCGGGATCAGCTCAATCGATACCTGCCAGAGGTGGCCAAGCAAGTATTTAAAAATGTAAATGTATTAGATGGCGTAGGATTATCCGTGGGTCTCGTCTCTTCTGTTCTCGCGTCGCTTGGGTCCGTGGCTGGCCTCTCGGCTGCCGGAATCTCCAGCGGGCTGGCAGCAATAGGGGGGCCTGTTGCCAGCGTCTTGATGGCATTAAAAGTAGCTACTGTTAGCCCTATGGTGGCTGGAGTTGGCGTTTTTACTGGGGTGGGTGCGCTTAGCGGCTATGGTATCGCCAATATGATGACATGGATGAAGAACAGGGAAGAAAAGCCTGTTATGAAGCTAGAAGAAGCCATCGAAAAACTGAAAACCATCGAGGCGCGCCTCAAGCCAGCTCGCTACTTCCGCAGCGAGATAGCTGAAATCAAGACCTACATCAAAGAATTAAAATTAGAACGTCAAAAAATATAAGCTGACATGATTGATATTGAACAACACAACCTATGGCCAACAACCTCGGAGTCTCTGCCGACTCCGGCTGCTCCCTCGGTGATGGAAAGGAGTAGCACGACCCGGGAATTTGACAGGTCCGCGCTTCCTGCGGTGAACGTTGCCAGCGTTCCGCAGCGGAGTCCACTGCGTTATCCCGGTGGGAAGACGTGGCTGATTCCCCACATTCGCAAGTGGCTGGGCGGACCGCCTACGCCCCTGTTGATTGAACCGTTTGCCGGAGGTGGGATTGTATCGCTGACAGCCGTCATGGAAGGGCGAGTTGCTCGCGCCCTCATGGTGGATCTTGACCGGGACGTATCAGCGTTCTGGCGTGCTGCGCTCGATCATTCAGAAGACCTGATCGCTCGGATTCTTGCCTTCTCACCAGACCGGGATGGCGTCCAGCAGCTTGCCCGGCAACCACCCCATTCCGTGCTGGATCACGGTTTTCGCACGCTGGTGTTGAATCGCACACGACGGGGCGGAGTTCTGGCGCCGGGAGCATCGTGGGTGCGCCAGGGCGAGAATGGCGGTGGCCTGTGTTCCCGTTGGTATCCCGACACACTGGCCAGGCGACTCCGGGACATCGCCCATCATGCTGACCAGTTACTGTTTTACGAGGGTGACGGCGTGGGCATTCTGAACACCTTTGCAGATTACCCAGGGTCAAGGTTTTTCGTTGACCCGCCCTACACCGCTGCTGGTGGAAAGCGAGCCGGTTCTCGCCTCTATAAGCACAACACGGTTGATCATGCACGGATCTTCCAGGCGCTGGCCCAGAGCCGTGCCGATTTCCTGATGACCTACGATTATTCCTCCCAGGTGGTTGATCTGATTCGGAAACACCACTTCCACGGTGTGGTTGTTGACATGAAAAATGGACACCACGCCCGCATTTTCGAGCTGGTCATCACCCGCGATTCCTTATTCTCATGAGCCGTTACGGAATTGCGGAATGGTATGGCCGACTTCTGATGTCGTTGACCCCTGCTGAGCGTTGTGCTTACGCAGCAATTGCCATGGGAGAAGCCGCACCGCCAGCCTGTCCATTTCGTCCGATGGTGTGCAACAAACGCGGTGGGGTGTGCTCCATCCAACCTTACCGCGAGGCAGATCAGCGGATCAATGGCGTTGCCGGTGAACCCGTGATTGTTTGTCCCACACGCTTTGAGCAGGATATGATCCCGAGAAGCTACTTTCAGCAAAATTCGTGGCCCTTCGTCAGGACCAGCATGACCAGCCACCTTATCCACAGCACAACCGTCGGCCTGATTGGCGGTCATCCAGTGCCAAGCGACTGATGCCCCAACTGCAGATCAAGGGGCCGACCTTACGCCGGTGGCACTCCAAGATCGCTGTTGCCGTTGATCGTCCGTTCTTCGCATCCCTAGGGGGACCATCGGTACAATCCAGTCAGGATCTGGATGCCGGTGATGTGGTGTGGCTGGTTCCCGAACTGCGGGATGGACAACTTATCCGTGGCCATTGGGAAGTGCTGACTCTGGAATCGTCCAGTGAGAGACTATTGGCGGCAGACGCCGTAACCCGTGTTGATTTCGAGCGGGTTCTGCAGCAGAAGCTGCAACTGCTGCAAGGTGAATAGTCAGCAAGACGTTGCTGCCGGTTCGAGAACTGTATTGGACGGGGCCGGAGCCAAGCGTCATGGCGTTCTGCCGTGGCCCGATCTCCCGCAATTCAGCCGGTTTGCATGGGAACACTGGTATTATTCTGCCGCAGCGGGGACTTTGAATGCTCCAACTGGACATTGCGGGCATCCTGCACCAGGAGAAAGCGCCTACGATCACGGGGAGGACAGACAAGGCCAGGCTTGGCCAATTCATGACGCCTGCAACCGTGGCCCGCTTCATGGCGTCCCTCTTTCCACCCCGCCCCCTGCAGACCTGCCGCCTGCTGGATGCAGGCGCTGGCATGGGCGCCCTGTCCTGTGCCTTCCTCAACCGCTGGATGACCGGTGGTTTGGGCTTCGCGTCCGTCGAAGTGACCGCCTACGAAGTGGACGATCACTTGCGGGACCACCTTGCACGGCGTCTGGCCAGATACAGTCGCGCCACATCCCACATTGTCGCAGGCGACTATATCCAACTGGCCACTGCCCACGGTCTACGGAACCAGGGCTACACCCATGTGATCCTCAATCCGCCTTACAAGAAGATCAGCGGCCAATCCGCCCACCGCCTGGCCCTGCGCTGCGTCGGTATCGAGACGGTGAATCTCTATTCCGCCTTTGTGGCTCTGGCTGTGGCCGAAGCCGCGCCGGGTGGGCAGATCGTGGCCATCACCCCCCGCAGCTTCTGCAACGGGCCATACTACCGGCCGTTCCGTGATTTTATCCTGGCGCGGGCGGCGATCCGCCATATGCATCTGTTCGCGTCCCGCAACCAGCCGTTCAAGGGTGATCAGGTGCTGCAGGAAACCATCATCATCCGCCTGGAGCGCGGTGGCCAACAAGGGCCGGTGACGGTGTCCACCTCCACCGACGACAGCTTTGCCGACTTCACCACCCATGAACACCCGTTCGAGCGGATTGTGCCCCCCAACACCCCTGAACGGTTGATCCACGTGCCCACAACCACCGCCCCAAGCACCATCGAGCGCCTAAGCGCAGTGGGCTATTCCCTGGCTGATCTTGGCATCCGGGTCTCCACCGGCCCGGTGGTTGATTTCCGCATGAAAGCGCACCTGCGACCCATGCCTGAGGCGGGCGCCGTCCCCCTGGTCTACCCCAGCCACTTGCGCATGGCTGGGACAGTATGGCCTGTAGCTGGATTGAAGAGGCCGAATGCGATCAGTCGTAATGCCGAGACGGAAAGATGGCTTTACCCGAACGGTTTTTATTGTGCAGTGCGCCGCTTCTCGGCGAAGGAAGAAAAGCGCCGTGTCGTGGCCAGTGTGGTGGACCCTGCCACTTTTGGCAATCATTCCGTGCTGGGTTTCGAGAACCATATCAATCTGTTTCACGAGAACAAGCATGGCTTGCCCGAGACACTGGCCCATGGGTTGGCGTTATTCCTGAACACGACCGCAGTGGATGAGCATTTCCGGCGCTTCACGGCCATACCCAGGTGAATGCCACCGATCTCGAACTGATGCGGTATCCAAGCCGTCAAGACCTGATCCAGCTTGGCAAGTGGTCCATGGGGCAAGGAACACTCACCCAGGATCAGATGGACGCCAAGCTGGACACGTTGGACAGATGAATCACAGGACAAGCTCCATAAAAGCTGCGCAGAGGATTCTCGGGTCTCCGGGCCTGCCGCCAGCGCAGGGGCAATGAAGTGGCCGCTGGATAAAGTGTCTCTTATTCGCCACATCCGCGCCCCTTATCTGCTACACTTAACAAGCCTCATTCCAACCAATCAATGGCATTTTCAATGAACCGCTCCCTTTTTCTTTCTGCTTCCATCCTGCTTGCATCTTGTGGTGGCGGTGGCGGTGGATCAGATTCTTCAACTACAAGAATCGGCAATCCTGATGTGGATGGCCTTGTGGTAGCTACACGTCAAGGTAGCATTCAAGATGCTATAAGTGTTGATGTTTTGCATGGCGAAACTCCATCCGATGCACCAATAATAAAAATTACTGGAAATGCAGATTCACAGTATTATCGGTTGAATATCTTAATTGAACAATATGAATCCGAGGTATTGTCAGGAAGAATGGTTAAACAGTATGGTATGGTTGATACACGTTTAGCTGAGGAATTTTCTGTAGCCAAGGCAACTGTTGCAAATGTTATTACTCGATATGATACAGATAATGAATATGATTGGGTATCATTAGGTTATTGGTTAGATGTCGATGCTGTGGATGATTATGAAGACCCATTAGATGGTGTTCGAGTAGGTTCATTCGTTGATGGTAGATTCTTTGGTGATAGAACAACTCCATTACCTACTAACATCACTGCATCTTATCAAGGACCTTTTATAGGTGGTTATGTTGATACTAATAATAATCTTGCAACCTATAGTGGTGTAGCTAATTTCTCTTTGACCATTCCTTCTAATCAAAGAGGTTGGATTGAGGGTAATGTAAGCAATGGTTCATTGTATAGTAATAACCAAATAAGTTCTACTTCCATAGGAATCAAACTTAATCGTTCTTCTTTGAATGATTCAGGCACATGGAATGGAACTGCAACAACAATAGGTGCTAATGATCTAGGTTCTGGTGTATGGTCAGAACAACTATCAACTGAACGTTTAGACAATTCTGATGATGCACCACTTGAAGTAGGCGGAGTAGCTCATGTAAAATTTGAAAAGGGAGATAAACGTGGCGGTATTTGGGGCGCGTTTTTATCTACTTGTGATATTGGTTCTTGCTAAATAACTTCTTCCCGTTAAAAAAGGTCGCCCCTTATTATTAGAGGGAGCTTTTTATGCTTTTATATCTAATATCAGTTTTTCTATTATCTGTTCTCTTTCAACAGGGTCATCAATCTTATTCAAGTATTGTTTTATCTGTATAGTTAAACCAATAATTAACGGAGTATAACAATTCATATTAACCCTTTAGAAACAATGCCAACCTCTTGTATAAATTTTTCACTACACCAATATCATTCTTGAATGCTTCAGACTTAGCAACATCATAACGAATACAAGCAGTAAAATTCAAAATCAGAATCAATAAAACAGATCGAATCCTAACATCTTACTTTACACCTCCTTTGTTTTTTGCTTTCCCTTGATCATTAGAACCACCAGCAGCTAAAGCCGTAGTAATTACACCCATACCAGAACCAAGTAAAAATTGACCGTATTGATCAGCTTTATCACTAAACAACAGAATGAGCGTTCCGCCCTCTGTCTGCTGGCCCTGCTGAATCTCACGCCGGGGACAGCATGGACTGATGCGGAAAACCCACTGACGGGCATCACCCCGATCATGAATTGGGCACGGGAGCACTATGGCAAGACATACGCTGCCAATACCCGCGAGACATTCCGTCGCCAGTCCATGCATCAATTTTGTGACGCTGGTGTGGCCTTGTATAATCCGGATCAGCTCGATCGCCCAGTAAATAGTCCGAAGACGGTCTATCAGATCGAACCCACAACATTGGCCTTACTGCGTAGCGTCAGTACTCGATCATGGCATGACAACTTATCCGCCTATCCGGCTCAGCGTGAAACACTGATTGCCCGCTACGCCAGGGAACGGGGGCAAAAACATATCCCTGTTCAAATTGCACCGAGCACGGAGATCAAACTCAGCCCCGGCGAGCATAGCAAATTGATCCGGGCCATTCTTGAGGACTTTGTCCCACGTTTCGCACCGGGTAGCGTGCCGGCCTATGTTGGCGATACAGGCTGCAAGTGGAGTCATTTTGATGCGAATCTTCTGGCCAGACTGGGGGTCACTGTGGATTCACACGGGAAGATGCCTGACGTGGCTCTGCACGACGTGAAGAAAAACCGGCTCTTATTGGTGGAGGCTGTTACCAGCCACGGGCCGGTGGACGGGAAGCAACACACCGAGTTGGCCGAGCTGTTTGCCGGGGCAACGGCTGGGCTGGTCTATGTAACCGCCTTCCCCAACCGGACCGTCATGGGACGCTACCTTGGAAAAATCGCATGGGAAACCGAGGTATGGGTGGCTGATGCGTCTTCTCACTTGATTCACTTTAACGGGGTACGCTTCCTTGGCCCCTACCCGAATGCATGAACTGCGGAGGTCAGGCTTGACCATTGTTGTAACCAGGGACCGAAGGACTGACCGGCTGGCGGATCTGCAGGTTGCGCCGTCAAGGGGAAGCGCCCTGGTTGGGGGCGTGTGATGCGCCTCTCATGGAACGAAATTCGCAACGGCGCCGCCGACTTTGCCCAGGAGTGGAAAGACGCCACCTACGAGAAGGGGGAGACCCAGAGCTTCTATAACCACTTCTTTCGTGTGTTTGGCGTGAAGCGCCGCACCGTGGCCCGCTACGAAGCCCACGTGACCAAGCTGAACAACCGCTCGGGCTTCATCGACCTGTTCTGGCCGGGGGTGCTGCTGGTGGAGCAGAAAAGCGCCGGGCGGGACCTGAACGCCGCCTATGAACAGGCTGGTGAGTATTGCGACGCGCTACCGGAGCGGGACCGTCCCCGTTACATCCTGGTGAGCGACTTCCGGAGCTTCCAGCTTTACGACCTGGACGAGGGGGATACGGTGTTCTTCACCTTGGCGGACCTGCCGGGCCACGTGGAGAAGTTCGGCTTCATCCTGGGAGTGCAACGCCGCACCTTCCGGGATCAGGAT
>MKWU01006496.1_pt1 | contig 11848 bp, 8 predicted proteins | sample 809101 | NCBI WGS metagenome assembly MKWU01 (sample SAMN05860141, study PRJNA318959) | sponge metagenome | host: Aplysina aerophoba | place: Slovenia: Piran, Adriatic Sea, Gulf of Piran | collected 2013-05-07
CCGATCGGCTGATCTGAATGATGCCCTGCCTCAGCCGCCGATCTGCGCAAGCCGACCAAACCGGCCGTTCATGACCAGCAAATATGCGCTGTTCTTGACGGCCGCTAACAGCCGTAGGGAACGACCGCGCCCGTTTCCTTGTCCCGATGCACGAAGCACGGGCAGAACGCGGTCCTGGGATTGCCCAGGCAACTGAACAGCATGCCGACGATCAGTTCCAGGCCGAGCCCCTTGACCAGAGGGCGGACTTCATTCTTCAACTTCCGGAGTGGGGGAACGTCCCTTCCCCTTTCTTGCCGGCTTTCTGCCCATTCCATGGCTTCCAGAGCCACCGCGCCCTCGCTGTCGAAACCGATCGACGGATAGACGTGCCGGGCATTCACGCCCTTGTCTTCGTTCAACAGGTATGTGGCCGCAAGGTCCAGCACGCGGGGCGCGATGGCCTTGTCCGGACCGGGGAAAGGCGTCCGCTCCGCCGGCTCTTCACCGACCTCTATGCGCGCCGTCAGCGTCATTGACCCGTCTCCTGCTTCTCCCTGCGCTTTCTGCTCTTCCTGCGCTTTCTGCGCTTCCTGCCCGGCCGCCACTCGTTCACCGGGAACAGCCATTGCAGGCCGCCGGGCAGGCCGACGGGATAGAGCACGCGGGCGTTGCAGAGCATGAGAGCGCTCGACCTCGCGGCGGCGATCTTCGCCCAGGCTTCCTCGCCGTAGGCGTCTTCCAGCCATTCCGCGGCGCCGTCCGCCATGACGAGGGCGGCATACTCGATGCCGCCTTCGCCGGCAGCCGGGTCCTTCAGGGCCTTCTTTCTGGTCTTCATGATCCCGTCGGCAAGAATCGAAGCCGAACGGGACTGAAAGTCCTCCTCCTTGTGAACCGCCTACAGCCAGAAATTCAGCCGCATGAACTCGGCCAGGCAGAGCGCCGGGCGGTAGCGGGCGGATCCGCGCTTGTCCTTGCGCTCCTCGCCCGCGTCCCGGATCCAGCCGCAAACCCTGCCGAACGCGCCGTCGACCCGGCGCTCTTCCCCGTCCGCCCCTGCTATGCGGTAGTTCTCGGGCAGCGCCTCCCGGAGGACCTTCCGGTCCCCAATGCAGTCACGGCCCTTCGGCGTCACCCGGTTCTCGTCGTCGACGAACCCCAATTGCAGCAACTGGTCGAGGCAGTCCTCCGCCATGGCGTGATGGACCGCGGACTGGGCCGGCAGGACCGGAAAGCCGTTCTCGTCCTCCACATCCGTCTCGAACAGTCCGAGCCCTTCGAGATGCTCGATGCCGAGCCCCTCTTTCCGGATCGCATCGTCCACCACCTCGTGAGGACCGCGTCCATCGCCGCCCGCAGCCAGCGCCTTGAGGGCAAGCGGCAGGAAATACAGCTCCTGCTGCACGCCGGCGAAGAAGGGCGCCTTATCCTTGTTCAGCATTGCCGAGCCTCTTCGTCAGTTCCACGGCATGGCGCCAGCCCAGGCGGAAATCGAGGTGCCGCTCCACCTTGAAGCCTTTGCGATCCTCCCGGCGCACCAGGCCGAGCATGCCGGGCGCCTGCGGCCGCCCGGTCTCGAACGCGTTAAAGTTGCAGTAGTTGAAGGAGGTCCAACTCAACCACAGCCCGCTGGCCGCGAACTCGACATTTTCCGAGGAAAACTTGAGGCTGATCCCTCCTTCCGCGCGATGTTCGGGCCGACTGAGCATCAGGGCCCGCCCGCGCATCGCATTGATGCCCGTGTCCACCGATTGCAGGCTGGTCTTCTCCAGGAACAAGGCCAACTCCTCGTCGGGCGGCCAGTCGCGGTCGCGCCCCTGGGACAGCCACATCACGACCAGGCGGCCAGCGTCCTTGCTGGGGCGCTCAAGCCATCCCCAACCCCCGTTCTCCGACCAACCGCCCTTGACCACTTGGCGAAAGAGCCTGGCCTTCGCCCGGGCCTTTCCGCCGCCGCCCTTCCTCTCCTCTTCCCCGATCCTGCGTTTCCAATCGTCGGCGAGCCGGCGTTTCTCGGATGCCCAGCCCTTGCCGCGCTTCCTGGACGACTTGTCGGGCTTGTCCTTGGCCTCGGTCTGCACCACCGCAATCTCAGCGCGGCGGAGCGCGTCGTTCTTTGCGCAGGGGGTCTGCAACCTCTCGGCGAACACGGCGACCGCGCTCCTGCAATTCAGCCAGTCCCCGTCCATGCACAGCGTGACCCGGTCGAACCGCTTCGTCTGCTCCTCAACCACCATGAAATGCGCGAGGTCGGCATATTCGGGACGCATATACAGTCCCTGCTCGCCGCCCAGATAGGATTGTCGTTGCCTCTTGAGCCACGCGTTCTCGCTGTGGTCCGTTCCGTAGTGGTAGAGATGGTCGAACTGACGGTCGGCAACCGGGAGGGCCGCGTCGGCGATCGCCTCGGCCGGATTCTCCGGAAACGGGCCTCCATTCCGGTGAAACCAGACGGGATGCGCGGCGAGCAGGAAAACCCTGCTTCTGCGCTCGTCGCGCTTGCCGGGCTGGGCGATCCGGAGCGTCGTCAACATCGCTTCGAAATGGTGTTCGCGGCGCGGATAGTTCTCACCCGGCGACCGGAGCGTTACGCTCATTGTGTCGGTAATGAGCGTGGCGACACCGTTGAACGGGCTGCATGGCTCCGCGTCCTTTTTGCCGCCCGCTTCGGCGAACAGGCTGTCGAACCGGTCCGGATAATCGCTCGCCATGAGTTCGGCATTGCAGTAGCTCTGGTAATCGCGAATCCGCCTCGCCAGGATAGCGGTCGCGACCTGAAGGAGACGCACATCGGGCCGCCGGTTCCAGATCGGGCCCCCCTGGAAGTTGCGCGCCACTTTGCGCACTCCCTTGTCCGGGTCCGTAAGGTCGCCGTAGAGTTTCGCCAGTCGCTTCTTCTGCTTTTTCCACTGTTTGAGATGTTCCGGTTCGCCCAGACTGAACTTCCTCCCACAAGCCCGGCACTTCGCGTCTTCGACACCCTTCGACTCGTAGCAGCCGCTATGCTCGAAGACATTGACGCCTTCGTTGGCGCAGCCCGGCTCGCGGCAGGCTGCGAATGGTATGCTCTGGCGCTTGAACCACACATAGGCGGCGCGCAGGGACCGGTTCGACAGCAGTCGCGTGGTCATTTCACAGGCCAGGCACCTGTAACGCCGGTCGGCCAGATAGCCTGGCAACCGCTCGACCTTGTAACGCTTCCCGTAGCTCTCAAGGTCCGGGGCCGGCCCGAAATTCGGGCACATCGGATTGCGGCAGAAATTGATGTTGAACATCACCCCCGGACCGATTTCCGGGAACGGGATCGGGGCGAACGCCCGAAGGTCGGCCTCCGCCATGGGCTGGGTTGTTCCCGCCATCGTCGTTCTCCCCCCTGCGGTTCGCACGCCTGGCGGCGCGCGGGGCATTCACAGGCCAACCTCCACGCCCTGTGTCACCAGCGCGCCGTCGTCCTACCAGCGCAGCCCGGCACGCAGCGTCACGCCATGCTCCGCGGACCCCGATCCGGGGGCGTTGGCGGCCTCGCGGCGGGTCGTCTCGATGCCCAGGGTGAGCGATCGCAGCCGGTCCGACGCGAACCGCCAGCCGAGGCGGTAGTCGCGCGCGCCGGCCTCGCCGAACCCGAAGCCCGCATAGGGCGTGCCGGTCAGGCCGTCCGACAGGGACAGCCCGTAGCCGAGTTCCGTGTCGAAGCGCATGCCCGGCTGCTCCCCGCCGCCGTTCCCGGCCAATCCGCCGGGCGCCGCGTTCCACAGCCGCCCGGTCTGCCCCTGGGCGCCCCATGACGGCGTCATCGACAGCGACAGCCCGCGGCCCGACGGACCCGGACCCATCCGCTCCGGGCCGCCCCCCGGCGGCGCCAGGGACGGCCACCCCCCCGGCCCCGACGCCCCCGAACCCCCCCGCGGCGAGCCGCTCGCGCCCCATTCGTCGTAGCCGCCCGCCTCATGCGCCGCGAGACCGTAGAGGCGCAGGTCCGAGGTCAGCCCGGCGACCGGCGCGGACCATGTGAGCCCCGCGCCGATCTCGACGCCGGAACCCGTCTCCGCATCGCCGCCGTCATGGCGCAGGCCGATCTCCAGCGACGGCGCCAGCGCCCCGCCGGCCGACAGCGCAAACGCCCGCGACCCTTCCAGCACCGCCCGCAAACGGCTGGCATCGCCCGTCGCAGCCGCGAGATTGCCGACCCCGAGCGTCGAGACCCGCGCCGACTCGCTCCGCACGAAGAACGCATCCGTCTTCAGCGCCAGCGCAAGCCCGCCAGCGGCACCGGGACGCAGAAGCTCCGCGCGCCCGCCCGCGGCCGCAAGCCGCATGGTGACGTCCGCCGTCTGCCATCCGCTGCCCTGCGAGAGCGACATCGAGCCGCTGCCCGAGCCGACCGCGCTCCAGAACGACAGCCGATCGCCGGCACGCACGCGCAGATAGGGCGTGACCATCGAGAGCGATCCCTCGATGTCGTATTGCATACCCGTCGGACCGAACGACGCGCTGCCCTTCTCGACGCTCCGCGACAGCGCCACCCCGACCAGCAGCCGGTCGCGCTCCCAGTCCATGCCGAGCACGCCGGTCGCCGTCTCGCTCGCAAACGACAGCCCGCCCGAAAGCGAACTGCTCGACCCGCCGGACAGCACCTTGCCCCAGCCGGTCATCGCGCCGCCAAGGCCCGACGCCTCGCCGGTCGTGAAGTGGAACGAACTCCCGAGCAGAAGATCGCGCCCCGTAACCGACCGCGCCGGCGCCGAGACGCCCGCCCCGTTGCCGGCCTCGCCGAAGCCGTGCCGCGCAAACAGGTCGTCGCCTGCCCCTGCCCCGGACCCCGATCCGGGGTTCGCACTCGGCGCGCCGAACGCCCGCGCAAGCCCCGTCATCGTCTCCGCCAGCGCCTCCTCGTCGCCGATCCGCGCGAGGTCCACGCTCTGGCCCGCCACCGTCATCGTCATGCGCGGCGAGGCGTCCGGCCCGATGGCGAAGCGCCCCTCCAGGGCGTCGACCGTCTGGATGGCCACCGTGCGCCCGAAGCGCGAGAGCCACAGTTTCTGGAGCGGGTCGTCGTTGGTGATGGTGCCCCTTGCCGTGTTGTCCGCAATCCGCACGTTGCCGCCCGACGGCCGCGAGATCCACAGCTCCATGTACTCCTCGTCCTCGTCGATGCCGTCGTCGATCACCTCGACCGAGACGGTGGCGGCGGTCTCGCCCGCGGGGATCGTGAGAGTGCCCTTCTTCCCGTAGTAGTCGAGCCCGGCCTTCGCCGTCTTGCTCCGCGTCCCGTAGCGCATCGTCACCGTCTCCGATTGCGAACGGCTCAGGGTGACGACGAAGTCCAGCATCGCACCGTCGGCCTCCACGACCTCGGCGTCCGCGATCGAGGCCTCCGCGGCCTCCGCGGGGCCGCTCACCGTGGCCGCCGGCAACGCGTTGCTGAGCGGCCTCTTGTCGGCGGTGCACATCGCGCCGGTCTCTTCGCAGTCGCCCGTCGGCCCGAGCGCGATCGAGATGTCGCCGTTGCCCCCGGGCGTCACCGTCACCTCCCAGTGGAGATTGATGTGATGACCCTCGTTCCTGATTCGCCGGAAGGCCTCTACAGGCGGTACCAGCCGTGACCCGCCCTGCATGATCACCAGCGAGTGCTCGCGCATCGTGGCGCTCTTGAAGTTCCGCGGCGCCTCGCTGAACTTGAACTGGAAGGTGAACGCCGTGCTGCCGTCGTGGGAGGCCGGAGGCTCCTGATCCGCGACATACGCCACCGACAGGACGGGCAGGGACACCGGGGCTTCGGTTCCGGCAAACGTCAGGAGGGCCACATGGCCTTCGTTGTCGCCGATGATCGTGTCGTTCGTGGTGATGCCGTTGGTGACGATGTTCGCGGAGCTCGCGCCATTGTCCTCTGCCGTCACCGTGTGACTGAAGGTGAGCGTGTCCGTCCCCGAACCGCCCGTGTACGCCGCCTCGCGGCGTGTGCTGTCAAGCTGAATGCCCAGCGTCGGTCCCACGCCCGGCGGTCCGTTCACGGACACCTGGCGGCTGAACACGACCTGCGCCGTCACCGTCTCGCCCGTGTCCCAGACGCCGTTCGCTCCGGGGTCCGAGGTCACCGATACCGACGTGACCCCTGTCGGCTCGCGGCCCGGGACCTCCGTCTCGATCGCCTCGGCAAGCGCACGTCCGTCGGCGGTGCAGATCGCGCCGTCAGTGCTGCAGTCCTCGCTCGGCGCAAGCCGCAGCGTCACCGCCGCGTCCGACGACGACGGCTGCACCGTGAGGTTCCACTTCAGGTTCTTCCCCTCCTCGACTTGACTCACCTCGCCGAGCGTCCCGCCGTTCACCTCGAGCGCCCCGCGAAGCGCCTCCGCCTCGACCGCGAACTCCTCGCTGAAACGAAGCTCCACCGTGAACGCCGTCGCGCCGTCGTGGGTCTCCGGCACACCGTGGAACTCCGCCGTCACCGGGTCCCCGTCCGGCACTTCGGACTGCTGGTTATCGGTGTTCGGGCGCGTCCTTGTGATGACCACGTCGATGCTGTCGCTCGCATCGTTGTCGTCCTCGGCGGTGACCCGCACGTGGTACCGGGAGAGCCTGTATGTCTGGCCCGCAATCGAGCCGATCTGCCCCGTTGCGCTGTCGATCGAGAACACCCCGTCGGTGCAGCTGTTGCTCTCCCGGCAGGTTGGCGAGTACCAGCCCCCGTCCTCCGGTCGTCCGGTGCCACGCCCGGTGCTCGCACCGAGGTTCTCGATGGAGTAGGTCAGCCCGGTCAGCGAAGCCCCGTCCACCACGGCCACCGGTTCGCCGACGTTCCGCGTCCGCGCCCCCGTGTATGGCAGCTCGTCGCGGGAGGTGTAGAGGAATCGGCATCCCGGCCATAGAACGCACACGGTTGCGTAGGAACTGATGGTTCTGCCCAAGAATCGCGGGCGCCCCCCCGCGCTATTGACGAGGTGATCGGAATCGGCGTCTCTGGCCGCAGAATTTCCGGCGTTGAAATCCGGACCGATGGAGGCATTCGGATTTCCTTTGGGATTGACCCTCTCAAAAGCAAGATAAACAAGATTGTCGACATAACCATATTTGCTCGGAACAGACTGGAGAATGCTCACGCCGTCATCGTCCCGATCGTCGGCGGTGACGCGATAGCCGTAGACCAGCCTGAGGGTGCCTTCGCCGCGGAGATAACGGGCCCGACGGGTTTCAGTCCCCACCACGATCTCGACGTAGCGCCCCGGGAGGGTGGACTCGCCGTCTTCCGAGGAATCAACGTCCTTGCTAAACGAGATGGTTACTTCGATACGCTCTCCGGTCCGGTAGACGCCGTCCCCGTGGCGGGGAGTGGAACTGATGTAAGCCCGATGTGCATGGGTCTCGGCGCTAGTGGCAAATGCTGTGTGCGCGTGGGCGGTTCCCGGAATCGCTACGACGGCGAGTGCCAGCAGCCCCATGGCGGCCGTCGCCACGGCGAGCGGGCGGCGCAGCGCGCCGGTCCACCGGGAGGACACCGCGCGCGGGGCTTGCCGGGTTCCGTCTTCCCCGGCTCGGGCGCCCGGCGCGAGGCGTTGTGCGAAAGCGGGACCGCCGCACGGGCGCCTTCGCCCGCGACGGGAACGCCCTGGCCGGAGCACCACGTGCCCCGGCGAACTTGAGCGGGCCCGGGCCCAGCTCACGGAGAGGACGCCCCGGGGCGACTCGCCGCCCGCGCACTGCGCCGGTCCCACCGACGCGCCGCAAGACCCACCCGCGCCATCAAGCGCCACTGCCGCGAACCTGGTGCCCATTTTTCTCTCCATCGCCGCGCTGTGAATCCCCCCCGACACCGACCGGGTTCCCCCAATTGGGGGACGTGCCCCACCGATCCGGGTTCCATAACTGTCGATATCGAACCCAGACCGGGGGCCCGGCTCTGGACGGTGCGGAGGCCGAGTGATGGATTTCGAAGCGCCATGCGGTGCGTCGGAGGCGACGGAAGCGGAGCGCGAGCCGACGCTGGCGGAGCAGCTCGAAGACCTTCTCCGGGCGGCCCGGCACGCGTTCAGCAGCAACACCGAGCGGGCGTTGCGGTCCGATCTCGCGATCTACGCGGCGTGGTGTGCGGAGCACGGGCGCCACGCGCTGCCGGCGGCGCCCGAGACGGTCGCGGCCTTCGTCGACGCCATGGCGGAGATCAGGGCGCCGGCCTCGGTGCGCCGCTACGTCGCGAGCATCGCGACCGTGCACCGGGCGCTCGGCCGCGCCCGGACGGTGGCGAGCCCGGAGGTCCGGCTCGCGCTGCAGCGCATGCACCGGAGCAAGGGGCGCCGCCAGGACCAGGCGACGGGGCTGACCTGGCCGCTGCGCCAGCGCATGATGGCGGCCGCACGCGAGCGGGCGATCGACGACCGCAACCGGGCGCTGCTCGCCGTGGCCTACGACACGATGCTGCGCCGGGCCGAGCTGACGGCGCTGCAAGTGTCCGATCTGCTTGAGGAAATGGGCGGCGACGCCACCCTGCTGGTGCGCCGCTCCAAGAGCGACGGCGAGGGCCGGGGCGTGATCGTTTATATCGCGCGGGACACGTTCCGGCTGGTGCGGCGGTGGCTCGACCGGTCCGGGATCGCGGAGGGGCCGCTGTTCCGCTCGGTCGCCAAGGGCGGGCGTATCGGCGAGGGGCTCCACCCCGCCCACGTGGCGCGCATCCTCAAGGCGATGGCGCGCGCTGCCGGGCTGCCGGACGAGGTCGTCGCGGGCCTGTCGGGGCACAGCGCGCGGGTCGGCGCGGCGCAGGACATGATCGCTGCCGGCGTCGAGCTGCCGGCCATCCTCCAGGCCGGGCGGTGGAAGAGCACCGCGATGGTCAACCGCTACGGCGAACGGCTGCTGGCGCGGCGCAGCGGGGCGGCGCAGCTCGCCCGGCTGCAGCAGCGGGACTGAGCCGCGGCGGGAGGGCGCCCCGGCCCGCGCCCGCCGGGCCCGGCTTCACAAGTCGGTTATCGTGCACAAAAACCGGCGCCGCCGGGGCATCCGGCGTCCTCCCGGCGCGGTCCGGCACGGTCTTGCGAGGGCCCGCAAATCCGTGTAGTTCGGCGGCGTTCCGTCGGACAGCGGCGCGGGATCGACCCCCGGCGGGGGCGCCGCGGCGCGGGATCGACCCCCGGCGGGGGCGCCGCGGAATTCTCGGTGAGAAATCGGATTGACAAGTCTGTGGGCGATAACGACAGTTATCGAATCTTTTCCGGCGCGGCCGCGCCGTCGCTGGCTCTATGTAACAGATTGATTCCATACGCGTTATTGGCAAACGGGCGGCTCTTTGGCCGCCGCACCCCGTTCCCTGCGGTCCAGCCCCTCCCGGACGCTGTCGCCCGGCGCCGCAAACGCCCTGCGGCCCGACCGGGGCCGGGCCGGTAGCGAAGCATCTCGCGCGCCTGTGGAACATCCCGCACCGTCCCCTTTCAGGACGCGGCCGGCCGCATGGTCTCTTCCCGGTCGTCCCGGCCGGCCCTCGCCCTTGCGCGCCGCCGCCCGGCCGTTGGCTCTCGGCTGGGCCCCCCGGGCCGCCCCGGGAGCCGATCCCCGCCGACGGCCCCGCCGGACGCGCGCCGCGCCGCGGAGCCCACCGTGCCTGCAGCCTGCCGCCTCCGAAGCCGATGGGAAAATGCCTTTCGCGGGAACATTCATGCCCGCCGCGCATGTGCGGGAGCGCCAGCCGGCCAGGCACCGGATCGCCGCATCGATGGAGTTCGACCGGGATGGACCGACGCGACGCATTCGAGCGCATCGTGGAGCTGCTCAACGATGCCATGCTCGACGACGCGCGCTGGCCCGAGGCGTCCGCGTGCATCGACGAGACGGTCGGCGCCAGCGGCAACGTCCTGTCCTTCGGCGACGGTGTCCGCGAGAGCGACATCCGGTTCTTCTTCACCAAATGCAGCTACCGCGGGGTAGACCGCTCGGCCTGGATGCAGGAATACCTGCGGGACTACCACGCCGAGGATGAACATCTCCCGCGCCTGCGGGCGCTCCCCGACAGCAGGATCGTCCCCGTCGCCGACCTCTTCACCGAAGACGAGCGCAGGACGTCGCGGGCCTACAACGAGGTGCTGGTGCGGACCCATCTGCAGAAGGGCCTCACCATGCGCCTCGACGGACCGGGCGGCTCGCGCATCGCGTGGGGGATCGCAAATCCCGTCGACGGGAACCCGTGGTCGTCGTGGCAGGTCGAGATGCTCGGCCGTGTCCTCCCCCACCTTCGCCAGTATGTCCGTGTGCGCAGCGCCCTCGTCGATGCCGGGGCGCTCGGGACGTCGGTCGCCGAGCTCCTCGGCAACGCCCGGGCCGGGGTCATCCAGCTGGACCGGGACGGGCGGATCGCGCAGGCGAACGACCGGGCGGTCGCTCTGCTGCGCCGCCGCGACGGGCTGTCCGACCGACACGGCGCGTTGCACGCCATATCTCCGGAGGACGACCGCGGGCTTCGGGACCTGCTGTCCCGGGCGACGCCGCGGTTTCCCGGGCCGGGCGCGAGCGGCTCGATGACGGTGAAGCGGCCGGCGCTGCTGCCGAGGCTCGCGGTCCATGTGAAGCCGGTGACGAACGGGGAGGCGCATCACCGCTCCCGCGAGGTGGCGGCGCTCGTGCTGGTGGTCGATCCGGTCGACCGCGCGCGGGTCGACCCGGCTCTCGTGCAGGCGGCTCTCGGACTGACGCCGGCCCAGGCCGCGGTCGCGGTGCTGCTCGCCGAGGGCCGCACGCCGCGCCAGATCGCGGCCGCCACGGGGCGCCGCTACAGCACCGTCCGCACGCACCTGAAACATATCTACATCAGGCTCGGGGTCTCGCGTCAGCTCGCGGTGGCGCAGCTCGTGCTCGCGCTCTCGACCCTGCCGGCGCCCGGGAAGTAGGAAGCCGGCCGCGCTTCGATGCGCCGGTCGGGTCGTCCCCGGCCGATACGCCGCGGCCACGATCTTCCCCGCCTGGGCCACCGCCGGGAACTCTTCGATCTCGATGCGATGCCTGAATCCGACCGGGCCGATGCCGGTACCGGCGGGCGCTTCGCCTGCGGTGAAAGACCCGTTCGTCTCTTCAGGCGGCGAGCGAGATGACCTCGTTTTGCGAACTTACCAGCGTTCCCTTCTCCAGGGCGGCCGGCCGCATGTTCACTGTCATCGATATGGGAATTCGGGGCGTTGCGTTCCAGTGCATACCGCAACACCGTTGTCGCCGCCCCCATGCTCTTCCGGAGGGCCCGCTTGCGAGTCTGGCCGACGATCGAGCGCGCGCAGCAATAAATCGAGGCTGCTTATACTGAGCTCGCGGCGGAGTATGTCACTTTCGCGACGGACAACCCGGCATGGGTAGCCAAAGGCGGGTCGAAGTCCCGATGCCGGTCACACCGTAGCCGTGGATATCCATGGTCGGTTCCCGCACCGGGAGCCGGGCGTTCGACCGCGGCGCCGTTATCGCCATCCCCCGCCGGCCGCCTATGGACCGACGTACCGGATCCGGTAGATTCGTCCGGCCCGGTCGTCGGAGACCATAAGAGAGCCGTCCCATGCCTCCAGGATGTCGGCCGGCCGTCCCCAGCCCCGCCCGTTGCCGTACCATCCCTGGGCGAATGCCGCATAGTCCAGCGCGGTCCTGTGGTCCTCGGCGAGGCGCACGACCGAAACCCGGTAGCCGATCGTTCCGCTCCGGTTCCCCGGTCCGTGTTCGGCGATGAACACCGCGCCCCGATAGGCTTGCGGCACATTGGTTCCCGAATGGATGGCCAGACCGAGCGGCGCCACATGCGCCGCCAGGGCCTGGACAGGCGGCTCGGTATCGCCGCAGCGCCCGTCGCCCCCGAATTCGGGATCGGGCAGCGTGCCGGCGTGGCAGAACGGGAACCCGTAGTGAAGCC
>MKWU01006497.1_pt1 | contig 11846 bp, 5 predicted proteins | sample 809101 | NCBI WGS metagenome assembly MKWU01 (sample SAMN05860141, study PRJNA318959) | sponge metagenome | host: Aplysina aerophoba | place: Slovenia: Piran, Adriatic Sea, Gulf of Piran | collected 2013-05-07
TAAGGGGCTGTTTGGAGTAGAAACATTAGGTAGATTAGGTAAATGGTGGGCTCAGTTAGGTGTGTTGCAAAGATTTCAGCCAGCGGTATTAACACTTGGCTCTTTTGGTGTTCTTGCTGGTTATTTGATGAGTAAAAAACAAGAGCATCATGCAGGTGTGTTTTTTTCTAAGGCAGATGCTGGTTCTTCTTCTGAAGGATCACAAGTGCATCAAAATAGTTCAGAAGAACCTCCATTGGATCCTGGTCCAGGGAATGAAAAGCTGGTTCCTTTTGCGCCTCCCTCTTCTGATGAGAGTGCACCTGCAGATAAAATGTTTGGAAGTATGACTCCTAAGGATTGGAAGGAGATGAATGAAGATGCCAAAGAATTTTCTGAAGACTTTAAAAATACAGAGGCTGATGGTTTGAAGTCCCTTGGTTATTCTGACACTGATGTTCCTGCATCCTCTCCTGGGGAGAGTACATTTAGAGATCGCTTCGATGAATTGACTCCTGAGGATTTAGAGGAGTTGCACAAAGAGTCTGACAAATTTGCCAGGGAATTTAAAGGTTCAGAATTGGATGGCTTGGAGGATTTTGAGTTTCCTATGGATACTGATGAATAGTGCATTTTCTTTAGAGCATCAGGAAAACAAAAATACATAATATTCTTCTCTCATCTGTCTTCATATAAAGCCGGCATGTAGTGTGAGTTGTATCTAGTGTAACTCATGCAGTGCTATGTTGAAGACAAGCTGGTGAGCTTGCGAATAGATGTTTTATATCTTGAATGAACGGACAGCACGTTAGTGGTTGTTTGGTGATCAGGGTGTAAAGTGATAATGCTTGTATAATTGTCACAAAAATGCCATATTAAGCACAGTGAGTGGTGAAGATATCTCAGTTGTGGATGCTAGTCATTATGGATAATCAGTTCACTTTTTTTTTATAAGTATTCTTTTTAGAAGCTAGTTTTACAAAATAGCTTCTAAAAACTCGTTATACAAACTCGTTATACAAACTCGTTATACAAACAAGTCATAAGAGCAAGTGAGTGATAGTTACTCTGCTTCATTCTTTTTGTCTTGTTGTTTAAACTTTTAAAGGGTGTATCTTTTTCATGGTTATTACAGCCGTTGTCCCTCGTCCGCACTATCATGTATCCATTACCTTTGTTTTCTAGGGGCTTTTTGTGGCTTCATATTTGTGGCTTTATGTATGTGGATCATTTCTTATCTTGGCTCTTAAATGTGTTGATAGCGAGTCCATAAAATACATATTTATGGCATTATAGCTGACAGTATAACGATCATGCTTTGTGGTTTCTGTTATGGATGATGCTGATGATAAGGGGGTGGTTCAATATGATGCATCAAGTGTGCTCAGATGTGGATGGATTGGCATGGATAGATAGAATAAATATACATAGAGAGGAAAATAGATAGTTATGGCTCGATTAGATATGAAGCATTCCTCTTTTTTCTGGATTTTTTTGGTAAGTTTTGTGGTGTTTAGCTTTCTGCTGATGTCGCAGGCCATGGCTCAAGATGATGTTAGAGAGAGTTCTGTATCTTTGCGTGCTGTTGAGTCGTTGGATTCTTCGGGTGTGCGTGATATGCGCTACGGTGCAGCAATGGCTATTCCTGTCGCTTTTATGGGGGTTTCTTCGCGATATGTATTAGGTGTGGGTCATGTGCTTCAAAGATTTTTTCCAGCAGGCATAAGTGCAGGAATCATGAAAACAGTGAGTAGGAGGGCTGTTTTGTCTGCTGCTGCAGTTCTTGCTATACCTGCTTATTTTAGGGATCGTTTTTTATCACAAAACTCTTCGATTTTTGCCCATGATGATGTTTTTTTCATGTCGCCTTCTTTTGAAGCGAGTCATCATAACAAAGCTCAACTTAGACAGTACAATGAGAGCCCTTTAGGTGGAGAACCTCAAGATCCTAAACTTATACCACTGGGTGCGTTATCAGAATCAGAGATGTCTTATTATGATATTCATAAGGTTAGGAAACATCCTGAACTTAAAAGACTTATGGCTTTTATGGACCGGTTATTAACTGATAACAAGGGGCACATTCTTTTTAGTGTGATATCTAAAGCCACAGAAGAAACTCCTGGTGTCGTGCGTTTGCATGTACGATTGCTTTATCAATTTATCCACACAGGGCTAGTGAGTCACAAAGAGCTTCACTTACTCCTGAGATCCCTTTTGCCTTCGCGGGTGGTGGTGACGATGGCTGAGTTAGCAAAGTACTACAATGAGCCTAGCCATCATCTTGAGCTGAGAAGTGCAGATATAGTGCAACGTTTAGAGAGATTCACACTGACGAGTCCTCAGGTTATTGCTCCTATGGTGGCCAAAATCACCAATGTTCAGCAGGTAATAAAGATGATTCATGATATGAGTAAGGAAGATCTGCATAAACGGATTAGCTGGTTGCGATTGAATCAATCCTTTATTTCTCTAGCTTTGGCTAAATATTTGACTCAAGCACATGTGACAGATTTTTATAACCATCTGTCTACTGTGAGTCAAAAAGCGATGTTTGCTGAGCATATTTTAAAGGTTGTGGATAGTCCACCTATACCTTTAAGCGATAATCAATTGTATCAGTTGGAAATTCTTTTGCTTCAATTAAAAAGATATGCAAATGATGTGAAAAATCAATCGCAAGTAGGTAGGGTGAAAAAACATCGAAAAAAAATGAGCACTGAAAGTGAAACATATTTGCAAGCTTTGGAAAAATTATCTAAAGATGATTTCCATAAATTGTTGGTTGAGGCCTTAAATTACACTGAAGAAAATGCATTTGAAAAAGATGCTGTAAATATCACTAAAAGTGATATCCGAGAGTTTATGGATCAGTACCATGGAGATAAAGATTTGATGGGTGTTTTCTTAGGACTGGTTTTAAAAGTGCGTCCCACAACCATTCAGGAATATGCTTCTACTCATGGCATGAGCAAAACAGATGTAACAGATCAAAAAATACAGCTGAGTTCTGATTTTGAGAGTTTTATTCAAAGAAAACTCAAAAGAATAAATGGTGATTTAGAACACTTAAGTTTAAATGAACTGCGTGATATATTTAATCAGATGGCTTGGCCAAAGCTCGCTAAATTAATTCAATCATCGCGTTTTATGGCAGATGTTAACTTTGATAAAATGTCGTTTTTTAATAAAGAATCATTGATTCTATTCTCCTTAAGATACCTCAAAGAACCCTATCAAAAACATATATTTTTAAGTCTTATTTTATCATTAGATGAAACAGATGAATCGTATATATCTCAACTTTATTCGTTGAGTATAAATGAAGTGATTGATGCCAAAGTGAATTTGGAATCTGAAATCATTTATGTATTTACTTATGGTGATTTTGTATCAGAAAATCATAAGTCCATAGCCCATGTGTTGTGGCCACTACCTTATGAAAAATTAGCAAAGATATATGATCGTTTAAAAAAAGTAGCTCCTAAATATCTTGTTAATCAAAGCAAGATCTATTTTATGGAAAGTAGAGGACATAGCAAAAATAGTCTTGAAGCTATGGATATGTCTTTTATTTCTTATTTTGAATCACAGTTGTCATCACAACTGGAAAAGCACGTGTTTTTTTCTTTGATCTTGGCTCTTGATCAATCTCAAGCGGCAACGATTGCTAGATCATACTCTTTATCAGCGGAGGTTGTAGAAAGGGTGAATCATTTGCTGGTTGTTAAGATAGAAGAAGCTATGGCGCAAGAAGAAGCTGGGACAGCTAGGATTCCTGATCCTGATTTTGAAAATGTCATTATTAGTGCTGATGTGGAAAAGTTACAGCGTATGTATGCGTCGGTTCATAAAAGAGATGTTTTTTTGAGGTTAAAAGCACATATTGCTAAACTACGTAAGTCATTTCGTTATGATAGTCAATATCAAAGATCACAGGCGGCCTCACTTAAAAAAATGAATGTGCATCATCTGCGCTATTTTGTTAAAAAAGAACTTCAACAGAGCCGTTTGAAGTGGTATGTTTTTTTAGCTGAATTGATGGGTTTGGAGAAAAATTCTTTAAATTCTGTTATAGAAAATTTTCATATATCTCCCACAAGATTTTATGCAACAAGGAATGGGCTTATCGATAAGCTCTTGCATATTATCGAAGAAAATCCTCAAAATGCTGCAGAAGGATCAGGGTCTTACTTGAATCATTCAGCTGCACTCGAAGAGTTGTGGCAGGTTTATGCAGGCTTAAGCCATAATGTTATTGCGCAGAGAATTAAAGAGGGTATTGCGCAGGTTGAAGGTAGTGCAAAGTTAGATCTTATCAATCCGGATTCTTTAAAATTCTTTGTAGAAAAAAAGATAAATACTCCTCTTAAACAAAGGGTCTTTTTGAGCGTTATTTTGCGTCTAGACAATTCTCCTTATGGGGCTATTGTTAAAGAATATCAAGGTCGTCCACGTGTTCAAGTGTTCAATGCCGCCATGACAATGCGAATTATGCTAGCGAGTCTTATAAGAGAGAACTTGGCAGCTGATGTGTCGCATGACTTAGAAGCTACTCAGCCTATTAAAGCTGATTTAGAAAAATCTAAAAAAGCCTATGAGCAGTTATCTGATTCTGAGGTTATGGATAGAATAAAAGGTTCGCATGCTCTTAAAGACTACCCCGAGCTTCATGACTATCTGACTGTTGATGTGGTTAATATGTTTATACATGAAGTGTTGAATTCAAAAAGAACAGAAAAAAGTAGTCAAAAATCGTGGCATTTATTTTTTCGTAATATGATGGATTTATCTAGTGTGAGTTTACAGAGTTTTACAAATGGCTATCGTTTCACCAATGTGGGCTCTATTAATGCCTTGAATCACGATATGAAAAAATCTTTAATCACAATTATGTATGATCAGAGCGCAGATGTTAGAGAGACGATCAAAGGCAGTGCTATGGAATCTTGGGTTGTGAAACTGCATAAAAAAAGACAAAATGCTAAAACGATTCCTAACTTATATCATTATTATTCTCTAGGCTATTTGCAAAGCTCTAGGGTTTTGGATTTAGATATTCTCAAGTACCGCCTTTATCATCTCAATGATAAGGATTTATCATATGTGCTATCACATTATAATGCTCGCAGTGATAATGGTAAAGAGAACAATGATGAAAGCGTTCATGTGACAGTTTTGGACAGGATAGTGGATCAATGTCTTCATGAAGATATTGATTGGCATGTGTTTTTTAGCATGATATTTCCTTATTATAATCCTTCTTCAGATGAGTTGAAAAAAGTGATGGATCCTCAAGGGAGTGCAACATCTGTAGCTGGTGAGTATAGAGATATTATAGAGTACAGAAAGTCTCAGTTAGAATCTAAGATTTCAGAGATCATCAAGAGCAGTGATCGTCGTGAAAACACAGAGATCTTAGTGGATGATGGACCTCTCGATGATGAGGTTATGGGTGATGGCAAAAAACCTCAAAAACGTTTACTATCTTATGTGGAGTTGAGAGATATATATTTTCATGAACTTTTTTACAAAGATATTATAGAAAAACTGGTTACGTTTGTACATAAAGGTGACAACGATAAAATAGCAGATGATATGGATAAGTTAAACATTGATGAGAGAGCTCTTGACATACTGGCTCGAATTCATCATAAATTGAGACATCATCCTGCTAGCTGGCATATTTATTTGAGTCGGATAATGGAGCTCGATGATGCTCAAGAGCGAGATATTAGAGATGTTTATGGGCAATCAAAAAATGAGTATTTTACCCTAAGATCTAAGATTGCTGATCAAATAAGATATGTTTTGGAGGCTATGACACATCTATCACAGAAGAAGACACAGGCTAATACAGGATAATACCCACACATCATAAGCTATAGAGTCTGTTTGATACTTTAACATCGTAACAGCGTGAATTTGCTGCAGATAGTCCGTATTTGTTGTGTTTTTTTTTATGAATTTTGGTAACTATTTTGATGGACAGTCCAGTAAGTATTTTAAGTAGATGTTTTTTGCTTCTACTATTATGGGTGATACTTAAATGTTGATAATGATATAATAAAAAATTATATAACTCAATACTCAACCCTTATTTGAGAGTGTGTAGAGACTCTATTAACATAGCTTGTTATTGCCAATGATACGTACGTGTTGGTCCTTGACTTCGAGGATGATATCGAAGCGGTGCAAAATATCTGCATCGTGAGTTACACAGATAAGGGTGCGGTTATGGAAGCTCTTGAATAAATAGTTCCAGGTGTGTTTGCTAAGTTCTTTATCCAAAGACTCAGTGGGCTCATCTATCACTGTGATGGGGTAATTGAGCCGAGTTGCTCTGAGCAAACCGATACGTTTACGCTCTCCTTTTGATAGCTTATGTTGATTCCACGGACCATGAATGAGTATCTCTTTGAGATGTTGTAATTTCAGATGGGTTATATCATGTGTGAGTGGAAGATCCTTGAGTCCCGTTTTGCCAAACATAACTGCTTGATGAAAACAGTTTTCAAGTTCTAAGAATGAAGGTTGATCGGCTGCATAGTAAAGATAGCGCCAGAGGGTGTTGCTGGGTATAGATGAGATATCCTTTTTATCGATAAGTATGGTGTTCTGAGTGGGTAGGATGTTACAAATTATTTTTGCGAGGGTGGTTTTTCCACCACCACTTTTTCCCATAATAGCTACATGAGCTGGAAAGGGAATGGAGATAGGATGTTTGTTGTAGAGAGAATATGTCTTTGATAGATGAAAGTTAAAAGGCAAAATGTTGATGTTGAAATGATTTAGCGTTGTTATGGAAGTGAGTTGTTGTGTGTTTTGTGTGCTATTCTTAGGTCTAAAAGCTAAGGCATCTTGTAGGTGTCTTTGACTTTCTAAGTAATAGCGACGGAAGGGTATCCAAGCGAGTATGTGAGTCCAGGAAGCACTCATTTCGCCGAGTAGTAAAAATACGACAGCAAAGTCTCCGCCTTGCCAGCGAGACGTTTCTGTGGTGTTTAACTGTAAAGCAATCAGTATCACTGCAGCAGAGACTATACCTGGAAAGAGTAGTTCTAAAGCTTTGATAATGGATTGCCATGTGGCTTCTTTAAGCTTGCTGGAACAAAGGTTGTTGTAGCTGTTTTGGAGATTTTGAGATGCTGTGCTGTAAGCTCCTATGGATTGAATAGATTTAAAAGAGCGAAACAATTGGATATGATTTTGGCTGAGTTGATCATGAGCTTGGTTGACTCTGTCAAATAGAGGTTGCAGTGTTTTGAGCACGTGTAGTGTGATAGCAACAAGGATGGTAGCACCAACAGACAACGGTAGTAGTACCCAAGTGCCTCCTAAATAGATAAGATAGCTGATAATGAGGATATTCTTGCAGATATGTCCTAAAACTGTCTCAAAGAGGAATACATACATGCGGTATGTTTGACTTAGGGCTCTTTGATAAGCTCTCATCAAAGAAGTCGCCTTGAAGTTGTAAAAAAACGAAAAATCTTTCTGTAATAAACTTTCACACCATTTCAAGCCAAGTAAGTATGAGGTAGATTGGAATAGTTGGTCTCGATATCTCAGCTGAAAGGGAGATAAACACGAGATAGCTAAAATCGTTGCTATAAAGATCATAATATAGCGCAGCGATGTATCGACTTGCAGCTGAGTGATCGTATCGATAATGAGACCCAACAAAATGGTGGGAGCTAGCTGTAGAGATTGAATGGTGATTATAAATGCTATCAGCACAAAAATCTTGAAAGGATGTTTCTTCCATAAAAAATGTACATTTTTAGAGATAACACTGCCTGGTGATTCTCTCTTCTTTACAAATAGTTTTTTTATAGATGGTTTTGTCATGGGTCGCTTCTTTATAAATAGCTTCTCTGTATATAGTTCAAGGCATAACAGTGAGTGTGTGATTGCTGAGATGTAAGTGCAAATCAAACGAACTAACTGGGTTTGTGCAAGGATGGTCGTCATATCCTACACAGATAAGAGTTGAGCCCTGGAGATTTTCAAGGAGATAGTTCCATACGTGGTTTTTGATTTTGCTATCAATGCCATCAAGAGGATTATCAAGAATGGTTACGGGGCGTTGTAGCAGTATTGCGCGTAGAATAGCTAAGCGTTTTCTCTCTCCTAGTGATAGTTGTTGGTGAGGAAATGGCTGTGTTTGATGCAGATAAGGAATACACATATCCATAAACAGATGTTTGAGATGATTGTTTATAGTGGCAGTGGAATGGGGGTGGTTTTTGCCATACAAGATTGATTCTTTAAAAGTGCCATCGATAAAAGGGGTGTGTGTTTCGGCTAGATAAAATATATCTTGGATATCTTCAAGGCTCCATTGTGCTGTATCTTGATCTGCCCAATATATGGTTAGTGGTATGCGTTGCATGCCACTAATAAGTTCTGCTACAAAGGTTTTTCCTTGCCCTGATTCTCCTGTGATTAGCACTTTGCTGTTAAAAGGAATGTGGATGTCTTGTTGCGATGAAATACGCAATCTATGGCTATTGTTAGCAGATAGTTTTGCAATGGTGAGGCTATTTTTTCTTAGAGGCTTTGCAAGGTTTGTGTGAGTGCTTGCTCTGGCAGGTAAGTGGAGAATGGTATCGATAAAGGATTTTTCAGAAGCCCATAATTCATTGTCGTAGATGATGTAGACCAATTTTTCTAAGGAGTGAAGCAGTATGGAGGCATACACATATACCGCAATGAGACTTCCCACAGTATAGTCCCTCTCTGAGCTGTAGCCTATGAGCCATACAGCATACAACAGTATGGCAGCTTGAGCGATTAATACCACACCTTGACAACTACCATAGGCGATAAACTCCCAGAAAGCAGCTTGGGTTTGCTTGCGATGAAATGTCTTAAAAAGTGTTGCAAATCCTTTAGTTGCCGATCCGTATGCCTGCATCATTTTGATGGTTGGAGCACAATGGATAAGATCAGAAAAATAAGAATACGATTTATGATCGAGGCTGTTAACTTCATCCATTAACGGGCGAAGTTTTCGCATAAAGCGTTTGGATATCCATGTAGTGAGGCAACTAAAAAAAAGCAAATAAGGTATGATCTCGATCATGCCAATATAGATAATATAAACAGACACTGCAAATATTTTGCATATTTCTGGTAGATAGATATCCCATATTTGTCTCATAAAATAGCTTAATTGCTCAGATGTGCGATCAAATATCTCTACTATTTCAGAAGTGTTTTTTTGCTTTATATGATAGTAATCTTTGTTAAAAATGCGTTGATTCCATTTCAGTGATAGACGTTTTCTTGAGTTTTCAATGAGGTTTGTGATGAGGTATTCTTTGAGAGGAAAAATCATCGCTACACCGATGGATAGGGCTATATACAGCCCCAAAATATTTTGTAGATTTTCATACTCTTTGTTCAAGAAATCATCGAGAATTTTAGCCAATAGAATTGGATGAAACAGGCAAGTGGTGTGAATGATCATCATGATGCATACACTCAGCGCAAATACCTTGCGACGCTTGTAGCTCATCTCTTTTGTGAGTGTCAAAAAGTGGTTGATCATGTATTAAGTGATGCTTGAGGTGCTACAATAATGCCTTCGCGAATCAGATGGAATCTTTCAAGTCCAGGGACGATAAGACTGGCTACAATAAAAGGATCATATGGTTTTGATAGAAGATGATACAACACTTTGTATCCAGATTGATACAAGAGTTCTGATATGAGACTGAGTTGCTGGTGAGGCCTTAAGTAGCTTTGGTTATTGAACAGAGGTTTTATGGCTTGTTTAGATGGTTTGATGAAATCGGCAAGGGGTGTTTGAGGGAGTTGTTTTCTGCTGAGATCGATGAGAGGATGCAAGGCGGATTTGCTCAGAAACTGTGCAATGTCCAGGTCTTTCTTTGTTTGCTGAGCATTTTTGAGAAAATGACTTTGGCAAAACTCTCCTATGGCACGATGCAGTGCTATATCACCATAGAGAGATAGACCAACACCGATGTTTGAAAAAGATAGAGATGCTGTTGAGGCTTCCTGTTTTAATGGAGATCCTACAACGAGGCAAAACTTGAGATCAGCCATGGCAGGATTTGAAGCCACAATAACTTTCCAGCGGTAATTATTATCCATAAAGTCGACAAAGTTAGCTTTATGATGCAGTTGAGATTTAAGATTATTGAGCGGAATTTCCTGAAAGCGGATAGAGGTTTTTTGGTTGATCAGATGAAGATAATAACATGAAAGATAATGACGTTCGATATTTTCATTGAGACAATGAAGTAGAGCATCTTCAAGGGTGATGCCAAAAGAGGTTCCTGTGCTGTAAGCGTATCTACACAGAAAAGACTCAGCTTCATTGAAGTTTGACTGAGATGACTCGTTGTATAAGCTCTGCGAAGCATTGTCTTTTGAGTGAGTTAAAAATAACGGATTGGTAAACAGAGCGGGAATAAACGCCGTGTAGCTGGTATGCTTTGCAAATTCATAGTAGTCATAAGCTGCAAGCTTTTGACTCGGATAGTCTTTTAGACTTCTCATAATGCCACATTTTTTTAGAGACTCTTGTTTGTAAATATCTTGTGTGGAAATGTATTGAAAGTTGTGTCCTGTTTTTGTTTTATCTTGTAGTGAGTGTTTTAGAAGATGATAATGCTCCATGGCTTCTGCTAATGCTGATAATAAATACGTATCTCCTTTACCACCACCGCCGATGATCAGCCTGTCTTTATGATCATATAGGTTGATATAGCCCACTTGATACTCTGGGTTGTTAAAAACAACTTTAGCCTTGATTCCTTCGCGATCAAGCCACTGATATATGATACGATTGGCACAGTGGTGATCACAGGAACGTTCGGCTAAAGAAGTTGATGCTTGATCAATCAAGTATAAGACCTAATGAGAGTAGTGAATTCATAAAGTCCTTTTCTTGAGTTGTGAGATATTGATCTAGCTCACAAGTTTTGGCATGTGGACTGTGATATCCCATACCACTTTTTCCACCTGTTAAGTCATATTCCATCATAGCTAACTCCTTCATGTAATGAATAATACAATACCCATAGCGAATATTCGCTTTTGCAAAACACACTCATCATCATTGCGCAATATGCTGACTTGATCAGCAGCCTATTTATTCCATTTCATAAAGTCAAGGCACAAGTAAATAAAATTTTTAGAGTAGATGACGTGTGCAAAGATGCCGTGAGCTCACGGAAAAATGAATGTTTCGATCATTTTTTGTTGGGTTTGGGAGCTATATTGTTCATTTCTTCTGCCAAGCGGCACCCCCCGAGAGTTTTTGGTTAATCTCAAGCAACAGATATAATAAATAAAGGATGGTCAACAACCGTTGTACATTCAGTGATACGAGCTTGGTATGGCTTGAAAAAGGATTGATGCACTTTAAAACAAGCTTTATCTTAGCTTAAAATAAGTCTCATCTTTTTATCTGATGAGACGAAAAATTCTTTGCTATCTAAGCGATATGTAATAACGCTGCTTTGAACCTCATGGATATGGAGTGATAGACAGGTAAGTCTTTCAGAGAGAGGTTGTACTTACCAGTTAAATTTATAGATATTACCGCTAGGGTCGGTGTCTCCGATAAGATGCAAAACAGATTTCTATGATTGTGATTGTCAGGTCTTCTTGTTATAATGATCTCTGGATAGCAAGATATGGTAAAGCCACTGGCGCAGGTAGCACCTTTGATTTTTGATGAGAGAGTATTATGGAATTTCCTATGGGTGATCCGTATTTTGACAGTATCCGCAAAGGGGATTTCTACTATGTTGATAAGACGGAATATTTAAGAACTCTTATTAAGGAAGGAAAGTACTATTTCTTGTCTCGTCCACGTAGATTTGGCAAAA
>MKWU01006498.1_pt1 | contig 11844 bp, 7 predicted proteins | sample 809101 | NCBI WGS metagenome assembly MKWU01 (sample SAMN05860141, study PRJNA318959) | sponge metagenome | host: Aplysina aerophoba | place: Slovenia: Piran, Adriatic Sea, Gulf of Piran | collected 2013-05-07
GCCGGCCCCGCGGCCCTCGCCTACACGGAAGCGGCCCGCCTCGACGGCGGCGATCATCGCTGGCCGCATCTGCACGGCCGCCTGATCGAGGCGGCCGACGCTGCCGGTGCGCTCGCTCTCGCGGACGAGACTCTCCTTCGGAACGGCTCCTTCTCCCCCGCCCTGGCGCTTCGGGGCCGCGTTCTCGAGGCGCTCGGCGAGCCGGAGGCGGCCACCGCCGCCTGGGAGGCGCTGCAGGCGGCTTCGCCGGATTCGGTGGAGGCGCCTTTGGCGCTTGGGCGCCGCCACTTGACCGAGGGCAGTCTGGCCGAAGCCCGGGTGGCGTTCGAACGGGTGGTAGGGAGCCTTCCCACGTCGGCCGCGGGGTGGTCCTTTCTCGCTCAGGTCCGCCGCCGGCTGGGCCACCCCGAGGGCGCCGCGGCGGCAGCGGACCGGGCTCGTACCGCCGCCCGTTCCGCCTCACTCGGGGCGACTGTCGATCCGGACCCCCTGCTGTTGGCCGTCGAAAACCTTCGCGCCGACGCCCGGGGCCGGGAAGCCCGCGCCCGGCGCGCGGCGGCCTCGGGCGACCACGGCGCCGCCGAAGCGATCTACCGCCGTCTGCGGGACGAGAGGCCGGAAAGCGCCGATGTCCACTACAACCACGCCAACTCGCTGGCACGCCTCGGCCGCAACGAGGAAGCCGAGGCAGGATATCGCGCCGCCCTCGCGCGCGAGCCGGCTTCCAGCGCGACCTTGGCGAACCTCGCGAACCTGCTCGCCCGCAGCGGTCGCGACCGGGAGGCCGATGACCTCTATCGCCGCTCCATCGCCGCCGACTCCACCCACATCCCGACGCTCCTCGGCGCCTCGAGCCTCCAGTTCCAGCGCGGCGACCTGCGGGCCGCGGAGCGCTATCTCCGCGCGGCGCTGGACCAGGATCCGGACCACCCCGGCGCCCTCCAGGGGCTCGGCCAACTCCTGGCGACCGTCGGCCGGTTCCGCGAGGCTGTCGGCATCCTGAACCGCGCCCTGGCGGGGGCCGAGGAAGAGAGTGCCGAAGCCGGCCACCTCGCCGGTCTCCATTTCCTGCTCGCGGACGTGGAACGCCAACGCGGCCGTACCGCACAAGCCAGGAGCCACCTGGCCGAGGCGGAAGCCCTCGGCATGAACGTCCCTCCATCCTTCCGGGCCCTGCTCGAACCCGAACGCGGGGAGCGGTGATCCGCGGATGAACCAACGGTCGGAGTTGCCCGCCCCTTGGGGGGGCCGATACAGTGATTTCGGGGCCGGCGAGCGCCCCGTGAGGATGCCATGAGCAACATTCCCAGGCGACGCTTTCTAGAGGCCGGGTCCCTCGGACTCGGCGCCGGGTTTCTGGCGCCCATTGCCACCGCCGGAGGCTCCGGCTACACCCCATCGCTGGCGACGGACTCCACCCGGGTGCGGATGACGGGGGACGGGCTCGGGCTGACACCGGCTGAGCAGGCGCGCCTGCTGGCGCGCATGGCGGAAGAGGGCCGAATCGAGCGTGATTCCTATTCGAACGGCGGCGTCGTCGAGGTGCTCGAGGAGCAGTTCGCCCGGGTTCTCGGCAAGGAGCGAGCGGTCTTCATGCCGACCGGAACGCTGGCCAATCACCTCGCCGTGCGCACCCTCGCGGGTCCCGGCGGCGGCCGCGCGATCCTTCAGGCCGAAGCCCATCTCTACAACGACTCCGGCGACTGCGTCCAGACGCTGAGCGCCATCCCGCTGATCCCCCTCGCCCCGGGAAGCGCCACCTTCACCCTCGAGCAGGTCAAGGAAATCGTGGAACGCACCCGAGGCGGGCGGGTTTCGCGGCCGGTCGCCGTGATCTCGATCGAGACGCCGGTTAGGCGGCGCTCCGGCGAGACGTTCGATCAGGCGGAACTCGATCGCATCACCGCCTACGCCCGGGAGGAAGGCATCCGGCTGCACCTCGACGGCGCCCGCCTTTTCCTCCAGGGCGCCTACACCGGCACGGATGTGGCCACCTTGTCCCGCCCGTTCGACACCGTGTACGTATCGCTCTACAAGTACTTCAACGCGGCCTCCGGCGCCATCCTCGCCGGCCCTGCGGCGCTCCTCGACGACATGTTCCATGCCCGCCGGATGTTCGGCAGCGGACTCCCCGCCGCCTGGCCCTTTGCGGCCGTCGCCCTCAATTTCCTCCCGGGATTCATCGACCGCTTCACGGCGGCGGTGCGGACCTCGGAGTCCCTCATCACGGAGCTCGGCCGTCACGACGCTTTCCGCATCGAGCGGATGACCGGCGGCACGAACCTGTTTCGCCTGCGGGTGAGCGGGGTCGATGCCGAAGCGTTCCGGCACCGGCTTCGCGAGCAGGAAGTCGACCTCGGAGGCGTCCGGGCGGACGGCAGTTTCACGGTCGGGGTAAACGAGACCTGGAACCGCGCCACCCCGGACGCGCTGGCCGCGAGGTTCCGCGCCGCGCTGGCCTGACCCACGCCGGCGCACACGTGCAGAGACCGCGAGACAGAACTGAACGATTCCACCTCCACCGCACTCAGCGGCTGGGCAGCATCATTCCGCCAGCGCGGACGACCCGAATGATGCCGGCCTCCTTCAGTTTCTGTCGAATCCTCTCGACATCAGCCGTGTCGATCCAACCTTGAAAGTGCTTCCACCCCACACTCCTGTTCACGGGGATTTCGCAGTAGATGTCTTCGGCCCGACGCTGATCTTCTACGTCGAGTCCGAGCGCGGAAAAGTCCACTTCGGGGCGCTCCCCAAGGAAGGGATTCGCCTGTAGCCAGCGCCGAAGCCTCCTGAGCGCATTCTTGTCCTGGCCAGCAACAAAGTCATGTAGGAACTCCGGCTCGGGACTCCACCGGGTGGCCGGGACGATCTCCTCCCAAGTCGCATAGTCGTCCGGCTGGCGTGCCAGTATGAACCCGACGCCTGTCCTAGTGGCCTCGCGACTGATGCGCCCCACGAGTCCGGGATCGGGCTCGCCCCGTGACTTCGGATGGTGACAAAGCAAGTAGGCGTGAGTTGCGTGTGTCCGGTGCGAGAGGGCTTCGTAGAGCCCCGTGATATCCAACTCGGGCTTTACCTCGAAGGTCACGACATCAAGGAACTTTCCGGGAAGGAAACGTAACGTCTTCCCGCCGATCAGGGTGATGTCCGGAGCAGCCCACCGGCCCCCGCGCTTGGCACCGTGAGTTGCAAGAACCTCGCAGAAGCGATCCGGTTCGTCGTAGTCGTGCGGCCATTCGTCCGCCCATCGGGTTGCAATCTCTGCTCTCATATGAGGATAGAGGGAGTGCTCGTTCGAATACTCGCAGGGTCTCCTCCATACGGGCCTAGCTGCTCCTCGGTCCGTAGATACCAGTCCGCCATCCTTCAAGACGGTGATGTGGTCCGCAACACTTGCCCGCTCGGATTCAGGCATTTCGAGGGTGATTTGGTGCTGGGTCGTCCTCGTCCCGTCGAGCGGCACCAGCGAATAGACGCGTCGAACAGCTTCCTCATGTTCAGGCTCAATTGCACCCTGCTGAACGAGCTGACCATAGGTCTCCTCGGTGGGCTTTCTCATGTCGTGGTCCTCTCGGTGCATTTCATATTCCCGTTCAATGGATGCTTCCTCTTGAATGGAACGATGGGTTCAGACTTGCTCCGAAGAGCATCGGCGCGTGAATCTACCTGACGTCACCGCAAATGGGAACCCTGCTGACGCGTTAGCTGGGCGCGTCGTGCGGTGCGATTGGTCCGCGCATGTGACCGTGCCCCCGGCAGGCCCCTCGCACTATCCCCGCCCCGTTCCGGATAGCCACTTCCTTATCCGGTCGTTCAGCTTGGAGGTGTGGACGCGCATGGCAACGTCTTCAATACCGCCAATGTCCAACGTGATCGCGTTGTTCCCCTCGGTGTTCGTGTCAATGGCGAATCGATACTCCTTTTCTGACGAGTACCTGGAGTGTTTGTGGAACGCCCCGTCAATCTCGTCGGAGAACCTCCCCGCATCCAGTGTCGTCGGGTCAACGTAACGAATCGCCCGGCGCCACACGGAGTACTTCTCCCGCTTGGCGGCGGTTTCAATCCGCCTCACGAATTCTCCGGGATTGGTGATCAAGACAGCGTACGGCCCAAACTTGGAGTACTCCTCAGGGACCGCCAACTCTCCTAGGGACAGCGCCTGATCAGGTTCGAACAGCGCCGCATACATGCAAAGCACATTGAGGTTGTTGATTCGGCCAACTTCCATGGAACCCGGGCCATGAATCGCTATCGAGCTCTCCCTCTGATCTCTTGGCACAAGGAGAACCTTAGGCATGCCATCGTCCTGGAAAGGGAATACTCCTTCTTCGCTATCCGCGCGCGGATCGTTCTCGAGACGCATTTTCCTGAAGCAAGTCAGGCGGTTTGCATGCAATTCGCCACGCAGGAATTGGTCCGCATACCTACCCTCCGTAAACACTCTGACCAAGAAGAGAATCCGGCGTTGCCCCCTCATTTGTTCGTTACTCTCCCCTTCGGTCAGCCAGCCCTCGCCGGCATTCCGACGGAGGGCAACGACTGCCGGGGCAAACGCGGAACGCCGCTAAAACGCCCAAGCACCACCCCACACGACCTGGCCATCGATTCCGATAGGGCGCCCAACTGGCGGGTTCGGAATAGTCGTTCGCTGCCTAAACCACGCGTGACCGGTTACCGCGAGGCGGCCCCGAGGTGCTGGTCGAAAAAGCGTCCGACCCGCGTCCAGGCGTCGCGCAGGACGTGCTCCCGGTGGAAGTAGTGGAATTCCCCCGGATAGGTGACGAGTTCGAAATCCTTGCCGGCGCGCAGGAGGCCGTCGGCCAGGTTGATGGATTCGAAATAGGACACGTTCACATCCGAGGTCCCGTGGAGCATCAGTAGCGGGCGTTCCACGCGATCGACCCGGGCGGCAGGCGCAGCGAGGTCATAAACGGCGGGATTTTCCTCGGGATTCCCCATGCGGCCCACCACCCAGGGGCCGCCTGGATCGCGGAACCAGAGCCCGAAGTCTCCGACTCCGGCGACGTTCACGCCGGCCGCGAAGAGGGTCGGGTCGAGCGTGAGCGCCTGCATCGTCATGAAACCCCCGTAGCTGAGCCCCCAGACTCCGATGCGGTCCGGGTCCACGAACTCGAGCGTCTGCAGGTACTCCGCGGCCGCGGCGACATCCTGGTAGTCCCCTCCTCCCACGTCACGATAGGACTCCTGCCGGAAGTTCCGGCCGTAGCCGATGCTCCCGCGATAGTCGGGCATGAGCACCACGTAGCCCTCCGACGCGAGAAGCTGGTGGAACGAGTGATACACCCCGTAGTCACGGCGAACGTGCCAGCCGTCGTAGTTCTGAGCGATCCCGTCCCCATGCACCCAGACGATCGCCGGGTGCTTCACGGACCGGTCGAGTTCGTCGCCCACAAACAGGTAGCCGGGAACCTCCCCGCCGTCGCGCGCCGGAAAGCGAAGGAACTCGCCTTCGGTGAACACCGCCGGATCCAGCGACTCGGGCCGTGAATTCGTGAGCCGCTCCGGCTCTCCCGATCCGCCCGTGTCCACCGAGAAGAGGTCCGGCGGAGCGCGCGGGCCGGTGTGCTGGAACACCACGCGAGACGCGTCGGGAGAAAACCCTCCGTGTTCCGAACTCAGCCGAAACCCCGTCGCGACGGCCGGCTGGGTGTTCGTGCCGCGCGCCGAGGTAATCCTCGTCGGAGTGGCGTCCGGCAGATCCTCGGTCCTGACGACAAAGAGCTGGCGCTGTCCGGGATGGTCGGAATTCGCGTCCCACCCGAGCATTCGCCCGTCGGGGGACCAGGCAAAGCGGCGCGCTTCTTCCTCAGCACCCGTCAGGGGATGCGCGGAGCCATCCGCCACCGAAACCACCACCAGTTGATCCCAGCCGGAGGAGTCGTCCACCAGCGCCACCCACTCCCCATCCGGTGAGGGACGCGGTTCGGCCCCCAGGTAGTTGAGACTCCACCACTTCTCGTCTTCGGTGACGTGCAGTGGACGGAGCGAGCCGTCGCGAAGATCGGCGAGGATCACGGAACGCGTCCGGACATCGGGGGAGACTTCCTGGAAGATCACCCGCGCCGTGTCAACCCACCTGGGGCTCGACGCGGCGCCCCGTCCGGCGGCGATGCGCCGGGATACCCCGTTCCGGACCACCGGCGCTACCCACAGGCCTGGCGGGGCGCCACGAAACCGGCGATAGAGCAGCGTTTCTCCGGAAATCTCGTGGGTCTCGTCCAGGACCTCCCGACTCGCGGCCGTGTAGGCGATGAACCGGCCGTCGGGGGACCAGGCGGCCTCGCCTTCCGAGCGGCCCTCCGTGCGGGTCAACTGCATCTCGGCGCCGTCGGAAAGGTCGCGGACGAAGAGATCTCCCCCGCGCACGAACGCGATCCGGCGGCCATCCGGGGAAGGCGCGAAGCCGGACTCTCCACCCGGCTCGTCCGGGAACACTCCCCGCAGAGTCCCCGCCAGGTCTGGATCCATCTGATAGAGCCGCCCGTTGCGCGTGAAATGGAGCAGGTTCCCATCTCCGCCCCAAAAGAGCCCGCCGATCACTTCGTAGGAGTCCCCCCAGCGCGTCAACTGGCGCGGGGCCTCCCCGGAGCCCGGCGCCACCGCATAGAGGTCCATCTGCTGGTTCAGGTCCCAGACAAAGAACACCTCGTCGCCGTCGGGACTCCACACCGGCGCCGTCGGATGGCGGATATCCAGGATTTCCTCCAGGGTCATCCGCGGAGCTTCCTCGGGCTCTTCGCACCCCGCGAACCCCATGGCGGCCACCAGGAGCAGCACCAGGGCTGGTCGCCGGGCAGGCGCCGGAATCCCGAATCCCGACCGGATGGTTTGCTGAACTCTCGTCATGGCACGTCCCGCATTGGACGCAGCGTACGCGCTCCCGATGGTTTGGCCAACAGCCGAGCTCGCGCGGCGTTCTCAAGCCACCTCCGGAACCCGGCGGTGGAATCGGCCGGCAGGCAGCGACGCAGGCTCACCCTGGGCATCGCGCGGCGCGAACCGCAGTCCGGCGTTCCCTGCCAGGCGTTCGCTTACAGTTGTCTCCCCGACGTGGCGCCGGGACCCTCCTTGAAAGGTGTCCCGTTCTGGCTCCGTGAGGAAGGAAGGAGACGGATGGAGGTGGGCCCGGAAACCCGGACCCTGGGAGCCGCGCACGGGACGAGCGCACCCAAAACGCCGATTGCGGGGAACCGGCAGGGCACCGGCAGACTAGCGCGCCTCGTTCCGCTGTCAAGGATTGATTCCGCCGGGAATTCCGGGACGGCGTCCGACCTCCGGATTTGGTCCCGGAGACGCGAAAATGGAGGCCCCGGGCCGCCGTCCCGCCCCTTCTCCCATGCCTGACAAGCAATCCAAGACGATCACCGCCTACGAAGGGAAACGGGACTTCGAACGTACGCCCGAGCCCTCCGCGGCGGGCGACGCGGAGCCGGTGGAGCCAGGGGGCAGGCGCTTCGTGGTGCACCGCCACGAGGCCCGCCGTCTTCACTACGACCTGAGACTGGAAATGCACGGAGTGCTCCGCTCCTGGGCCGTGCCGCGCGGCTTTTCGTACGACCCCGAAGTCAAGAAGCTGGCGGTCCGGACCGAGGACCACCCACTCGCCTACACGCAGTTCGAAGGAGTCATTCCCGAGGGCGAGTACGGCGGCGGCACCATGGCCATCTGGGACCGGGGCGCCTACCAGGTCACCGAAGGAGGCGAAGACCAGGGCGCCGCCGGCGTCGAAGCCGGAAAGCTGGTGATCCGGTTGTGCGGCCGCAAGCTTCGCGGGTCCTGGCACATGGTGAAGACGAAACGAGGTCCCGACGAATGGCTCCTCTTCAAGGGCCGGGACCGCTACGTCCGCGCCGCATCGGAGCGGCAACCCTTCTTCGACCTGGAGGGCGCCACCTCCTGGACGGGAAGCCCGCATCCGGCTCCCTCCCTCCCTCAGGACGAACGGGAGCCGTTCACCGGCCAGGGGTGGATCTTCGAGCCACAACTCGACGGCCTTCCCGTGTTCCTCGAACGCCGCGGGGCGCGGGTTGTGCTGGCGCGAGCGGATGACGGAACGGAACTCGATCTGCCCGAGGTCCTGGCAGAAGCCGAAGGGGTTCGCGCGGAGCAGTTCCTCCTGGGCGGAACGCTCGTGAGTACGGACGCGGCGGAGAGGCCCTCTCCCGAGCGACTCGCGGCGCGACTCCTCGGAGACACCTCGATTCCCGTCTCGCTCTACCTGAACGACCTGCTCCGCTACGAGGAATGGGACGTTCGAAACGTCCCTCTGCTGGAACGGAAGGATCTCCTCTCCACCTTGCTCCCGCCCGGAGAGACCCTGCTCTTCGAAGACCACGTCGCCGTCCGGGGGGAGGAGTTCCACGCGGCCTGTGAGGCGGCCGGGCTGCCGGGGACGATCGCGCGGCGCGGCGATGCCGCGTACCCGACGGAAGCGGCTTCCCGGGGATCCTTCGCCGGGGAGCCGGCCCACTTTCGCCTCCCCTCCCGCGGGGCCCGAGCCCCAGACCCCTCCGAGCACGTGCTTCTCGGCCTCTCGCGCCAGCGGGCCGTGCGCGAGTCGGCGCAGCCGCTCCATTTCACGAATCTCGACAAGGTGTTCTGGCCCGAGCACGGATACACCAAGGGAGACCTGATCCGCTACTACGACCGCGTGGCCGGACACCTCCTGCCCTACCTGCACGAGCGTCCGGCTCACCTGCTCCGCTACCCCGACGGAGTGGAGGGCAAGGCGTTCTACCAAAAGGACCTGCCCGACCACACGCCGGATTGGATCGTCAGCCAAGACATCCCTTCGGGGCGCCGGGGCGAAACGATCCGCTACCTCATCGTCAACGACGCGGCAGCGCTCCTCTACGCGGCAAACCTGGGAAGCATCGACATCCATCCCTGGCTCTCGCGCCGAGCGACCCGGGACACCCCTGACTGGGTGGTCTTCGACCTCGACCCCGGCAGTGGGCCATTCAGCGACGTCGTGCGCCTGGCCCGGGCCTTCGGCAAGGTGCTCCGCGGCATCGGGCTCCGCCCCTACCTCAAGACGTCAGGCGCGACCGGACTGCATATCTACGTTCCTCTGGAGCCGGTCTATCCCTACGATGTGGTCCGGCAGTTCGCCGAGGCGGTCTCGACGCACGTTGCCGGGGAGCACCGGGAGATCGCGACCGTCGAACGAACCACCTCCCGGCGCCGGGGGCGGGTCTATCTCGACTTCCTGCAGAACCGGCGCGGACAGACCGTGGTCCCTCCCTATGCCGCGCGTCCGGTGCCCGCTGCCTCGGTCTCCGCTCCGCTGGACTGGGACGAACTCGACGGCGATCTTCGTCCCGAGCGCTTCACGATCGTCACCCTGCCCCAGCGCCTCGACCGGCTTGGCGATCTCTTCGCCGGAACGCTCCACGATCGCCAGCCGCTCCTGCCGGCGATCCGGAAGTTCCAGGAGCGCTACCTGCCGGGTTCAGGCTGAGGCGGTCCGGACATCCACCGTGGCGCCCAGCGAGCGCAGCTTCCCGGGCAGATCCGAATAGCCCCGCTGCACGGTTTCGAGCGGTGTGATCCGGCTCTCGCCGGACGCGGCCAGAGCCGCCGCGATGAGCGCCATTCCCGAGCGGATGTCGCGCGCGTCGAGGTCGCGCCCCCGAAGCCGGCTCGGGCCCGTGACGATCACCCGGTGCGGATCGCAGAGGAACATGTCCGCTCCCATGCCGATCAACTGCTCCAGGGAAAACAGCCGGAGTTCGTACATCCAGTCGTGCACGAGCGTCGCGCCCGTGGCGGCCGTCGCCAGCACGGTCGTAAGGCTCACCATGTCGCTCGGAAACCCCGGCCACGGAGCGGTGGTGATGCGCCGCGCCGCGTGAAGCCGCGACGGCTCGACGAGCACGCGGTCCTCTTCCAGTTGGATCTGCACACCGAGGCGCCGAAAGACCGCGGTGATCGGTTCCATATCCTCGGCCCGGGCGCCCCGAATCTCCACGGCGCCCCCGGTCAGCGCGGCCGCCGCCGCCCAGCTCCCGGCTTCCACGAAGTCTCCGGAGAGCGTCCAGGACGCGCCACTTCGCCGTTTCCTTCCCGCCACCCGCAGGGTCGGCGTCCCGGCTCCCTCGATCTGGACCCCCATCTTCTGCAGGAATCCGCAGAGTTCGACGACGTGCGGTTCGCACGCCGCATGGCGTATCTCCGAGTCGCCGTCAGCCCCGGCCGCGGCCAGGAGAGCGCTTTCGGTCCCCGTGACCGACGCCTCCTCGAGGTAGATCGAGGCGCCTTGCAGGCCGTCGGGAGCTTCCAGTTGGCGACCCGGTCCCGCCAGTTCCCTGACCCCCATGGCGCCGAGCGCGGCCAGATGCACATCGAGGCTGCGGCGTCCGGCGAAATCTCCTCCCGGCTCCCCCATCTGGACGCGGCCCCGGCGCGCCAGGATTGGCGCCGCGAGGAGCACCGACCCGCGCAGCCGTCCTACACCCGAGGGGTCGGGCTCCTCGCTTCGGAGCCCGGCCGCCCGTATCCGGATGGGGTCCGCGCCACCTCCCTCAACCTCGGCGCCCAGGCCGCGCAGCACCTCGGCCATGGTCGTGGCGTCCCGAATGTCGGGCATGTTCCTGAACTCACACCACTCCTCGGTCAGGAGGCAGGCGGCAAGCAGCGGCAGCGCCGCGTTCTTGTTCCCCTCCACCTGCACCCGGCCCTCGAGTGGGGCGCCGCCTTCGACAGTCAGGGTCGTCGGTGGCGGGCGGTCCGGAGTCAAGACGGGAACTCTCCCAGAAGGACGAGTTCGGGCACCAGCCGCACGCCAAAGGCCGCGCTCACCGCCGCCTGGCAGATTCCGAGCAGCCGGTGCACGTCAGCCGCGGTGGCGCCCGGTCCGGCGGTGAGGAAGTTCGCATGCACCTCGGACACCCGCGCCCCACCGACCGATACCCCTTTCATTCCGGCCCGGTCGAGCAGCGCTCCGGCGGCCGCAGGAACGTCCGGCGGCAGGGAGACCGCGCCCGGGTCCGGGTTTCGGAAGGCGCAACCCGCGCTCGGAACGCCGAGTGGCTGGGTCCTCTTGCGGAATGCGAGGGACGCCCGGGCCCGCCGACGCAAGACGGCAGGATCCCCCGGCTGAACCCGGAAGTCGGCGGACAACAGCGTCCGCTTCCAGCGTGTGAGAGCCGCTCCACCGGGCCCAAGCTCGACAGCGCTTTCAGCCACGGTCTGCACCTCCCCCTGATCGGTGACGACCCGCAGGCTCGTCACCAACTCACTCACCTCCCGGCCGCCGAAGTGAGCGTTCCCGTGGATTGCGCCGCCCACCGTACCCGGAGTTCCCGCCCACGCCTCGAGACCCGCAAGCCCTCGTTGGAGGGTCCAGCGGACGAGCCCGTTCACCGTCATCCCGGCGAAAGCCCGGACGGCATGACTGTCGACCTCGTAGGCCGAGCCCCCGCGCACGCGGGTCACCACGCCGCGGACTCCGCCGTCGGACACCAGCACGTTCGAGCCCCCGCCCAGAACCGTCACCGGCAGTCCTCCGCTCCGCGCGATCGAGAGGGCCTGAACCAGTTCGGTCTCGCCGCTGACCTCGACAAACCAGTCCGCCGATCCGCCAAGCCCGAGTGTTGTCAGGGGCCCGAGCGGGTAGTTCCGCCGGAAACGCTTTCCATTGGGCAGCGGGACAGGTTCCCAGCCCATCAGATCAGCGCGACACGGCGGTGCCCGACTTAGTGCGGTGTCCCGCAAATCCTACGGCATGCCCGAGCCACGAGGAATGGAGGTTGGCTGAGCGCCAACCTCCGTCCCTCGCGCTCAAGGGGTCTGCGCGGGGCTCTCGCCCCGCTCCGGAAGCGA
>MKWU01006499.1_pt1 | contig 11844 bp, 8 predicted proteins | sample 809101 | NCBI WGS metagenome assembly MKWU01 (sample SAMN05860141, study PRJNA318959) | sponge metagenome | host: Aplysina aerophoba | place: Slovenia: Piran, Adriatic Sea, Gulf of Piran | collected 2013-05-07
TGTCTCACACGCGAATCCGGGTACGAGACAGGCAAGCACAGCCAGAGTCTGATCATTGCGCGGGACCTGACGCTTATCGGCTCAGGCACGCAACTCCCGGTTGACTGCGCCCTCGGCCTCGCCTGAAAGAGCCTGCTGCGTCACCGGAACCGCTTACAGGGTGCGTCTTGCCAGTGTCGCGTGCACAAAGAAGGGAACAGGGCCACCGAGCCTGGCGCCTCTCTGGCACCAAAGTCGGCGGGTTTGGGTGTGAGAGACCGATGATGATGAGCAGTCTGTGAGAGACAAGCCTGGCGCCGTCCCCCCGCCTTCGCCGGGATGACGCCGGCGTGCGCGGGGCTGAAAATCAGCCGAATTTTTATTCGGCTGTGGAATACGCGCTTTGCAGTGCAGCGAGGTTCGCATTCATGCCGGCGTAAAGGCGGCACTTCAATGCCCTTGGCATGTCTTTGCTGTTTAATAGCTCCAGCAACTTTATATCGCCAGAAGACGCCGCAGCCTTGTTAAACAGCAGTATCACTTGATCTTCCTGTGAGAGTAACTCGTTACTGCGCACGTCTTTGATCTCCTGGTCCGTAACGCACTTCCGGTTTTTCCACAGGTCCTCCCAGAGGTTTTGTTGCCCAGCTGTTGGGCTAAGCATCAGCCGTCTGAGAATCGGCATCCTGACCATTTCTTTCGTTGTCAGCTGGGCGATGAGTTCATTGACTTTGGGGTTTTTGGCATAGCCTTTCTCCTCTATCTTTCTCTGCTTCTCTTGCTGTGTCTTGCTCAGCTTCTCTTCCTGTATTTTCCTCAGCCTCTCTTCTTGTATCTTCCTCAGCTGCTCTTGCGGTATCTCCCTCAGCTGCTCTCGTAACGACTGACATTCTGCTTGCAGCTGCGCCTTTTCCTGAGAAAGAGACTCCATCTTGCTGTCATCTGTTGCTTGTTGCGTTTTTGAAGACGCCAGCTCGGCCCGTATCCCGGCCAGCTCTTGTTGTAACCGCGTAGTCGTCTGATCTGTACTCACCTGGAGTGCGTACAACTGTTGCTCCAGTAATCGACTGCGCCCCATCCACGCATTCTGGGCGCCCTGGAGTTCCCTGCAGACTGCTTCCCTTTTTTTGCTTTCCTGCTGCAACTGGGCCACCTGTTGCCACAACCGGTGCGCGTCCACCTCTGTTGCTTGCAGCTGGTGCTGCAGACGTGCTCCTGACGCCAATGCCAGGCTCAGTTGAGACTCCAGGTACTGAACGTACTCCAGGCTCCCTGTAGTCCGCACCTCTTTTTCCGCGAATACGGCACCCTGTCCTGGCCTGGGCTCCGGGCTGGCGGTCGTCTGCATGGCCCATCCTGCGGATACTGCATATTTTTCTGATACGTTCTGCATGGCTGACCTCCCTACAATACAATTTCCAGGCTCACCCTCATCTTGTTACGACATCTTTTGAGCCGGGGCCGCACACCCCGCCAGCACTCTTTCGCCTGATTACGCTCAGCCCCTGTCACTCTATTGCTGCTGTTTCGCCGGCAAGATACACACGGCTGTGCGTGAAAATTCATGGCATTCCAGTGCGGTTGCCGCAGAACAGGCCGCAGCTGTACTCAATGATCGATGTTTATGAACCCGTATTCAGACAGAGTATGCATGCCCGGGCGGGCGTCAGGGAACGCGACCAAAGTAGGCTGTCTCACGGGAATCCGGGAACAAGACAGACAAGCAAATCAGGCCTGCGTCTGATCATCGTTCGGAACCTGACAATGTCAGACTTCCAGACGAACAAGCTGCTGTACAAACGCGTCCAGCCTGATGCTCTCCCCGCCCGGCTGCCGTATGGCGCGGGTGCAGGCCTCAAAAGAGGCACCAATGAAGGCGCTGTTACAGAGCGCATCGGACAGCTCTATGGAAAACGTCCGGGCTGCCTGCTGCCGGAGGCGTCTGTGCACCGCTTCGCTGCCAAACAGGGCGCCGTCCCTATCCAGCAGCAGGGCGGAAGGGAATGAAAGCACGCCACCGGCCCCGTCGGTCAGTGTGAAACACGCCCATTGTGTGCACTTGCGGGAGCAGTCGCAACAGGCAGAAGACAAGCCCTCCTCGTCCATACCCAAGGGCCCGTCCCGGCGTCATCACAGCTGCCCGCTGTTGGCAATAACTATTTTCTTCGAGGGCTTTTCGCTAGCTGAACCGCATTTTTCTATTTCATCGAGAACATCCAGCCCCTCAACCACCTGACCGAATACGACATGCCTGCCATCCAGCCAATCTGCTTTGTTCAGGGTAATGAAAAACTGCGAGCCATTGGTGTCTCGGCCCGCGTTGGCCATAGAGAGGCAGCCGCGGCCCGTGTGTTTGAGCTTGAAGTTTTCGTCTGCGAATGTCTCGCCGTAAATGGACTTGCCCCCTGTGCCATCGCCATTGGTAAAGTCACCCCCCTGGGCGAAATAGTCCGTGACAACCCGGTGAAAAGCGCTGCCCTTGTACCCAAACTCTTTCTGGGTACACGTACACAATGCCCGGAAATTCTCGGCCGTTTTGGGCACAACATCCGCACGCAGTTCCATCTCTATTCTACCCGCTGGCTCACCGTCGATGGTGATGTCAAAAAACACGCGAGGATTGGCGCCTGCGTGTACATCGTTCGCGCCAGCCAGACCAAAGACAGCACAAAGACAGCACAACCCCACCCACGACACACACCCTGTACAAATCGCTAATTTTTTCATGCTCATTACAGCTCCCCTTACAGCTCCCCTTACAGCTCCCCAGTATCCCCTTTCCCGGGCTGCAAGCCTGGCACAGGAAATGGCATACGTCATCTGACTTTTAAAATGAGCTGAAGGGCCCCGGAAGGCAGACAGGGGTCAGAGGACGGGACCATTTCACAGCCTGAATAACCTGCAGACAGCCCGGCGGGAATATTGACAAAAAAAAATGGCCCGCAGGATAGATCGCCATTGGCCGGCGTAGCTCAGTTGGCAGAGCAACTGACTTGTCATCAGTAGGTCCTGGGTTCGATTCCGCGTGCCGGCACCAAGCAACAGCCCGAAGCGCCAGTGTTTACAGCGTTTCTGTCACGCCTGGGTCCCTGGCCAATCCAACATCCTCTGCCCGGGCTTGCATGAGTGGGAAAGCCAGGACTGACGCAGGGGCAGCACACTGTTGCTCATGCCATTGGCACAAACATTGGTACAAACATTGTGGTCCAGTGCCTGTGTCAGCGGGGAACGCCATGGCGGTGGTAACCGGTTGGTCCGTACAAGGCTGACAAACAGCACTGAATCCTTGTCCAAGGCCCCGTGTATCACTGTCCCCACTCAGGAGCCGCTCGTGACCCCCGTTACAGCCCCCTGCAAGCCCGGCGCGCAAAGTGTCATCAGCATCCCTCCTGCCGCCACCGCAGAACAACCGCCCGTATTTTGCTCGCTTCCCGGCCGCAGGAAAAACGGTGCGCACGCAAGACATGTCAGGAATCGTGCTTGCCGCTCGCAGAGGACATATCTTGATCCCTGTTCTGTGGAGAGCCGCAGCAGGCGGTCCCCGGCAGGAGCAGCGCGAAAGGGGCCTGTGCGAGCCCATACGAGAGCACAGCCTTATATCTGTCCTGTCGAGAGGTGCGGAAAAACTTTCGCGTATGAAAGCACGCGCACATATCACCTGCGCATCCATACAGGAGAACGCTCTTATCCCTGTCCTTTTGAGGGATGTGGAAAACGTTTCGGCTACGCGGCTGTGCGCAAAAGACACCTGCGCACCCATACAGGAGCAAAGCCTTATATCTGTCCTGTCGAGGGGTGCGGGAAAAGTTTCGGGAGTCAGGATGTGCGAAAAGTTCACCTTCGCATCCATACGGGAGAACAGCCTTATCTGTGTCCTTTTGACGGATGCTGGCACCGTTCCCGATACAGGAGCACGCACAACCTGCACCTTCTGATCCATACGGGAGTAAAGCCTTATATCTGCCCTGTCGAAGGGTGCCCCGGGCAGTTCATAACAGCAACACATCGAAAGCTGCATGTGCGGGTCCATACGGGAGAAAAGCCTTATAGTTGCCTTTTCGAGGGGTGCGGCCAGCGGTTCGCAACAACAACACATCGAAAGCGGCATATCTTCGTTCATACGGGCGCAAAGCCTTATAGCTGCCCCTTCGAGGAATGCAGCAAGCAATTTTCAACAGGTGCACACCAAAAGCGGCATATTCGCGTTCATACGAAAGAAAAGCCTTATCTGTGCCCCGTTCAGGGGTGCGGCAAGCGGTTCGCAACAACTTCAAACCACAAGCTGCATATGCGAGTCCATACGCAAGAAAGGCCTTATCAGTGTCCTGTGGAAGGTTGCGGACAAAGGTTCGACTATCAGCACGTGCGCAACCGGCACCTGCGAATCCACAGGGGAAAAAATCTGCTGGCTGTCGGCCCTGGCGCAAGGTGCGACAACCGGTCCTCGACAGCCACCCATCGCAAGGTGCACAGGCAGGTCACAACCACACACAAGCCTTGTCCCGATGCTGTTGAAGCCTGCGGGAAGGGATCAGGACACCGGCATCTGCTGAAAACTCGCCGGCGTACTCCTACGGGAGAAAAACCCCTGCGCTGCTCTGTTGAGCGATGCGGGAAACGTTTCCGCTATCAGCGCAGGCTCACAAATCACCTGCGCCAACATACCAGGCACAGGCCTGGTACCTGCCCGGCTCAAGCCGGTGAAGAGCCTGTTGAATACCGCAACGCTGCTGCACCAGCTTCGATTCCTCGCGTGAGAAAGAGCTTATGGCGGCCCTTTTGAGGGCTCTGGCCAGCGGTTCACGACCACCTCCTCCATGCGCAGAGAAAGAGAACAAGGAAGGGCTGCACACCACCTGCACGGATTACTTTGTTTTCCATGGCGCAGCTGGCGCAGTTCTTGGCCGCGCCCGGCAAGAACGCAGCAAGCTGCGACAACCGCGCCGGCCCCGGCGACCGAAGAGGACGCATTTGACCAGCAGAACACCCGCCCCCGCCCCCAGGGCGGCACAGACCACCACCATTGTCGGCGAGGGCATCCCGTCGTCAGTGCCGGAGGGCTGACTGGCGGGCTGGCCAACGGGCTGGGCGGTGAGCGGGCCGGTGAACGGGCGCAAGGCCGTCCGCGACCACTGCAGGCAGCCGCCCCCAGCGGGCACCTGCGCCTGAAAAGCGACATCCGGTGCCCGCGGATCCACCAAAGTGCCCGCAGGCAGTACCTGCGGCGGTCCGTCAGCGACAACCAGGCGCATGCCTTCTGACACAAGCCCTCCTTTCCACTTCTGTCGCCAGTGGGGATCAAGGCCCGCCGAGCCCAGCTGTGCACGGCGCAGACTGGCAGGCCGGTCTTGCTGCTGGCGGGCACTGTAAAGCCAGTCACCCGCACGCGCCAGCAAGATCTGACCACCCGGCTGATCAGACAGGTCAAATCCCCAGCGCACCCAGCCGTCATTGTCAGCGGGCTCTTCTCCCAGGTTGTACGCCAGCACAATGTCATCCTGCTGCATCCACAGATGCAGTTCACCGTCCTCCAGCGACAACAGCCGCGCCTGCCCGGCCATGCCGTCATACCGGGTCAGCTTGTAGTGCGAGCCCGGCGGGTCGAACGACAGGCTCAGCAACTGGGCCGACTGCCCCGCTCCCCGCTGGTAAAGCTGATACAGCTCACCGCCGCGCACCAGAGCCTGCACCGGGGGGCCGCCCTGCAGCACGGCGTCGCCGGCGGGCGGGCGGGGCCGGGGGGGGCCGGCGGGTACAGGAGGATCCCGCCCCGCCGTGCCTTGGCCAGGGTGTGCGGCCGGCTGTCGCCATCAGCTGGCACCCGGTAGCGGGTCACGCGCACCAGGCCCTTGAGATCATGCGCCGGTGCGGCAGGATAGTGCTGCCGGGTCACCAGTAGCCATTCGCCATCAGCAGCCGTCAAGGACTGCAGGACTTCGTCCGGATAGTGAAAGGCACTGTCATCAAACGCACAGGGCGCAAGCACGCGCCCCTGGTCCGGAAACGACAAGCTACTCAAACGCAAGCTCCTGTGCAGCTGGCGCCAGTCGTCCGGCTCCAGGCTGTTCCATTGCACAAGCTGCACGGGGACGGAAGAATGAAACGGCGCACAAATGGCACCCTTCGTCTGATAGCCGGCCGTATCCACCACGACAGGAGACCGGCACTGGGTGAAGTAGTCCCAGCGGGCGAACAAGGGTACTTGCGCATCACCGCCAGAATACAGATGGGCCACCATTTCCTGCGCTGCCCCCAGCAGGGAGCGCTCTTCCACGCTCGCATCGCCGTCAGCCCGCACATCCAGAGCGTTGCGGCCCAGGCCCTGATGCTGCACCAGCAGGGTACGTACCGCCGTATGGGTCACCAGACTGACACGTGCCACGCTGGGGCGAATGACCATGACCTTGCTGTCGTCAGCAGCACCGTAAGCCAGCGCCAGACGTGCCAACTCTGACATGGCATCCGACTCGGCTTTGATTATATTGTCGTGGCACCCGGCCTGGGCGACCCACAGCCATTCATTGCCCGGCACCGGCAGTGCGGCGGAACAACGCAGATCGCCGTAACCCAGACTGGCACAGGCGTACCCTGGTACCTCGGGTTTGATTCCGGTTTTCCATGCGCGTCCCACATCGGCGGGGTCTGATGTTACCCGCTCCCATCCCGCATAGGCTCGCACAGTGTTGTCGCGCAACTCTTGCTGTCGACTGGCAATGCGCGCCCGTGTGGCACGCGGGTCCCCCAACAAGCCCAGCACAGCGGCAAGCGCCTGGCCCGGGCTCTTCACCTGCGCCGGAGGCGCCTTGCTGTTCATTACCAGGGCTTGCAGGTTGTTATTGATCAGCCTCATCTGGGTAAGGGTCTGATTACCGGAGGAGACTATGGTGCCCAGTCCCAGACTGACGCTGGCCCTGTGCTGGCAGGGCGCTGTGCATAAAGAAGACGGGGGAACGGCTGTGGCCATCAGGCTATTGCCAACAATATTCTCCAGCACCAGCTGATTCTGCCCGCCGGAGGTGCTGGCCACCAGCCCCACCTCCACCACCCCGTATCCCCAAGCCTTGAATACTGTGTGTTCCAATCGGGTGATGTGCACACGATTATGATGCTGCATCTCACCAATCAGGGCCACCCGGCTGCCACTGGCTGCCCTCAGATAACTCCCGGTAACAGCAAGGGTGATGCGACTGTGACTGATGGCGCCGAACAGCATCACATCGCCCTGTAACCGACCCATGTGCAGGCGCAGACTGTGACCGGCGCCGTCCAGTACGCCGGTGAACGGGTGTGTGCTGTTACCCACCGGCAGAAACGAACCTTGATAGCCCCACAGGATCACATCTTCCACAAACCGGTAATGGCCATTGAGATCATCCTGAATGCGGGTGAAGTTGTTCTTGCCCAGGGGAACAGGCACTGCGGCACGGGGGGCAGCAGGCCGACCCGGGGCCTTGATGGCCATGTCACCGTCGTCCCTTTTGTTTCGTCCCGCCCGCGCACCGGGACCCGATGCCACAACAAAGTCATCCAGCGCCCCGGAACGGCGCTGTCTGCGGCGACTGCCAGCCCTGGAGCCAGCCCCGCTGCGTCTGGCAGGTAACTGTCTGCGAGGCTTCCTGGCTGTTTTTTGCTCTTTCTGTGCGGGCAGGAGCTCTGACCATCCGCTGGCCTGGGTATCATGGTCCCGCTGTGCTGTGCGCTGCGCGGCACCAGCCGATTCCCGCACCCGCACACCTGTACGTTTTGTTCCGGCAGTGGCGGCTCGCGCGACCATTGTCGCTGGCAGCCCTTGCGTCACTCTCATGGCCCGCTGCGGCTTCGTGGTGCGCCCGCCTGTCGCTGCCCGCCCTGGCCTCAGCACCGACAGGGCCGCCAGTGTCGGCAGCACTGCTCGCGCCTGAGCTGGCCGCACCGCTCCCCGGGTTCGGCCAGTCTGTGCGAGGGGAGAGGTGTAGTTGGTACTGATGTTATGCATTCTGGGTGCCCCTTGTTCCCGAACTGCTGAATCTTGATCTGGCATGGTGCCCAGAGCGGAAAGGCATCCGCTGACGGATTCACGAAGAAAAACACCAACCGGCAGCCTCCTGGACACCGGGCCAGGATCAAGGTTCACCGCTCCCTGACAAGGAACTGGCAGGGCAGTGTCTTCACGAAGGGATGCCGCTTCCGGGCAGTGGCAGCAATAACGAAGACGCCCCCGGTGGGCGCGGGCGTCTCCGCCTCATGGGCAGCTCTGTGTTACCTGTCCACAGCCTGTTCTGACGGCGGCAACCGCTGTTGCCTGGTGCGTCCGGCCTCCTGCTCCAGCACCGCTGGCGGTTGCTGCGCAGCAGGCCGCCCGGCCTGTCCCCCAGCCTCTCTTGCATCGGGTGTTGGTCGCGGGTGCCGGCGTATCCAGACAAACAGACAGCCCATTAGACCTACTCCCAGGACGGCGCCAGAGGCCAGCGCTACGCCAGCGGCAACCTCAGGCCAGCCCGGAATGGCGTCCCCATTCCCGGATCTGGATGGCTCTTCACGGGAGGAGGGCGGCGCAACCGAAACTGTAGAGGCCACAGAAGGCCGGGGCTCTTCACTGGCGGCGGCAGGCGGCAGGCTACGCCATGGCGGCCAGGCACCGATTCTTCGCGACATGCAGCCACCGGCTGCCGGCAGCTGGAACCTGTAAGGGGTACCAAGGCCATCAGCTCCGGCCCCCACCAGGCGTCTGCCGACCAGCAGCAGACGCAGGTCCGGCGTTACCCTGCCCGGCCAGTCAGGTTGCCAGTCAGGATCCAGCGCAAAGGCCTCCATCTGCCAGCGACGCAGGCTGGCCGTACCGTTGCTCGCCTGGCGCACCGCGTAGAGCCAGTGACCCTCACGCGCCAGTGCCACAGGTCCACCCGGCTGCGCGGATACATCAACCCCCCAGCGCAGCCAGCTGCTGGTGTTGGTGGCCAGCGGGAGCGGGGCTGTACCCAGGCCGTAAGCCAGCAAGGTGTCGTTGGCCTCCTGCTGCATCCACAGGTGCAACTCGCCGTCTTCCACCGATAACAAGCGCGCCTGCCCCGCCAGTTCATCATACTGCCGCACCAGATAGTGGCTGTCGCTTTCATCCAGCGCCAGGCTCACCAGCTGGGGGGAATGCCCCGGCTTTTGATACAACTGATGCAGCAGGTTGTCCTGCACCAGGCTGTAGCCCGCCCTGGCGTCCTGCAGCAGGGGAGCCCGGGGATGCGGCTGGTACAAACGAATGCCACCGTTGTCCAGACTCGCCTGCGTCGATGGAGGCACGAAAGACAAATCCTCCAGCCTGTATCGGGTCACGCGCAGCAATCCTCTGAGATCATGGTCCTGCTGCCAGGGATAGCGCTGCCGGGTCAGCAACAGCCCTCCCCCATCGAAACGGGTCATGGACTCCAGGCGTTCCCCCGTGTAGTGAAAGCGGCCACCGCCAGCGCTCTTGCTCAAACAATCCCATTGAGCAATATACAAGGGCCAGGAGGGCAACAGCGACGCGGAGTCGCGGAAGGCTTCATAGGCCGCACGCCAGCCTTGCGGTTGCAAACTGTTGACCCGAACGAGTGCATTTTCATTGGCGTGGGCGTCACCGCTACCAGCCCATTGGAAACTGGCTGTGTCAACAAGCCCGGTCACATGCCGGGGCCCATCAGGCTCGGCAGCAAACAGGGGGAGCCGGGCATCACCGCCAGAGAACAAGGACAGCGCCATTTCTCGTGCCGCAGGCAACACAGAACCGCCTTCCAGACTGCCGTGCAATTGTCCTGGCGCCAGACCGCGCTGCTGCAGCCGCACAAAATCAACAGCACCCGTTGCGACCAGACTGGTGCGCGTCCCCTTGTCAGCCGCCAGCGTCGCGACCTGATGGCTTCCCGGCACGGCCTGCGCACTGTTGTTGACCCAATCAGCCTGCAAGGCATAGAGCCGTGTTCCGGGGGGCGCAGCGACAGGTAATGCACAGGGGATGTCACCATAGCCCAGGCTGGCGCGACTGCCCCCCGTATAACCACCACCATGCAGCTCCTGGCCGCCTTCAGCCAGCAGGCTGTTGTCATACAGCTGGTGCTGCAGGCTCCACAGCTGTCCGCTGTGCCCATGCGGCTGGCCCAGCACACCGAGCATGGCCGTCGCCGCCCAGCCGTTGTCAGCCCGGGCCCGTAACTGGTTGTCCCTGATACCCTGCTGAAAAACATCTTGTCTGCCGCTGCTTTGCAACACACCCAGCCCGAGGCTGGCCAGGGCCTGCGGCTGACAGGAGCCGGACGCCCCCACCGCCAACGCCTGCATCCGGGTGCCGCTGACCCCGCGCACAGCCAGCGTATTGTGGGCGCCAAGGGTGGTGCCCACCAGCCCGGCCTGCACCAGGCCGGTTCCTGTGGCATTGAACAGGCTGTTGTGCAGCCCGGTAGTGCCCAACCAGTTGTTGCCCTGCAGCTCGCCGACCAGTGCCGCACGGCTGCCATTGTGCGCCACCAGGCTGGTGTCCTGCAGATACAGCCTGATCTCAGCGTCCCGGGCTGCCCCGAACAACACGGCATCCCCCTGGAGCCGCTCCAGGTGCACACTGACGTACAGAGGCACGCCACGAATACTCTGGCTGAGAATAAAGCCGGTGAACGGATGCGTGCTATTGCCTACCGGGAACATATCCCGGGCCTGGTCGCCGCGCAGGACCAGGTTCTCTTCCAGCCCGTAGCAGCCGTCCAGATTGTCGTGAATACTGCGAAAATTGTCCTGCCTCAATCGGACAAAGGGGCCCGTACAGGTCGAGAAGGGACGATTCCGATACTGGTCAGGGTTCTGGTCGTCCTGTTCGCTGTTTCTTGCCGTCTTCTGGTGGGGCGAACCTGCTGAGCGCTGCCTGCGCACCACAGCAAAGTCATCCAGTGCTTGTGAACGGCGCTGTTTGCGCCGACTGCCAGCGCAAGAGGCGGTGCCGCAGCGCCTGGCAGGCGGCCGTCTGCGTTTTGTCCTGCCTGTTTTTTGCTCCCTCTTGACGGGGGAAGCTGCAGGCTCGCAGGCCGGCGCATCATGCTCTGCATTGCCTGTACGCTGCAGGGCGCCGGCCGACTCCCGCACCCGCACCCCTGTGCGTTTTGTCCCGGCACCGGTGACGGGGTGCGCGACAGAAGGCGCCCCGGGCTGCCATTGCACCACACCCGTGACGCGCTGAGGTTTCGACCGCCCGCCCGTCGTTGCCCGGCTGGGCCGCACCACCGACAGGGTGGCAAGCGTCGGCAACACACGGACGACTGGCGGCCCCAGCCCTCCTTTGGCCCGCCCCGTCTGTGTCAAGGCAGGAGAGTAGTTGCTACTGATGTTATGCATTTGCTGTGGCCTCTTTTTATCTCGCGTTCTGCTTATCTCGCGTTCTGCTTATCTCGCGTTCTGCTTATCTCGCGTTCTGCCAGGCCGGCTGGGTAGTGCGCCCGGCAGGGTGCATTCACGACGAAAAACACCATCCGCAGTCCAGTGGACACCGGGCAGCGATCAAAGTTCCGGGCCCACTGCCGGGATAGTTACAGAGCGGTTTCTGCACGAGCGGTGCCCTCTTCCAACGCACAGGGCAATGAAGAAGGCGCCGCATCGCGCGAATGGGAGCCAGGCTCCCTACTGCCAGAGCCCGCACTGCCAGAGCCCGCACTGCCAGAGCCCGCACTGCCAGAGCCCGCCGCCTGTTCTGACGGCGGCAACCGCTGCTGCCGGGAATGGCGTTCGCCCAACTCCAGTGCCTGTTGCTGTTGCTGTCGCCGTGCCGGAGACTGCGCCGCCCGCCGGCGCTGTAGCTGCTGCACCCTGGATCGCACAGAACACACCAGACAGCCCACCAGCCCCACTGCCAGGAACGCGGTGCCAACACCAAAG
>MKWU01006500.1_pt1 | contig 11843 bp, 8 predicted proteins | sample 809101 | NCBI WGS metagenome assembly MKWU01 (sample SAMN05860141, study PRJNA318959) | sponge metagenome | host: Aplysina aerophoba | place: Slovenia: Piran, Adriatic Sea, Gulf of Piran | collected 2013-05-07
GTAGTGAATGGGAAGCAATTTGTGATGGCGGAACCGTTACCTGCTGGAACAACGGTTGGCAGTGGCAGCTCCGTAAGCAGCAAGATATACCCGGATGGAGGGCATGTCAGGTTCCTGAAACCTTTCCCGCATTTGAACGTACCAGTAGCACGGCAAACTTGGTTAAAGACCTTGTTCACGCATTAGATACAGGAGAACCGACCCGAGGCGGGGTCCGGTGCGCGTATGCCAGCACGGAACTGATTTTTGGCATCATTGAATCGCATCTACACAACGGTGCCCGTATTGAACTTCCGTTGAAAGACTCAAAAATCCGTTTACAAAGAAATCCGTCTGCGAGACAACCCCGTTTTTAATTTTTCCTTGCGGTTAAATGTTGTGAGTTGGGGATTTAACGTTCCTTTCTCAAATCCGCTCTCCATTTCATTACGAGCTATGTGCTTTGTCCTATTAAGATTCTGCACTTTCGACGCTTCTATAGGGACGCGTGCCAAATATCTTCCAATTCTTCAGCACTGAAGCTCTCTGCTTGATAAGGTATTACTTGCACTTAACCTTAGGCATCATGCGGTTAGCCGCTTTTTATGTCCCTCCCTGCCACGCGTTGAGATAATTTATCTGACTTTCCGTGAGTTCATCAATCCGGATACCAAGAGTTTGCAACTTGAGTTTTGCTACTGAAGCATCGATTGATTCTAAAACGGTATAGACTTGATTTTCCAAATTTGAATAGTTCTTGACGATGTATTCTACAGACAACGCTTGATTGGCAAAACTCATATCCATTACGCTGGCAGGATGCCCTTCAGCAGCAGCAAGGTTAATTAACCGCCCTTCACCGAGTAGATGGATTTTGCGACCATCTTTTAAGGTGTATTCCTCAACAAACTCACGCACCTTTCTCTTACTGACGCTTAAATCTTCCAGTACCGGAATATCAATCTCAACGTCAAAGTGTCCAGAATTGCAAATAAGGGCACCGTCCTTAATCGCCTCAAAGTGTTCTTGTTGCAGCACTTGACAATTGCCTGTTAACGTAACAATGACATCTGCTTCAACAACGGCTTCTATCATTGGTATTACGCGAAAGCCTTCCATTACTGCCTCCAAAGCATTCAACGGTTCAACTTCCGTAACGATGACATTCGCACCTAAGCCGCGTGCGCGATGTGCGAAGCCACGCCCACACCACCCATATCCTGCCACAACTATAGTTGCGCCAGCAATTAACAGGTCTGTCGCTCGGATAATCCCGTCTATTGTACTTTGCCCCGAACCATAGCGGTTATCAAAGAAATGTTTAGTTTTGGCATCATTGACAGCAATGATAGGGTATTTAAGAATTCCATCACGCGCCATACTTTTGAATCGAACAACTCCTGTGGTTGTTTGTTCTGTTCCCGCCAACACACTTTCGGCAAAAACTGGATTTGTGTTTTCGGAGTGAAGTCTTGACACAAAATCTGCGCCATCATCCATGGTAACCGTTGGTTGAAAATTAATTGCCGCGTCAATATGTTGATAGTAGGTCTCGGTATCTTCACCTTTGATTGCGAAGACAGGGATGCCATTATGTACAACAAGAGAAGCAGCAACATCATCTTGAGTGCTCATAGGATTTGAACCACACAAAAGTACCTCAGCTCCTCCAGTTTGTAAGGTTTTTACAAGATTTGCAGTTTCCGTTGTGACGTGTAGACAAGCAGAAATGCGTATCCCTTCCAGCGGCTTTTCCATTGAAAACCGTTCACGAATTAAAGCAAGTACAGGCATGAAGCGGTTGGCCCAGTCAATCTGTTGCTTTCCTCTTTCAGCTAAATCTCGATCCCTAATGTCGTAGTTCATCAATAAACTCCAATACAAATAATTATGCTTTGAGGCTGGTTCATAAATAGCAGTTTTGATACGTAAACAATTATGTATCATCCTCACTTAACCATATAACCAGCGTTTAATAGAAAAATAAGAGCATGTAGCGTAAAGCGCATCCTTTAGTATAATGGGGAAATAGCATCTTAACCAAAAGAATTTCACCACAAATATTGTACCACATTTCTGTGAAATTGACGACTTTCTCTTTAGTTTGAACCTCACTTCGTCAAAGAACTGTTCGGCGAACATCCACTTACCGAAAAATGGAGAGGCTTTTCTTGCAATTTTGTCAAAACAAAACTGTATCGGACGCTCATTTTTAATGACACACTTATTAATGTCACATCAATTACAGGAAAGGTCCTGTTTCTGGCAAAATAGTCGTGATCAATGAACCTTCTATCTAGACCTTTCGACATTACAGGTACATGAGGGAGTTATAACGTTAATCTACTATATCGCTGTACCATGTGCTGGCGCGGATACTGGCGAGGATAGAGGATGCCACTGAAGAATAGCACTACCGCGATTTGCCATCTTTGAATGGAGCGATCACCCCGCGTTCTGCAAGTTCAGCTTTTGCGTAGTGTGCGGGCATCTGTGAGGATTTCCAGTGTCCTGCGGCTTGCATATCGACGACGGTTGTCCCCGCTTGTGCGAGTGAAAAGGCTGATCCGCCGCGTAGGGAATGCCACTTGACGGCGCGACGAGTTGCCCGATACAACTACCCGCGAGTCACGGCTCATATTCTTATGGAAATCTGACTAATCTAACCCAAGTTGCTACCTATGTAAAAAGTTGCTTGATATTGGTAGCGATGATAAACAAAAAGACTTTCAACTCGAAACCCTCAGCCGTCACAGCGTGAATCGACTTAGGTAAAAGTTGTTCAATGAGACTGTTTGAAGTCTCAACGCTCTTTCGATATGTGTGTTGCAGATAAACCTCCCAAGGTGGATACTGCCGCTTTGAGTTCTTCTTGCGAAGGGGTTTCAACGTAATCCCGGCTTCCTGTAAAGCATCTTCAGTGGCGTAATCGCAATACGCTTTATCGGCATAGACGACAGACCCCGGCGGCAAATCGAAGGGATAACATCGCAAGCCTCGCACATCCGAACATCGCCCCGGCATCAAGAACGCCTCAACAATATGTCCTGTTTCGGCAACCATCAGATGTGCTTTGAGACCATAAAAGTAGCGATGCTTGCTTGCGATTTTCCCCCGCCATGCTTCGCCTTGATACAGACGCGAGCGAGAAATGCGGATGTTGTCGCAGACGGCTACCGGATAGGTATCAATGCTATAAATGTGATTCGGATTCTCTGCTTTGAAGTTCTCTGCGAAGTATTCAAACAACGTTTGAAACATCGCAGAGACCCGATGAAGTCTGCGATTATATCGTGAGTGTCCTAACATATTTGGAATATATCCAAGTGTTTTCAAGGCGGCGCAAGCGGTGTGTTGATTCCCTCCAAAGTATCTTGCGGAAACCCTGATCGCTGTCGTCATGACTTCAGCATCTGACATTTTAGCAAGTGGATGCTCATGATGTCCTTGTGCGATTAAAAAGTCGTCGCAAATCGTATAAACTGCTACAATAGTCAAGTCCATGGGATGCTCCTTTGAGTTTTTTAGGGATAAAAACACTATAAAGGATGTCCCATGGATTTACAACTACATACTAACTGGCAACTTGGGTTAATCTATTAAAGATAAAGACTTTCGTTTCACAATTGTGCGCAATAATTCTTCAAACTCCGAAATTGGTTTTTCACCTAAATTTTCACCTGTCCGTAGGCGAACCGATACTGTCTTTTTTTCAATTTCTTGATCACCTACAACAAGCATATAAGGTATTTTCTGCAACTGTGCTTCACGAATTTTGGCTTTCAGCCATTTGCCACTTTCATCAACATCAACCCGAAAACCGGCGGAGGTAAGCTGTGCAGCGACTTGACGCGCGTAAGATAAATGGCTGTCTGATATTGAGACTAGAATAGCCTGTACAGGAGCAAGCCAGACGGGGAACGCTCCTGCATACAACTCAATGAGATAAGCCATCAGACGCTCCATTGTTCCAATAACGCCGCGGTGAATGATGACTGGACGATGTTCTTGACCATCTTCACCTATATAGGTTAAGTCAAATTGGTTCGGGAGATGAAAGTCAATCTGAACCGTAGAATAGGTCTCCTCGCGACCATAAACATCACGGAATTGTATATCCAATTTCGGTCCATAAAATGCAGCCTCCCCTAGTGCTTCTGTATAAGGTAAGTGAAGGTTGTCCATTGCTTCTCGCAAGACTCGCTCCGCCATCTCCCACATTGGATCGTTATCAGCATATTTTTCCCGATCCGCCGGGTCGCGGAGAGACAATCGATAATGGTAATCAGTAATTCTCAGTGTTGAATACGCACGTTCAACGAGGCGCATCACGTTGGCGAATTCCTCCTTAACTTGATCTGGTGTACAGAAAATGTGAGCATCATTTAAGGTCATAGCTCGGACACGATGCAAACCGCTTACAGTGCCGGATCTTTCGTAACGGTACATCGTTCCTAATTCAGCGATGCGCTGGGGAAGATCGCGATAACTACTGGGTTTTAACGAGTAGCAAAGGATATGATGTGGGCAGTTCATAGGCCTAAGCACCATATCTTCTTGTTCTAGTTTTATAGTGGGGAACATGTCGTCTTTGTAATGATGCCAATGACCAGATGTTTCATACAACTCTTTCTTACCTAAATGTGGAGTATAGACATGCATGTAACCGGCACGACGTTCTTCCTCTGTGATGTACTCTTCCAAACACCGGCGCACAACAGCTCCTTTCGGGAGCCACAGAGGCAGAGACGCGCCAACAAGATCATGCATAGCAAAGAGTTCAAGGTCGCGGCCCAAGCGTCGGTGATCTCGCCTTTTTGCATCCTCAAGGCGTTCAAGGTGCTGATCAAGTTCTGTCTTATTGTGCCAAGCAATCCCATATATACGCGTCAACATTTCATTTTTTTCGTCACCGCGCCAATAGGCACCAGCTGTATTCGTTAATTTGAAGGCGTTAGCTTTTATCTTCCCTGTATGCTCAACATGGGGACCACGGCAAAGATCTACGAAAGTGTCATGTTGATAGACTGTAATTGTGGGGTAATTCCTTTCTGGCAATTCGTTACTATCTTGGTCATACTGTCCTTGTACAAGCTCTTCAATGAGCTCAAGTTTATAGGGTTGATCTTGGAATAACTCGCGAGCTTCTTCTGGCGTTACTTCTTGAACTTGAAAGCGATGGCGACCGCGAAGAATTTCCCTCATTCGGTTCTCAATCTGCTTCAAGTCTTCTTCCGTTGGTGTGTGAGATAAAACAAAATCATAATAAAAACCATCTTCAATTGGGGGACCAATAGCGATTTTGGCTTCGGAAAAACGTTCAAGCACTGCTTGTGCCATTACGTGTGCTACAGAATGACGGATTTTGTACAGGTCCACATCATAACCTTCAGGAACATATTTTTCAACGTTTGATCTCATACTAATTTCTTTGTTCATAGTTCTTTTCCCCTATAAATTTCAAAATTTTCCGTGCTTACGGGTCTGCACAACATATCTGAAAAATCTGCAAATTGTGCAAAAAAAAAGCTTATGCTACCGAGATCGGTGGGCATAAGCTGCAATGGGACTTAAAAATGAAAAACGATGACTTTCAATCTATATTTCAGTTATCCCTTTGCGCGCACACCCGGCGCAAAGTAGTTCGCAATCCACAATGGGATGTATTAGAAATACTGTGCAAACCGGAGTATGAACGTAAAAGAATCATTTTCATCGTCTTTCAACAATTGATAATCGCTAAATATTTGGATTTATCCGAGCTAGATTTTCCATACTAATATTATACCCGATCCACGTTGCATTGTCAAATTTTATTAATTATCCTCCAAGTTACCAGTTATAAATTTTATGAAGTTACAACTGCCAACTCGGGCTATATGGTGAGAGATGATGAATATAGGAGTGCTGTTTTGTATTTCTGGTTGGTCGCGTTTGGAATCATGTATCCTATCGCGACTTTCCGTCTTTGAATCGTGCGATTGCGCCGCGCTCGGCGAGGTCAGTTTTTGCGTAGTGTGCGGGCATCTGTGAGGATTTCCAGCGTCCTGCGACTTGCATGTCTACGACAGTTGCACCGGCTTGTGTGAGTGAAACAGCAGATCCGACGCGTAGAGAATGCTCGGAGATGAAACCGCCCACGCTGGCATCAGTTGCCCGCTTTTTGATAATACGACGTGCAGAGTAGTCTGTCAACGTTGTTTTGACTTTTTGTAGGTCGGGTAGAACGGAGTGAAACCCGACAAAATCGGGCGAGCACACCTGTCAGTTTAGATGTGACAAACTAAGAGTGCGGGTTCAATCGCGTCAGACGGATGTGATCGCCGCGGCGGATGTGTCGAAAGAGTGCCCCGCGGATGATGTCGGCACGTTCTCGGTACTGGTTCATTTGTAATAACATGTTAGGATTTATCTAATTCTTTCAGATCAATTTGGAATATAGGAAGTTCACGGTTGGGAACACTTGCAGACTTCCTTGTGCCGACCAGCAAGCCGCCCGCTGAGCGATAAAATCGTTCAGCGGGCGGGTCGCCTTCAATAATCATTTTACTGTATCCGAGGTGCCGGGCTTGTTCTTGGGCGTGCATCATTAACTCTCGACCATAGCCTTTTCCAATAAAGGCTGGATCCACAAATAGAAGACTCAACTCTACTTCGGCAGCAGAGATGCATTCTAAGGAATAAAACCCTACTGCGTTTCTTGCAGCTTCAAGTACAAAAGTAGGGTTGTTCTCAATATAGCACTTGTCAATAGTGAGTTCCGCAAGGCATGCCTGCATAAATCGGTCAGAATACCCCCAATATGACTTGGAACGGAATGCGAGTCCGCTCAAGTGCTCAACTTCACTCGGTAAAGCCTGTCGAATACGCCATTTCTGTGTATTAGACACAGTTCATTTCTCCTTTACACAATTAACTAAGACACGAGAGATGCGCTCCGAATATCGTCCAATTCTTGCGCGTTGAAGACACCGACTGGTAGAGATTCCGATACTCTTCGGAGACGCTCTGACCGAATATCATTAGATCGTCCGTGTTGATTGTCACGGGTACGCCGTTGTCAAATAAAGCACGAATGGGATGCGAGGCAAGATCGGATACACCACCCAACATCACGTTACTCGTTGGACACACGTTCAATTGTATCTGATTCTCCGAGAGCCACCGCATGACTTCAACGCATTCTGCGGCACCGATACCGTGTTGAACCTCGTCCAAATCAAGGACTTCAACGGTTCGTCGGACCTCTTCTGCACCCCCAAACTCACCAACGTGTGCTTTGAGTTTCATTCCCGCAGCGCGCGCCTTTGTAAATAACGGTTTCATAACCTCAGGTGGACACACCTCTTGACGACTATAGAGATCTATTGATTGAAATGTCCCGGATTCTACCGCCTCGTATGCGAAACGCGTTAGTTTCGGATCGTCAGCATTTCCACGAGAAAAGCCGAGTTCTGGACGTAAATCTGCCTGTTCCCGATATTGCGCAGCCAAGGTCTCAATGAACGCACAAAGTCCAGCCACCCCGTCAGGATAGAATTCTGCCAGACGGATGTCGAAGCTCATCTCAAGCATAACAACGCCATCTTGCACGGCATCGTTCATCGCTGATACCCCAACGAACTCGAAACCTTCACGGTGTTTTATGGGAGATACTAAGACCGCGTCCGCATACGCCATCATCCCCTCAAGTCCATTCATCTTGGGAGGCGGTTTTGTTAGAGAATGCCCTATCCAACGTTCTACGTTCTCTAATCGCGTGCTGAAGAACGCATGACAGTGAACGTCAGTTTTGGGGGTTGCTTTTATAGCAGTCAAATTATCTGTGGAGAGTGCTTCAACGAAATCCATATTCATAATACAAATTAAGTGAGGGTGTTTGTTTCATCTATTCTTCGCCAAGTGAGATATGAAAAATCCCTCGTTCATTAATAGCAGTATAGAGTTGATTGTTAAGGACGGCGAGAGAATTAACGTCCCCTAAAACTTCTGAAGAAATCTGCTTCCACTTGCCAAGGGTGTCCAAACGGTAGACACCCGCATCGTCAGTGCCATAAACTGTTGTACCATCTATAGCAAATCTGTTTATGCTGGGACGTTCTCCAAGGTTATCAGTTATCACGTGCCAATGTTCGCCGGTTTGTGAAGCCAAGACCCCTGCGTCTGTTGCGACATAAACCGTTGAGCCTACAAAGAGGATCTCGTTGAAATGCGTAAAGCGAAGGGGCAGGCTTAGCGTAATATCTTTCCAGTTTTTTCCACTATCCAACGATTGAAATAGTTGACCATCTCGCTTACCGACGTAGACGGTTTCTTCTGAAACTGCTACCGTGAAACCATTTTTCATATCCGCATTAGGTTGTTTATCAGTGTTTATCAATCCGGTATCTATCCATTTGGGATCCCCGAGTTTCCACTTGAAAAGTCTTTGTCTGTGTTCTGCGTAGAATACATTATTACTGACAACAATCGCTTTGATTTTCGCCTCTTTTTCAGGCAGAGGAGATAGTGAATCTGGGTCGTGAGTGGAAAAATCTTGAACAGGAATTAGCGTATTGCCGTCCGCAGATAAACGGTAAATTCGCAAAACCTGCTTTTCAGGCGAAACGAAATAAAGTATGTTACCGTCAAGCATCAACTTTGAATCGAAAGAGGTATAAATACCTAACTTGTCCTGTTTTAAGGGGTCAGACGGAGTCGCCGCCGTAGCAAACTCCCCGGCAATCGAAAGTTTTTTCCAAGTCCCACCTTCATCTGTTGATTGATAAACTTCATAGCCGGTATGCGCGTATAATCTGTTATTGAAGACAACCAGATTGTTTGTCCTTGTTCCTACTATTCCATCCATAAATAGATGCCACGATTTACCGCTATCGGTTGTGCGATGAATACCAGAGGCACCAGCCTTGTAAAATGTTGTCTCGTTCACCGCTACGGCTGGAAGGTTGCTGATCATGGGCATATCCGTGTCAACTCCGAACTCGGTCCACGTATGTCCACCATCTGTTGAACGAGATTGTGTAGCACCCAAAGTTAAGATCGTTTGACCGGCGGCTAAAACGGTTATACTGGATGCTCCCGCCTGCGAGTCAGGTTTGTCTATCTGCGTTATTTCGGTCCATGACGCTCCCAGGTCAGCTGAATGGAAGATTCTAACTGGATGTAACTCGCTTTTCGGCACCGCTGGTTTCCCTACCTCTATTGGTGTGAATCCGAGTCGGTAGGGACCTGTTTCGGCATGAAGATTGTTATTAAACACTGCCAAGGAATAGATGGTTTGTGATGCGCCTACCGGCACCTTTTTCCAAATATCTGAATCGAGATGGGGTAAATCAGGCCCCATTGCAACGTAAAGATTGTTATTAAACACTGCCAAGGAATAGATGGTTTGTGATGCGCCTACCGGCACCTTTTTCCAAATATCTGAATCGAGACGATAGAGTCCGCGATTCGTGCCAACGAACACTATTTTTCCAACGGTCGCTATGGCAGAAATCCTTTCGTTTCTTAGTCCGTCATTGAAGAGGTTCCATGTTATGCCACCGTCTGCAGAACGAAAAATCTGTTTATGTTGAAGGGCAAGATACATCGTAATAGGTGCCTGTGGCGCGCTCATGATAATGAGTCCAATAGTATATCCCTTGGGTCGAGAACCCCTTGAATTCCACGTCTCACCCGTATCTTCTGAAGTAAATATCTCATCAGCAGAGACGATATAAAGGGTTCCTTTATGCGCTGCCATCGGCATGAAATATTTATCAATCGGGATATTTGCGTTGATGTGTGTCCATGTAGTCGCGCCTGCTGCGAGTTTGTACATCCCTGTTGGTGAAGCGGCATACAGGGTGCCTTCAGGTTCAGCAAAGATATTAAGGACCTGCCCGCCCGGTGGTGCATTCCCTTGTATCCATTGTGCTCTGGAAAACTTAGAGAAATTTTCTTGTGCATTAGATGTTGAAACGTGCTCAAAAGTCTGCGAACTCGTCCCTATGTTGTTGTCTGAGGACGTAACTCGTCCAATTTGATTTCGCACATCAGGTTTCGATTCAACATCAAAAACGACAGGTGCCTCAATGATTTCAATGGTAGGTTCAGATTGTGCCTCAAAGTTGTAAGGTCTCTGAAAACGGGCGAGATATCGGTTGCTGACCCCGAGCGTCAATATAATCATGACCACAGCTGCGCCGAAGGCACTCCACGGTAGCAACGGTTTTCCAGGGGGCGACGGTGTAGGTTTCATATCGGCGATTTGCCGCTTGATGCTCTCGCTTAAACGCGCGGGTATTTGCGTACCGCCGAGGACTTCTTTGATGAGATGTTCTTGGTCGTCTTGTAAACGCTTTCGTCCGCGCTGGAGCCGACTGGTAATGGTGTTTACGGACACTCCCAAGAATCTGCTAATCTCCTTGGTGCTCATCTCACCGAGATAGTAGAGGGTGACGACAGTGCGCTCACTTTCCGGCAGTTTTGCGAGCAGTTTTTTGGCGCGTTCAAGGCGATACTCGCCGGCTGCTGTCTCACGTCGCGCGGATTCATAATGTGTATACGACGCATTCTCGATTTCTTTCATAGGCGTGTCCTCTAAGGATTGTATGGCAGATTTCTGTTTTTGAATCCAATTGAGACAAAGCCGGTTTGCGATAACATACAGCCATCCAGCGAATTGGTGAGGATTCTTGAGTGTTGAGAGGTTTTTGTATGCGCGAAGGAAAGTGTCTTGGGTTACCTCCTCAGCGTCCTGAAAATCACCGATTTTTCGCCACGCAAGAGCGTGAACGCTCTTTTGGTACTTTCGCACCAAAACATTAAAGGCTTCATCATCGCCTGCTAATGTATCTTGAATGAGTTGTGCATCATTTTCTCTTTCCACCGGAAACCCTCCTAAACTGTAAATTCGAGTGCCTGCATTCGACAATAGGTTTAATCAGAACGGTTTGTATAATCTTATTGTAAAGTGAACTACCAATTAAAAGCAATTTTTGTGAACAGTTGGTTGACTGTTTCTTTGGCGTGTTGATCTCCGTAGACAATGTATAACACAAGATTTTCAATAAAAGTATATTTAAAGACCGCATTGAAATTTAGCTTATGTTCACGTGCTGAACGCAGTCGAATCGTCACCCACCTTTCAGTTCCGATTTCAAGGTTCATACTTGCCCGAAGAGAAAACTCGCGCGTCTTGTGTCCGTCTGGAAAAGTCTGCCAGAGGTTTTCACCTTCAATACCTACCGACAAAAAGCGGAACGGGATTAAGTTCATCGCGGTCGTGACGAATGTTGCTGTGGCACCCTCAAACTCGCCATGTTGGTAGACAACAAAAATACGGTCAGGTTTCTGACGGTTATATGTTGTCTGTGCTGCCACTATCCAGTTCGAGTGAACATCATAAGACCAGTTTCTGTAGAAAAACCCTGTCTCTATCTTTTCTCCCAAATCGAAACCGATCAGTTGAAAATGGTTGCCTCGTGTTTTTTCGCCGTCTTGATTCCACGTCACAGATTGGACAGATTCAAAGTTAACGCTCCGCAAAAAGCCTTTCTCAACGGGCCAACGGTATGCACCCCAAAAACTGGGTTGCCGGATATCCGTGAGTCGAACGTATCCATTGACAGGATTAAAGCCTGCTGTAAAATCGCGATAGGCAAGACTAATAATAGGGTTTCCTTTGCGGGATATTTCCGCGATAAAGGCGCGCGCATTGTCTTTTTCGGACTCCCAATTGCCCGCATAACTTGTAATACCATTTCTAAAAGTTTATACTGCATTAGCAGCATTTATGAAATGTGAGAATCCAGTGAGTTTAGCGATAGTGCCATCGGAGTAGTTTTGAAGTATCTCCGTGACTTTAGTCTGCATATCTTCCA
>MKWU01006501.1_pt1 | contig 11842 bp, 11 predicted proteins | sample 809101 | NCBI WGS metagenome assembly MKWU01 (sample SAMN05860141, study PRJNA318959) | sponge metagenome | host: Aplysina aerophoba | place: Slovenia: Piran, Adriatic Sea, Gulf of Piran | collected 2013-05-07
TAGTCAACTTCAGTGGCAGTAAGTAAATCTAGTGTTCTGATTGGCTGGTAGGAATGGTGATGTTGATAATAGCTCAAGTTGTTGTTTCGCAGCACAAACCATCTCTTCTTCCACGACTAATGGGAGGAAGGGAGAGAAGCCACAGAAGAAGGAAAACATTCATCTTCGTCTACATATGTAGATGGACTACCCATAGTCCAGTGCTCTTTCATGCACATACACTGACCTTCCTTATGGCTCCCAGCTTGGTGAGGTAGCCTTCTCGGGAAGACACCTGCAGAGGGGTGGGGGCATGCATGAACTGCAAGTGTGCCACACACACACAAACCTGTACAGTAATTGCTCATGGAGACCCTCGGTGTACAGCACAGCATACATGCAAGCTTCGCAAAAGGAGTAACTGCTCATTCCAGTGACCACTGCCGAACTTAGTGGCCCGGTGCTACCATGGAGGCAAGCACGATGCCCCCACATCAGCACTGTCCCATGCACTAGCATGCAGACAGGACAGGAGAAGGTTGTGGTCTTGTTTTTTTGCACATCAGGCAAGGGGAAGGGGGCTCAAGCCAGTGTCACTCCTTCATTGTCCCACTTGTCCACCGTCACTCGCCTCACACCAATGTCACTCATTGATTGTCCCCCATGTCAACGTCATTCATTCATTGTCACTATTCATTGTCACTCACACCACTGTCATTCACTCTTTGTCACCCAACTCAACGTCACTCATCACTTACAACCAATCTCCTAATCAGTGATCCATTCTTTTCCTTGGGCAGTGCCTGTACCTCCACCCCCTGAGATCTGGACTCTTCCCTGTCACCGTCAGAATCACTGTCAGACAAGTACGCCGCTGTGTCGTTGTTCATGATAGTGTGGTGTGTGATTGGCATGTACGAGTGCGGCTCTTCAATGTAGCGGGAATAGGGCAGCTTTAGGCTAACCTGGGGACCTGGTGAACGGCAGGGACACACACGTAACATGCGGGCCCGTGTAACCTTCACTTAATCACCCCAATCTGCATATCCTGCCACACTCACTTCATTCCCATATCCCCACACTGCTCTCTCTCTCTCACTGCCTCTCCCTCCCCCTTCTCCCACATGTACATGTCATAGGGAAATATATACAGTATAAGGAGTATAACATACTCTATGCTCATGTCATTTACTGTAGATACAGTCGTTTCAGGTTTCTTGTGCCAGTTGCACGTGAACATACGCTACAGTATATGCATAAATATACTGTATATATACTACTACCACTACTACATAAAAAGATTGATTGCACTGTGAACACTACATTCAGCCATGTGATGATCTAGGTAGTGGAACAGCAGTCTCACATAAATTCCAATGATATATGCAATTATGGCATGTGAGATCCACCAGTCCAATACTAAAATCACGCGAGTGCTTGCAGGGAGCAATGTGTGAACTGGACGTACATGAAACAGTGAAACGCGACACTTGTTTCATTCCCATATTCCTACACTGCTCTCTCCCTTTCACACACTGTCTCCTCCAACCCTCTCCCCCTTCTCCTCGCATGTACATGAACACCAGGGGCAGCAGTACAAACAGATGTACACACATCCTCTTGCACTCTGGTGTGACGCTACCTATGTCTCCTCCGATGCTGGGTTGTTCATTCTCAAAGTGATGCTGCAGCTGTCGAACAGTGGGGAAATTGTGGTTGCCGAACTGGTAGGTGCCGTTAGCAAGCCGGGTCAACTTAAAGTGAAGGACAGAGCGCTGAGACCTTTGGGAGCAGAGGAAAGAGAACAAGACAGGCACAAACTGTAGTGTGGTAGGTTTGCACGGTATGATTACGTAATGCATGGTGCAAGCCACGTGTGTAGTAAAACTATGCGCAAGTGGAAAAGGAGGCCTTGTCACTAGTGTCGGGCATCCACAAGTTCCATAAATACTTCTATGGACACAGATTAACTCTAGTGACTGACCACAAGCCCCTCACCACCATTTTTGGCCCAAAGACCGGAGTACCAGTCCTGGCAGCAGCTCGACTGCAAAGGTGGGCCCTGTTGCTGTCCGCTTACAGCTACAACATTAAATTCCGCCCACCGCAGGCCCACGCCAATGCGGATGGACTATCTCCGCTGTCGCTTTCCTAACCCGACGTTAGTCATCCGAAATCATCCGTAACCAGTATCTTCAATTTATCGCAAATACAAGCTCTCCCTGTGTCAGTAGCTCAAATGAAGCAGGCTACACGCACCGATCCACAGTTGTCTTGGGTCTACCGCTACACACAGGTTGGCCGGCCAGAGCACGTTCCTACAGATCTAAAGTCATACTATGATCGACGGGGAGAACTGACAGTGGAGGCAGGCTGTGTGCTTTGGGGCATTCGTGTCCTGATCTTAGAAAAGCTTCGTAGCCTGGTCCTGGAGATGGTGCATGAGGGACATTTGGGCATTGTACGGATGAAAAGCCTGGCAAGAAGTTACTTGTGGTGGCCGGGATTGGATGGCGATCTGGAGAAGCTGGGCAAGGCGTGTGTCCAATGCCAGAAGGAGCACAAGTTGCCTGCAGCTGCCCCATTTACACCCATGGCTATGGCCATCCAGACCTGGGCACGTGTCCATCTGACTTTGCTGGCCCCTTTCAGGGAAGGATGGGCCTGGTGGCTGTCGATGCACATTCAAGGTGGCCGGAAGTTGTGGAAATGTCCACCACCATGGCTTCTCAGACAGTAACGGTGTTAAGGAGGATGTTTTCAGTCAATGGATTATCTCAGCAGCTGGTCACTGACAATGGCCCACAAATTGCGTCTGAGGAGTTTGCTAGTTTCTGTCGGTCAAACGGGATTAAACACATTCGTGTGTCCCCCTTCCTCAAACAGGGTGGCTGAAAGGTTCGTGCAGACTCTATTGCGGAAGTCAGAGAAGAATGGATTATCTTTCCCGCACCGTCTGAGTAGTTTCCTACTGATGTACCGCACCACTCCTCAGGGAACCACATCACTACCACCAGCTGTGCTGCTCACGGGTCGCCCACTTTGTACCTGGTTTGATTTACTCCACCTCGATTCGGGATGTACTGTTACCTCACAGCAGTCGGTGCACAAGCAACATCATGACAATCACAGCAAACCACGCTCCATGCAAGTGGGTCAATTGGTAATGGTTCAGGATTTCCGAGGCAGCTCTCGATGGGTTCCAGCCTCTGTTGTTACACAGTTGGGCCCTTCTCTTTCATGGTCAAGACATCAACAGGATTGTTGCGGAAATGACACACTGACCACACCCATGCCCATGGGGAGGACTCTACACCGGAGACTGAACCAGCCGAGCAGGAGGAGTTTCCCAGTTTTGCCCTCTAATCAACCACTGATCCTGCCGACCCTGCTACTGTAGGTGAGACTCAAGAAGCAGTTCGTGTAGCTGGATCTGAAACAGTTTCTTCTCATTGTTATCCCTCAAGAGATCGTCATCCGCCAGATTGGTTTAACTTTGACTCTGCTTGACCCAGAGGACTCTTACTTAGTGGGGAGGAGATGTAGTGTATTAGGTTTGCACTGTATGATTAGGTAATGCATGGTGTAATGCCACGTGTGTAGTGCGTATGCTCGATGTGTAGTTGCCTCATGTGTTATTGAGTTAATTGAGTACCACCTTGTGCGAACCGAGCGCCTGCGGTCCGAGTTGGGACACGACACAAGCAGTACTCAAGGTAGAATGAAGCAAGTGATATGTATGTACATTGGAGTAATCACTGGATAATCTTTGTTTGTCGGATAACTGAGGCGATCACTGGTTGCCGCAAATAGGACTTCGTGTCCCCCCCCGGCCAGGGATCAGTTTTACTGACCTGGTTAGGTCGGCATAATATCTAGTGATTATTGCTATTTATTACTAACGTCCCACACTGGGTACAGTGTACAAATCCCCAGCCTGCTTATAATAAGGCATGTCAATAAAACAGATTGCAATTTACAGAGAATAGAGGACACAAGAAGACATTGGGATCAAAATACTCACCCGACCCATCCACACACACACACTCACTTGACGGACACGCTGTAGTCCTGTGGGTCGCTGCTGGGCCTCATGAGGAAGGTTCCTTCTGGTGCATTGTCAATGAGCATGCACTCTGCCGTGTGCCGGTTGAGATAGGGGTGGTACCAGCTGCAGGGATGAGGGGTGGGTGGGGCAAGGAGGTGGGTGAGGCATGCGGATGTGGGTGGGGTAGTTTATGAGGTAACACACTGTGCCGTGTAGTGCCCTTGCAGCTAGTTGGTATGAGCACTGTTTATAGTTAACACTCGAAATAGGAGGAAGCACATAACATTTACTAACAATCCTGCTGCTAGTTTACCGAGCTGACAAATTTCCTAATTTTTCTGACCATGTACTATTCTACTGAGCTGACAATTTATTTAAATTATACCGACAATTTACTAATTAAGCTAAAAATTTTACTAGACCGCTGATTAACTAAATGGTGTGGTGATCTGCTGAGCAATGGCCGTCACATTTGTTCTTGCTTGTTGCAGCTCTACATGGTGAGAGCCTCCAGCCAGGGCAGCAGATCTGACTGGCACTGCAGTCGCCGTGCCTCTGCCAGCCCTTTTCCAGCAACAAGGAGAAGCAAGCTAGAGCTCAGTCTGCCCAGCACACGGTACACACTCGACTCTAAGGATTTCCACACTGCCACGGAGGAACAGTCTACCTTGAAGATGTCTCCTAGCAAACACACATGGAGGGTACATAGACGCACACGTACACACACACATATACATATGCACATATGTACATGACCATACACTCACGCATGCACACACGCACGCACGCACACGCATGCATATATGTACGCACACACACATGCATGCATATACGTACGTACGCACACACACACGCACACTTTCATAGAGTTCCATCTTTAAAAGTCAAGGTAGCTCGGGATACAAGTTAATTAGCAAAGAAGCCACTGCCTACACACAGTGACACTGTGTGTAGGCACCCAATTAGAATCAGCACAACTTGCCCTGTCCTGAAAATAGAGGGAAACAGTCACAGTACCTTGTGAACTACCAGATAACGTAAGGGAATACACCTTGTATGCAGGCAGCTGGAGACACTGTCGATTAGTAGCAACAAGATGTGGTAGCATTGGTACCTTTTGGTAACATGAAACACCCCAAAAAGGATTTTGAAAGTGGCAGTTTGAAAAACACTGTCTAAGGAATATCACCCCAAACACATGTTGTAGTCATTGAAACGGATGAAAGCTGAATGTACCAGAAACGATTGTGCTTGACACGTGAGAGAGTCACTTCACTGACGGCACTAGCACCACACGGTGTCACATGCAGCAGGAACTGTATACAGTACATACATACATCATACGCCACATTAGTTCCAATAGAGACCCGGGCCACTATTTCGCTCCAAGTTTACAGCGGCACCAGTCTCTATTAATGTATGCCTTTGGTGAGCCCGACCTTTAAACGACACATGACCTCGCTCTGTCCTAGCCCAGCCCCATATGGACAAATATGGTAGCTGTAGATAGCAGGCACATCATAGCCACACATCAGTTCATGGGCAAGTGCTCCAAGGAGACGACACAAGAGGAGAGAAACACAGTGTCACATGTACCGTGGAAACCCAGACTCACAAGGCTGTGGGAGTTCATGCTCCATCACCACTCTGTGCACAAGATACGTGCTAGCAATGTACAGTATAACACAAACTTGAGTTCAAGTGCACTCAGGAGAAAACGCAATCGTCTTTAAACGACACATACCAAAGTGCTAGCCCACTCTACCCTAGTTCTGAAAATATTTGTCTGGTACAAAACATGAGAGCGACCATGGAGCGACAGACCCTTATCGTAGGTACGCACAGATCGCGTGAAAAGTGAGATACCTGAAGACTTGGCGGTACACTGGTAGACTCCCTATCAACCATCAGGAGTAAATTCTGTACGATTTCAGCACGGGTCGCTTCGATATAGTCCCAGCTCGATCTACGACTTAGAACGCCACTTTCTCCCGAACTCACTCACCAGATGCCCCGCATTGGATCACGAGGATTCGGCTCGCCTTGGCGAATACTGGTACTCATTCCTACGCACAAGACGGGCCCACTCCTGGCGGACATCTCGCCACTAGTTTCCCCACTACATGCAGCCATGTACTCCCTCACTGTGATGCATGTTTATGCAGCGAGTGCACGTGACTTGGGGCACACGGACTGCTCCATCCCCGCGCCAATGACGCATGATTCGGGGGCAGTAAAAGTATACTCGGAGAAAGCCCAGTGCGAGCCTGAAATGAAATTATCCAGCACTGTTCACAGCTCACGGGTATAGCCGTAGGGGTGCGTGTTGTCCCTGTCCCTACATGTGTATATAGGTGGTGCAGGTGGCCTGTGTTCATACATGCATTACCATTTGCACAACAGTAGTGGCAGGTCTTTGTTCCGTTGAACACTGCATTAATCGCATGAACAATTTGTAAGACAGGAATCTTATCGCCGTAGCCAGACCCTGCGCAATAGAGGAAAGGGTCTGGTTATGCAAGACCAGAATCTCACACGGTTTAACGTTTGGAGAATCGCATTTCCACTTCTACTGATGCTAATCAATCATGACACGTCAGTGAAGAAGAAACCACAAAGCTATATACTTCAACAAACTTCACATAGCACAGTCATACACACATTGCTGTGAAACTGCACACTGACATGCAGTTCAGTTCGTGCCGCCCGATCATGCATCAGCTATGGTAACTTCCACTTCCACTCCAGGTTCAATGCTGATGGAGGTCTGAAATGGAATCAAGGATCAACATTGCACTGCATTCATACAATGAACACCACAACATTCAGCTACAACTCAGCTACGTCCTGTTCAGTTTACATGCAGCAAGTGCTTGCAATATAGGCTAGCATTACTTAGACCAACTTCACAAAAAGACAGGTGTTCAGAGTCAGGAACCAACTGAGCTAAGTCACTCTAAGTCACACTAAGTCACCGAAGGAGCAAAGAGAAAGATTAAAAATTAGGAGCTTAGAAATAGGAACCAGCTAGTGAAACACAGTAAAAGTGCACTAGACGAACTAAGAAAGTGCACTCCAAAGTTGCTTTTGCTCATTCTGTCACAATGCAGCAGTTGCGGGTAACAAGGTTTCCTAGCGTCAGTTTAGCTGAAAGTGTGCGGGGGGGGGAGGGCGTAAGGGGTCAGGTGTGTGAGGCATGTCGGGGAACTGTGTGTGAGGCATGTGGAGGGGGAGGGTTAGGTGTGGGAGGCATGTGGAGAGGATACAATCTTCTTGACTGTCTCAGCAGGGCTGTGCAGATCAATGACTCTCTTGTGGATCCTCATCTCAAAGCGGTCCCAAGTCTTGGAGCCCTCGCCACAGGGTGTTTTGCGGGTGGTGATACGGAGGGTCTTGGTGGGCATGCGAATGGGTCCCTTCACACGAAGGTGCTCTTCCTTGGCACTGCGTATCAGGTCTTGACACACTGGGTGAGAAATTAAATTCACTACAATGATTACATACACAAGTACAAGTTAACATGAGATTACAATCAGTTTGCTAATACATGGAAAATATACCATACGCATGTATATGTACATCTGTGTGCACACACTAGCCTTGTGTACCCAGGCTACATACACACACCGCACACACTCACCACACGCGCACACGCACGCACACACACGCATTATACACAAATGCACTAATACACAACACTGATAGAGAACGCACCTTTCTCCAAGCTCTTGACATTCTTGCTGGTTAGAGTGATCCTGATTTTATGTATAGCCTGCTCTTCCTGGGGAAAGCCCTTCTCCTTCAACCCTGCCTGCAGGTTGAAAATGGTTGAGCCATACCATTGAAAACATATTCTACACAACAGAACGGGCCAGCATCTCACAAAATATGCACTTCGAGCTAAGAGTTAGCACAATAGCAAAATCTGGATGCATAGGCTTATAGAAGCTACCATTTCTTTCGTTCGGCCGACTTAATCTCAGACTCTCTGGGAACAGCGGTGAGCCGACACGTGGTGGATTGATCATGTGACGTGACGTCACTTACTAGGCGTGTGATGTGCAGTCTAGCCAGGCTATCCATGAATAACACAGAGATAACGGAATGCTATGAATACGATTAAGCCAATGTTATTCATTGTCCAGTGCAGCTACCTACGCAACGTTATGTCGGACAGCACGCACTATACTGCTCGGGGCATCCGGCAAAGGACTTGTTGGAGGAGGCCGTGCAGGATATATTTCAGTGAGGAATTTGGTTGTAGCTTCTCTTTCGAGTGATCGGTTGTTGGTAGTGGTTAATCGCTAAACCGACGCCATAATGTCTATTTACTTATGTGTGAATTTGGTTACTTTTACGTTCCATTGCTAACCAACCACTTCACCTTTACTACCACCACCTGGCAAGACGTCTGGAGTTCAGTGATTTGAAGCCCATAGCCCTTCCTAGAATCGTGGGCCGAGTCCTAAAGTCCCCAGGACCCGTTCCGGCATATCAAACAGACGGCCGCCAATGACGCGTCGATAGTAGCGAATCTCGGCCTGACGAACGGCACTGCAGTAGCATCGCCTGCGGATGGATGCGACCTGCTGCGCTCCCGCCAGTGTAGAGCAGCATGTTTGAATGCTCTGTGTTAAGCGTACACATAAGCTGAAATAGGTACTAAACTTTTCCTGTGCTTCTGCAGAGTCGCATTGTACCCCATTCGTTCCGTGTGATCGTAACGAAGGTGTTAACGAAGCCTCACTCTTTGTTGAGCAGTCTGACACATTCCGGGCATATCTCTCAGTTGTATGATCTCACGAACTCGACAGCCTGACAACTGTATGATTTGTACCTTGGTACTTGGGTACACAGAGACGCATTAGTTACGCAGGTCACATGTAGCAGCATACACGCGCATGGTTACCATTATATTTACCTGCATGTCTACTTGTCCATCTTTTGCTGCAGGCTGTTGGAAGGGTCAGTTGATTGATCAGAGTCTGCGGTTGTGGTAACATGTCTTCAACAGGAGCAGCTAACCATTTGATAAGGATGTGGTATTCCGTTCTGTGTTTCATTCTTCTCGCAACCACCAGTGTATCCGAGATGAAACAAGATCCTGATTCCACTAACACAGTCCTAAAAACTGCGCATGTACCCAACGAGTACACCCAAGACATGAAGACAGGAAGTGCACCTGGACTTCCAGGAGTCTTGGGCCAGCAGCGCTTGAAACAATACATCGCTAAGTTTCATTCGGGTGTGTTTGCAGCAATTCAAAGTGGAGTCTGTGGGTCCCAGTCAGGAAGTCAACTTGTTACCATGACTACTGGTGAACAATTCTGCTGTCAGCTTCGCCAAAACACACACATGGTTCAGGGCGAATTGTTAACTTACCACCTGGCACGTCTTCTTCGTCTTGACAACAGAGTACCTGTTACCGTAGCAACACAAATTCAATATACCAATAACAGATTACAGGTAATTCGTAGTGCGATGGCAAGTGAGGCAAGATGGTCGCTTGGAGCAATGCTGGTGTGCAGTGCTTTTGTGCAGAACTTGGAAGAAGTTGCTCTTCCTGTTGAGATGAGGGAAATGGTCCACCAGTACTTTCCAAAAATGAGCAAGCAAGGGGAAATGGAATTCAAAGCATCTAATTTTCCATGGTTCAATGAAGCTTCATCTGCCCCCCTGTGGACCCAGTGGGTGGAGTTGGTTGTCCTTGACTACCTTACAGGTAACACAGACAGGCTTGTGAATGTGCTCACAAGCTATCACTACAATTCGGATATTGTAGATGCTCCAGTACACAATCTTGCACAGAGCCCTTCGGGGGACCTTGTACTGTTTGACCATGATAGGAGCTTTTGGATTGGGTACCATTTTGCTGACAACGACAAACAAATAAAAATGTACCAAGAGTTCTTCTTGATGCACATGTGTACATTCCCAGCAAAGTTGCTCACGTCTTTTGGGCACATTTGCAAGCAGCCAGAGAAGCTTGGGGATACTCTGATAAAGTCACTTCAGATGTTGGATGCAAGGTCATTCGAGCTGGTCTATCCCATTTCTCACAATGTTGTGGAGAAGTTGCAGGAGAGGGTCGGCCATCTTTGTGACCACATCATTCAAACATGTAAACTGTCCATAGTGAAGGAACACTAATCCTGCCCCGCCCCTGTCCCACGTTCACACCAAATATGTACACGCACATGAATATATGTACATGTGTGTGCACAGCCGTGCATGCATGCATGCAGTGCTGCCATATATGACTCACCCAATGCTCTCGTGAGGTCAACACTTCTCTATTATTTGACCTTAATGCCTCAATTGGTATTTAACTTGTGTGTATATACGTACATTATGCTGTGACTGCCATAAGCTCATTTTTCAATTAATTCTGCGTCATTTTAATATTTTTTCTTCTATATTTCTTTTCGTGTTATTCACTGCTTTTCTGTACAATTCTGTGCATGTGATTCATCAATATTATGATGTGGTATACTGAGCTGCCTACATACTACGTACGTACGTAAATACAAGTGGGCTCAAATATCATAATCCAATAATGGTCAGTATTCCAAATCTAACTTAAACAGAGCAATGAATTATTGTTCGATATTAGGGGAAAATAAAGAATTAAAGTTATGTAAAGCCATGATTAATGGTGTAATTATGTCTGGGACAGCACGTGCTGATGAGTCAGAGGTGCGTCAGTGAGGCACAGGGAAGCAAAGTGCTCAGGTGTCACCTAAGAGGTGGTCCTCCCTTTCTGGTAGCGGTCCTGGATGGAGCCAATCACATCTGAGGCCATTTCAGATAACTGGAAGAAGGAAGGACAGCTACAGCTACATGTCACTCACATAAGCACCTACACACACAGAAACAACACACAAACACAAACACACAAAACACAACACATGCAAACACACAATGAAGACAGCAGTTGCTCACTACATGCAGGTGTGCCACAGTTCTAGAGGTACAAACAACATAGACGTCTCGTCTATGCAAACAGCAACTGGTTGCTATAAACAACTGCTTAAATTGCAAGTGTCACAGTAACATTATACCACGACACAACGTAATCTTTCACTCAACATACAGCCTGGAATGGTTAGGGAAACTCTAGCCAGATGACCAATTGAGAGGGTTCAAGAACCTAGCCATGTAGAAGTTTCCAACATACATACATACATACGTACGTACACACTTCCCCATTCAACACAGGCACTGGAGACTGACTGACTGCCTTTGCTTGAATGGTGTTGTTGTTGCACAGGCCAGGTGCACCACCTCACCCATGACATGCTATGCTGTTCAGAGCATTACTGGAAGGTGTGAACATGACGGGGTCAATGGGGGACACATAGCTGGGTGAATAGGACAACATTGGAACAGATGAGTCTACACATGGCACCTCTGCAACACTTGGTCACTGCACAAACAACCAAGTCAGCAACAGCTGTGGTTGTCTGTCTGTGCCACTTGCATACACAACAGAGTGGTCACTGATTGCTACTTCTCAGTGGAGCAGCATGCAGTTGCTAAGTGATGTGAAACATGCAGCACTGTGACTCCATTCACTAAAGCCCCCTCTGCCAGACAAGAAGTGTACTAAAAGCCCCTCCCTCTGCCAGACAAGAAGTGTACTAAAAGCCCCTCCCTCTGCCAGACAAGAAGTGTACTAAAAGCCCCTCCCTCTGCCAGACAAGAAGTGTACTAAAAGCCCCTCCCTCTGCCAGACAAGAAGTGCATTAAAAGCCCTCTCTGCCAGACAAGAAGTGCATTAAAAGCCCCCTCTGCCAGACAAGAAGTGTACTAAAA
>MKWU01006502.1_pt1 | contig 11840 bp, 6 predicted proteins | sample 809101 | NCBI WGS metagenome assembly MKWU01 (sample SAMN05860141, study PRJNA318959) | sponge metagenome | host: Aplysina aerophoba | place: Slovenia: Piran, Adriatic Sea, Gulf of Piran | collected 2013-05-07
ACAGCACAGCGGTGGAGCTCTGGTCTCCCGTCAGGCTCCCGTATGTGCTGCCTTCTGGTGCTGGACTCCCGGGTGTGGAAGCCGTAACACAAGACCGCTCACCGACCGGGCGCGCGGACTGTGCCATTTCTGTTTTGTCAGACTTGTCGGCTGGCCTGTGCTGGGGGCAATTCCTGTGAGCTACTCCAATGTTCGACAGTTGATCCATGCTGCGCTGATCTCCCGTTTTGTTCTACAAAATCAGACAGCATGGGCCGGTGCAGGTTCCAGACAATATCAACCCACTTTGCTGCCTGACCTGGAGGCGGTGGTCACAGTAGCTGACCTGGTGCGCGGCAAGCCCCGTCCTTCAGGGCGGGGAGGATGTCAAACCAGCCTTGATGCCATGCCGCAGCCTGGTGGATTTAACCTTGCTGCTCTTGCTGCTCTTGCTGTTCTTGCGCTACAGATTCATCCTGGGGAAGAGCCTCTTGTGCTCTGCCACCTGTCTCCTCCTGTGTCTGAACATGCAGCTGCAGCAAAGTCGGTGGATGCCCGCGCGAGGCCATCAGCAGGGACAGCCCGTCCGGGCTGAGGCCGCCTATGAGGGCATTGACGGGTACACGGGCTTTTCTTACGAACTGTCCCCGGCTGTCGGGGCCATGAATAGACAGGTACCGCTGCGGATCTGCCGTGAGTGTGTAAACCTGCTCAGCGAACGGCAGCAGGCGAGCCTGTAGCCAGAAGAGAGCCGGCTGTGTTCTTTTGTGCTCCAGCCTATGCTGCCAGTCACCGCCAGCACTCTGGTGCCAGACGTCCAGACGCCACTGGGTTGTCCGTAGTAGCATGCGGCCACTGGATGACAGCAGCAGGTGCTCCAGGCTGTCGTCGGCTGGAATCTCAGGGTCAGACGGGGGTTCGAGCCGCTGGGTGCACTGCCAGTGACCACGGGAGTTGCTATAGCACAGCTGGATTTGGTGCGGGGAGCACGGGAACGCCAGTTGCCTCCCATCATCGCGAAAACTGACCTTGAAAGAAAACGGTAGATGCAGCTGGCTCAGGTAATCAGGGGCGCTGAGTTGTCTTTGCATTTGATAGGTTGCATCCAGTGTCCACATGTAAGCCTGTCCGTTGGTCAGCACGCCCAGAAGACAGCGGCCGCCTGGAGTGCAAACCAGCCATCGCATGCGGGCATGGCCATGGCGGAGCTCCAGCGCTTGAGGTGCCCATGCCTGCGGCCTGGCTGGCTCCAACCCTTTACGCCAGATGTGTATGTCGGTGACACAAGAGTCAATGTCCTGGGTCCGCGAGCCCCAGTTCAGCACTACCTTGCATGATCTCTGGTCCGCTGTGTAGGACTGGGGAATTTTCGGGCACTCCCCGTACTTTTTTCCTGTCGTTTCTTGCCAGCCCCGGTCGTCTCCTGTGTAGACGGAAAACAGCACGCGCAAACCGGGTTCAGGCAGAGAACAGGAGACCAATGTCACCAGGTCGCCGTTGCTCATGGGAAACAAGGCTTCAACTGTGTTGGACGGGGGAAGCCTGTATAGACGGGTGTGGTGCCAGTTGTTGGTGCCAGGCTCCCTGCGCCAGGCCAGAATATCTTTTCCGTGATTGCTGAATAGTGTCGCCTGTGGTTCAGAGGCAAACATGAAACCTGTGACCGGCTCGGCGCCATAGGGCTTCAGGGTCTGTTGTTGCCAAAAGTCCTTTTCCCAGCCATAGAGTCGCAGAACCGCAGGGCCTTCACCCTGAAGCTGACAGCGCATGGCCAGCCAGCGGCTGCAAGGGCTGAAACCAAAAGCTTCCACCGGGGTTGCGTCGGGCCAGTCGATGGCAGCCGGGTGCAGGTTGATCTGGTCGGCCCGGGTCAGATGTTCCTTCAACCCCTGGTGTACCATGGCCGACAGCAGATGACAGGCAGCGGGCCCTGCGGCCCGTGGTTGTGTGTCCCGCTGCGCCTGGGCCCGCTCCTGGTCCTGCTGTTCTTGATGCAGATGCATCAGTGTCGGGAGAAGCGGGCTGTGTGCGGCTTGAAGGAAAGGGAGGGCGCGATTGCTGAAGCTGCGTCCCGGATTGACATTGGCCAGGTATGACAGGGGGGCGTTTTTTTGCAACCACTGAGCAAGTCGCAAGCGCGGCGCAGGCAGACAGTCATGCCAGTGGCGGCACACCTGGGCGCATTGGCTCTGGGCCAGGAGCGGCAGGTAGCTGCATATCTTTTCCAGCACCACAAGGGGAAGCGTCTGGGCGCGGGACAGCACAGCCGTGGTGTTCTGGTTTCCCGGCAGGCCCCTGTGTGTGCCGCCTCCAGGTGTGGAAGCCGTAATGCAAGACCGTGCACCGACCGGGTGGCCGGGCTGTGCCATTTCTGTTCTATCAGGCTTGTCGGCTGGCCTGTGCTGGGGGAAGTTCCTGTGAGCTACCCCGGCGTTTGACAGTTGGTCCATGGTTCGTTGATCACCCGTTGTGTTCCGCAAAATTGGACAGCAGGGGCCGGTGCGGGTTTCAGACAGTATCAACCCAGGTTGTTATCTGGTCCGGAGGCGGCGGTCATAACAGGCGACAGCGGCCCCGATACTGTTGAGATTCAGCCTGGCGGCTTCTGTTTTCCTGCTCTTGCAGCGCTTGCGGCTCTTGCAGCTCCTGCGGCTCTTGCAGCTCTTCCGCTACAGATTCATCCCGGGGAGCGGGCTCTTGAGCCCTGTCTTCCCGGTTCTCCTGTGGTGGAAGGCTCAGCTGCAGCAGGGTCGGTGGATGGCTGCGCGTGGCTACCAGCAGGGACAGGCCGTCCGGGCTGAGGATGGGGCCGCCTATGAGGTCATTGACGGGTATACAGGTTTTTTTTGCGAACTGTCCCCGGCTGTCCGGGCCGTGAATCCACAGAGACATATGGGGATCTTGCACGGCTGTGAAGACCAGCTCACCGGGAGACAGCAGGCAGGCCATCGGCATAAAGGGAGACTGCTGTCTTCTTTTGCGCTTTATCCGATGCCGCCACTCACCGGCGGCGCTCTGGTGCCAGACGTCCAGACGCCACTGGCTCGCCCGTAGCAGTGTGCGGCCACTGGATGACAGAAGCAGGTAGCGGAGACTGTCGTCGGCTGGAATTTCAGGATCGCCGGGGATTTCCAGTAGCTGGGTGCACCGCCAGTGACCAGAGGTGTTCTGGCATAGCTGCACCTGGTGCCGGTAGCAAGGGAACGCCAGTTGTTTTCCATCACTGCGAAATGCGATCTGACAAGACAAGCGAGGCTGCTGCGGGTACGGGTTGCCAGCCAGGGTCAGCTGTCTGTGTAGCTGGAATTTGGCATCCAGTGTCCATAGACAAGCGTGCCCGTTGCTCAGGACGCCCAGCAGACACTGGCCGCCCGGACCGTAAGTCAACTCTCGGATATCGGCACCGTCTCGAGGAAGGTCCGACACTTGCTGTCCCCATCGCGCCGGGTGGCTTGTATCAAGCCCTTTACGCCAGATGGATATTCTGTTGAAGCTATAGTCACAGTCCGCGTGTTGACTGACCCACCCCAGCGCCACCTGGCATGATCTTCTTTCGATTGCGGTGCACCAGGAGGGGCCAGGAAACTCCTGTTGTGCTGCAAGTTTCCAGCCCTGCCCATCCCCTGTGCAGGCATAAAACAGAACATAGGAGTGGTTTTCTGCTGAGGAACCGTCGACCGGTGTGGCCAGATCGCCGTCAGCCATAGTGTAAAAAGTGGAAACGCGGTGGAACGGGGCAAGCGCGTCCACAAGGGTCTGGTACCAGTTGTTGGTGTCTGGCTCTTGGCGCCAGGCCAGAATGTCCGACCCCTGGTAGCTGAACAGCGTGCCCTGCGGTGTAGAGGCAAAGAGGCAAGTTGCGACAGACGCGGCGCCACAAGAAACCAGCGTCTGTTGTTGCCAGGAGTTTTGTTCCCAGCCGTAGAGTCGCAGCACAACAGGACCAGTCTCCTGGGGCCGGCAGCGTATCGCCAGCCAGCGGCTGCAAGGACTGAAACAAAAAGTTTCCACCGGCGTTTGATCGGGGCAGTCGATGGCAGCCGGGTGCAGGTTGAGCTGGTCGGCCTGGGTCAGATGTTCTGTCAAGCCCTGGTGTACCATGGCCGACAGCAGATCAAAGGCGGCTGACTCCTTGGTCAGTGGTTGTCTGTCCTGCTGCGCCGGGGCGCGTTCTTGTTCTTGCTGTTCCTTATGCAAATGCATCAGTGCCGGGAGAAGCGGGCTGTTTACGGCTTGAAGCAGGGGGCGGATGCGGCTGTTGAAGCCGCGTCCCAGATTGACATCGGCCAGGCATGACAGGGGGGCGTTTTTTTGCAACCACTGGGTCAGTCGCAAGCGCGGCGCAGGCAGGCAGTCATGCCAGTGGCGGCACACCCGGGCGCATTGGCTCTGGTCTGCGATCGGCAGATAGCTGCATATCTTTTCCAGCACCACAAGGGGAAGATTCTGGGCGCGGGAAAGCACAGCGGTGGTGTTCTGGTCGCCCGTCAGGTTTTCGTGCGAGCCGTCTCCTGGCGCTGGACTTTCGGCTGTGGAAGCCGTAACACAAGACCGCTCACCGATCGGATGGCCGGGCTGTGCCATCGGTTTTCCTGTTCTATCAGGCTTGGCGGCTGGCCTGTGCCGGGGGAAGTGGCTGTGAGCTACCCCAATGTCTGACAGCTGGTCCATGGTTTGTTGATCACTCGTTTTGTTCCACAAAGATCAGACAGCATGGGCCGGTGCAGGTTCCAGAGAATATCAACCTGTCTTGTTGTCTGGACCGGCGGCGGTGGTCACAGCAGGCGACAGCAGCTCCGATGCTGTGCTGCAGCCTGGTGGTATTCACCATGCTGTCCTTGCTGTCCTTGCTGTCCTTGCTGTCCTTGCTGTTCTTGTGCTCTGGATCTCTCGCCGGGAACAGACTCTTGAGCCCTGCCTTCCCGGTTCTCCTGTGGCGGAAGGCTCAGCTGCATATCTTTTCCAGCACCACAAGGGGAATATTCTGGGCGCGGGAAAACACAGCCGTGGTGTTCTGGTCTCCCGTCAGGTTTTCGTGTGTGCCGCCTCCTGGCGCTGGACTTTCGGCTGTGGAAGCCGTAACACAAGACCGCTCACCGATTGGATGGCCGGGCTGTGCCATCGGTTTTCCTGTTCTATCAGCCTTGTCGGCTGGCCTGTGCCGGGGGAAGTTCCTGTGAGCTACCCCAGTGTTTGTCAGTTGGTCCATAGCTCGTTGATCACCCGTTTTGTTTCACAAAGTCAGGCAGCATGGGCCGGTAGGGGTTCCAGACAGTATCAACCCACGGTGTTGTCTAACCCGGAGACGGAGGTCACAGCAGGCGACAGCAGCTCCGATGCCGTGCTGCAGCCTGGTGGTTTTCACCTTGCTGGTCTTGCTGTCCTTGCTGGTCTTGCTGTCCTTGCTGTCCTTGCTGTCCTTGCTGGTCTTGTGCGGCTGATCTCTCGTCGGGTGCGGGCTCCTGAGCCCTGCCTTCCCTGTTCTCCTGTGGCGGAAGGCTCAGCTGCAACAGGGTCGGTGGATCCTTGCTCGAGGCCACCAGCAGGGACAGCCCGTCCGGGCTCGCGTTGGCTATGAGGGCATTGATGGGTATGCAGGCTTTTCTTGCGAACTGTCCCCGGCTGTCCAGACCGTGAATCCACAGGGACAGATGGGGATCTTGCACGGTTGTGCAGACCAGCTCACCGAAAGGCAGCAGGCGGCCTGCCACCACAAAGCGAGACCGCTGTCTCCTTTGGCGCTTTATCCGATGCTGCCAGTCACCGGCGGCGGTCTGGTGCCAGACGTCCAGACGCCAATGGCTCACCCGTAGCAGTGTGCGGCCACTGGATGACAGGTACAGGCATCTGAAGCTGTGGTCGGCTGAAATCTCCGGATCCCCGGGCGTTTCCAGCAGCTGTGTGCACTGCCAGCGACCAATAGTATCCTCGCATAGCTGCACCTTGTTCCAGTAGCAGGGGAACGCCAGTTGTTTTCCATCACTGCGAAATTCGATCTGACGAGACAAGCGGGGCTGCAGCGGGTACGGGTTGCCAGCCAGGGTCAGCTGTCTGTGTAGACGGCATTTTGTGTCCAGTGTCCACAGACAAGCGTCTCCGCTGCTCAGGACGCCCAGCAGACATTGGCCGCCCGGACCGTAAGCCAACTCTTTTATATCGGCACCGTCGTGAGGAAGGTCCGACACTTGCTGTCCCCATAGTGCCGGGTGGTTTGCATCAAGCCCTTTGCGCCAGATTGATATTCTACTGAAGCTATAGTCAGAGTCCGCGCTCTGACCGACCCAGCCCAGCGCCACCTGGCATGATCTCCCTTGTTCTGCGGTGCACAAGGAATCCCCAGGAAATTCTCGTTGTGCGTCAGGTTGCCAGCCCTGCCCATCCCCTGTGTAGACGTAAAACAGGATGCCGGAAAGGCCTTCTGCATGGCCCTCTGATGGAGGAAGCCATACCTCAGTGACCAGATCGCCGTCAGCCATAGTGAAAAAAGTGATAGCGCGGTAGAACGGGGCAAGAGCGTCCACAAGGGTCTGGTGCCAGTTGTTGGTGTCTGGCTCTCTGCGCCAGGCCAGAATATCCGAGCCTTGAGAGCTGAACATCGTGTCCTGAGGTGTAGAGGCAAAGGCGAAAGTTTCGACAGACTCTGCGCCACAAGAAACCAGAGTCTGTTTTTGCCAGAAGTTTTGTTGCCAGCCGAAAAGTCGCAGCACAACAGGCCCCGTATCCTGAGGGCGACAGCGTATCGCCAGCCAGCGGCTGCAAGGACTGAAATTATACGTTTCCACCGGGGTTGCATCGGGCCATTCGATGGCAGCCGGGTGCAGGTTGAACTGGTCGGCCTGGGTGAGATGTTCCGTCAAGCCCTGGTGTAGCATGGCCGACAGCAGATCACAGGCGGCTGGCCCTTCGGCCAGTGGGTGTGTGTCCTGCTGCGACTGGGCCCGTTCTTGTTCGGGCTGTTCCTGATGCAGATGCATCAGTGTTGGCAAAAGGGGGCTGTTCAGGGCTTGAAGGAAGGGGCGGATGCGGCTGCTGAAGCTGCGTCCCAGATTGACATCGGCCCGGCATGACAGGGGGGCGTTTTTTTGCAACCACTGAGCAAGCCGCAAGCGCGGCGCAGGCAGGCAGTCATGCCAGTGGCGGCACACCTGGGCGCATTGGCTCTGGTCTGGGAACGGCAGGTAGCTGCATATCTTTTCCAGCACCACAAGGGGAAGAGTCTGGGCGCGGGAAAACACAGCCGTGGTGTTCTGGTCTCCCGTCAGGCTCGGGTGTGTGGCGCCTCCTGGTGCTGGACTTTCGGCTGTGGAAGTCGTAATACAAGACCGCTCACCGACCGGGTGGCCGGGCTGTGCCATCGGTTTTCCTGTTTTATCAGGCTTATCAGGCTTATCGGCTGAGCTGTGCTGGGGGAAGTTACTGTGAGCCACCCCGGTGTTTGACAGTTGGTCCATGGTTCGTTGGTCACTCTTTTTTCTTCTCAAAGTCGGACAGCACGGGCCGGTACGGGTTCCAGACACTATCAACCCACTTTGTTGGTTGACCCGGAGGCAGTGGTCACAATAACTGGCACCAGCCTCGATGCCGTGTCGCAGCCTGGTGGTTTTCACCTTGCTGTTCTTGCTGTTCTTGCTGTTCTTGCTGTTCTTGCTGTTCTGGCTGTTCTTGCTGTTCTTGCTGTTCTGGCTGTTCTTGCTGTTCTTGCTGTTCTTGCTGTTCTGGCTGTTCTTGCTGTTCTGGTTGTTCTTGTTGTTCTTGCTGTTCTTGCTGTTCTTGCTGTTCTTGCTGTTCTTGCTGTTCTGGTTGTTCTTGCTGTTCTTGCTGTTCTGGCTGTTCTGGCAGTTCTTGTGCAGCAGCTCTCTCGCCGGGAACCGCCTCTTGTGCCCTGTCACCCCTCTCCTCCTGTGGCTGCGCACACAGCTGCAGCATGGTCGGTGGATCCCCGCGTGAGGCCAGCAACAGGGACAGCCCGTCCGGGCTGAAGCCGCTGGTGAGGGCATTGACGGGTATACAGGCTTTTCTTACGAACTGTCCCCGGCTGTCCGGGCCCTGAATGGACAGGGTCCGATGAGGTTCTTCCGTGATTGTGCAAACCTGCTCACCGAATGGCAGCAGTCGACCCTGTAGCCAGACGATAGCCTGCTGTGTCCTTTTGTGCTCCAGTCTATGCTGCCAGTCATCGCCAGCGGCCTGGTGCCAGACGTCCAGACGCCACTGGCTTACCCGTAGTAGCGTGCGGCCACTGGGTGACAGCTTCAGGTATTCGAGACTGTCGTCGGCTGGAATCTCAGGGGCAGATGGGGTTTCGAGCCGCTGGGTGCACTGCCAGTGACCAAGGGAGTCGCTGTAGCATAGCTGGACCTGCTGCAGGGAGCAGGGCAGCGCCAGTTGTCTCCCATCATCGCGAAAACTGATCTTGCAAAAGACCGGTAGACGCAGCTGGCACAGGCAATCAGGGATGCACAGTTGTCTTTGTATCTGACATGCTGCATCCAGTGTCCACACGTAAGCCTGTCCGTTGAACAGCACTCCCAAAAGACAGCGACCGCCTGGACTGAACGTCAACAATCTTATGCGGGAACGGCCATGGCAGAGCTGCAGTGCTTGAGATGCCCATGTCTTCGGCCAGGCTGTCTCCAACCCTTTGCGCCAGAAGTGTATGTAAGTGACAGCAGAGTCTACGCCCCTGGCCTGCAGGTCCCAGATCACCACTACCTGGCATGATCTCGTGTCTGCGATGTGGAAATCGGGCTGTCTCCGGCACTCCTTGTAACCTACCATTGTCGTTCTTTTCCGGTTCCGGTCGTCTCCTGTGTAGCCGAAAAACAGCATTCGAAAAGCGGGTTCCGGAAGAGAGCAGGAGATCAGTGTTACCAGATCGCCGTCGCTCATGGGATAAAAGGCTTCGACTGCGTGGGACGGGCTGAGCCTGCGTAGCCGGGTGTGGTGCCAGTTAATGGTGCCAGGCTCCCTGTGCCAGGCCAGAATATCTTGTCCGTGATGGCTGAACAGTGTCTCCTGTGGTGCAGAGGCAAAAATGAACGCTGTGACCGGCTCGGTTCCATAGAGCTTCAGAGTCTGTTGTTGCCAGAAGCCCTTTTCCCAGCCATAGAGTCGCAGAACCGCACGGCCTTCATTCTGAAGCTGACAGCGCATGGCCAGCCAGCGACTGCAAGGGCTGAAACCAAAAAGTTGCACCGGGTTGGCATCGGGCCAGTCGATGGCCGCCGGCAGCAGGCTGAGCTGGTCGGCCTGGGTCAGATGTTCTTTCAACCCGTGATGAACCATGGCGGGCAACAGATCACAGGCGGCTGGCCCTGCGGCCAGTGGGTGTGTGTCCTGCTGCGGCTGGGCCCGTTCTTGTTCCTGCTGATGCAGATGCATCAGTGTTGGCACAACGGGGCTGTTTGCGGCCTGAAGGAAGGGGAGGGCGCGACTGCTGAATCCGCGTCCCAGCCCTGGCGCGGCCTGGCATGACAGGGGAGCGTTTTTTTGTAACCACAGGGCCAGCCGCAAGCGCGGTGCAGGCAGGCAGTCATGCCAGTGGCGGCACACCTGGGCGCATTGGCTCTGGTCTGCGAGCGGCAGGTAGCTGCATATCTTTTCCAGCACCACAAGGGGAAGATTCTGGGCGCGGGACAGCACAGCCGTGGTGTTCTGGTCTCCCGTCAGGCTCGGGTGTGTGCCGCCTTCTGGTGCTGGACTTGCGGATGTGGAAGCCGTAACACAAGACCGCTCACCGAGCCTGTGGCCGGGCTGTGCCATCGGTTTCCCTGTTTTATCAGGCTGGTCTTTATCAGGTCTGTCGGCTGGCCTGTGCTGGGGGAAGTTCCTGTGAGCTACCCCAGTGTCTGACAGTTGGTCCATGGTTCGTTGATCACCGGTTTTGTTGCTCAAAGTCAGACAGCATGGGCCGGTGCGGGTTCCAGACAGTATCAAGCCACTGTGTTGCCAGGCCCGGAGGCGGTGGTCACAGCAGGCGACAGCAGCCCCCATGCTGTGCCGCAGCCTGGTGGTTTTCACCTTGCTGTTCTTGTGCTGCTGCTCTCTCTGCGGAAACGGGCTCCTGCGCCCTGCCTTCCCTGTTCTCCTGTGGCAGAAGGCTCAGCTGCAGCAGGGTCGGTGGATCCTTGCGCGAGCCCACCAGCAGGGACAGCCCGTCCGGACTCGATTTGCCCATGAGAGCATTAACGGGTATGCAGGCTTTTTTTACGAACTGCCCCCGGCTGTCCAGGCCGTGAATCCACAGGGACAAATGGGGATCTTGCACGGCTGTGCAGACCAGCTCACCGGGCGGCAGCAGGTAGCCTGTCGCCATAAAGCGAGACTGCTGTCCCCTTTTACGCGTTAGCTGATGCTGCCAGCCACCGGCGGCGGTCTGGTGCCAGACGTCCAGACGCCAATGGCTCACCCGTAGCAGTATGCGGCCACTGGATGACAGGAGCAGGTATCTGAGTCTGTCTTCGGCTGGAATCTCAGGATCTTCGGGGGTTTCCAGCAGCTGGGTGCACTGCCAGCGACCATGAGTGTCCTCGCATAGCTGCACCAGGTTTCGGTAGCAGGGGAACGCCAGTTGTTTTCCATCACTGCGAAATGCGACCTGACGCGACAAGTAGCTTCGTAGCGGGCACGGGTTGCCAGCCAGAGTCAGCTGTCTGTGCAGATGGCATTGTGCGTCCAGTGTCCACAGACAAGCCTGCCCGTCGTTCAGGACGCCCAGCAGACACTGGCCGCCCGGACCGTAAGCCAACTCTCTGATATCGACACCGTCGTGAGGAAGGTTCGACACTTGCTGTCCCCATAGTGCCGGGTGGCTTGTATCAAGCCCTTTGCGCCAGATGACTATTTTATTGAAGCTACAGTCCTGGTCCGCGCTCTGACCGACCCAGCTCAGCGCCACCTGGCAGGATTTCCCTTCGAGAGCAGTGCAGCAGGAAGAGCCAGGAACCTCTTGTTGTGCCGCAGGCTTCCAGCCCGACCCATCCCCTGTGTAGACGTAAAACTGGATATAGAGACGGCCTTCTGATGGGCGGCTTTTGACCGGAGTGGCCAGATCGCCGTCAGCCATAGGGTAAAAAGTGAGAACGCGGTGGAACGGGGCAAGAGTGTCCACAACGCGCGGGTGCCAGTTGTTGGTGTCTGGCTCTCTGCACCAGGCCAGGATATCCGAGCCCTGGAAGCTCAATAGCCTGTCCTGAGGTGTAAAGGCAAAGGTGAAAGTATCGACAGACTCTGCGCCACAAGAAACCAGGGTCTGTCGTTGCCAGAAGTTATGTTCCCAGCCGAAGAGTCGCAGCACAACAGGACCCGTATCCTGAGGTCGACAGCGTATCGCCAGCCAGCGGCTGCAAGGACTGAAATTATATGTTTCCACCAGGGCTTCATCCGGCCAGTCGATGGCAGCCGGCTGCAGGCTGAGCTGGTCGGCCTGGGTCAGATGTTCGTTCAACACCTGGTGTACCATAGCCGACAGCAGATCACAGGCTGCTGGCCCTGCGGCCAGTGGTTGTGTGTCCTGCTGCTGTTGTTGATGCAGATGCATCAGTGTTGGCAAAGCGGGGCTGTTTGCGGCTTGAAGGAAGGGGAGGGCGCGGCTGCTGAATCCGCTTCCCAGCCCTGGCTCTGCCTGGCATGACAGGGGGGCGTTTTTTTGCAACCACTGGGCTAGCCGCAAGCCTGGAGCAGGCAGACAGCCATGCCAGTGGCGGCACACCTGGGCGCACCGGCTCTGGTCTGGGAACGGCAGGTAACTGCATATCTTTTCCAGCACTACAAGGGGCAGATTCTGGGCGCGGGACAGCACAGCCGTGGTGTTCTGGTCTCCCGTCAGGCTCCTGAGTGTGCCGCCTCCTGGTGCTGGACTT